>ENA-UOTZ01000607-UOTZ01000607.1-compost-metagenome-genome-assembly--contig:-NODE-607-length-30040-cov-9.133932_pt1 | contig 30040 bp, 27 predicted proteins | sample MGYA00238144_ERZ746983 | MGnify/ENA primary metagenome ERZ746983 (study PRJEB28759, sample SAMN06268863) | compost metagenome | isolation source: single cell | place: USA: California, Emeryville, Joint... | reverse complement strand
AAGAAAGACGCACCAAAGGCCAACTCGAAGGCGGGAACTGGTGGGAAATCTCATCAATCTGAGTGTATATGACTAATAAAGACTTTATATTAGCAGCAAAGAATAAAGAAAACAACCCTGTTGTCAGCAAAGACAGCAGACGTGAATCCGAAATCGCCACTCGCCCTTCAAACAAAAAATTAAACCAAGTGACACTTAGCAGCGGGATGTCACAGAACATGCTCATTCCTGGCTTCAGCACCGAAGATGTGCAGGAATGCACCTTCCAACCTCAACTGAGCCGACAAGACGAAAGCAAACGCACCATTAACCAATTCTTGGAGGACCAGAAAGCTTTCCAGGCCAGCGTTGAGTTCAAAAAAAAGTAAAATGAAAGAGAAGCTTGAGCAGGAACAGAAGCAAGCCGAAGGAACTTACAAACCAGAGCTCTGCAAGAAATCTCTCATATTGCTCGAGAATAAGAAGAAAAGGACCAGCACCTCCACCTCTCAAGAAGACCTTCACAGTAGACTCTACTTAAGCAATCAACAGAAGCAAATGCAAGAGATTGCTGAGTTAGAGGAGCTTGGTCAAGTCTCGAACAAGTCCTCGCTGTTCGTGGGCCACCTCAGCGATGTTTCTGAGAAATCGATGTCCAAAGATGTAAAAGAAGCGACGTTTGTTCCCAAGATAAGCAAGAAGTCCCGCCAACTGAAACGTGATGGGAAGATCGATAGTATTCTCTACAATGACGCTCTACGAAGACAACATAAATCGATCGAATTCAACAAGAAAGCCAAGCAAACCACTAACACTTCGAAGATGTCCGAAGGGTCCAGAAAGGCACTGGCCTCGAGATTTATTCGAGAGTACGACCTCACAATCCTCGAATTCCTCGCGCCAGAGAAGTCAAAGCTCGATTATTTGCAAGTAAACGCCTTCCTGCGCAGGCTATGCTTCCTGAGAGACTCTGAAGCCGTCGAGCTTCCTCATTTCACGCCCGAAAGAATCCTGCTTCACGAAATGTGGATTTCGCTCTGTGGAGAACAGAATGGCGGGATTCATCGAAGAAACCTCCTGGTCTTCTTGTTGGCTGTGATGGGACTCTACTTCCAAATCACGAAGATTCAAAAGAATGAAGAAGGCGGCGACCGACAATCCGTTGAGTTCAAAATGAACACCAGCGAATCAATGCGCGACGGCCCAAATAAGACCTCCTCTCACTTAGGTGCTACGAGCGAAGAGCCGTTTAGTAAAGTGCTGGAGCATACTGACAACAGCATCGAGGTTCACTCGAAGATGCAGCTTGATATCAAGCCGATCGGAAGCTTCGATAGCGACGGGAACTACGAGATCACTCCTGAAGAAGTGAACAAGATTCAGAGCCGGTATCTGATCTGGCGTGTAAATCGCATGGGATCTCCAGATAATATCGGCCAGTTGGTCACTAGTAGAAATTATGAAGAACCTTCATATCGCCCTGAGATAAACGAGCATTCTCGTAATATCGCTCATCTCTACCGCGAGAAAATCTTGGAGACGACGACTGAACTAATCCAGGCAAACAAGCTCCCTGCTCCAAAGGACGGGAAGATAACACACGCTGATTTGCTTGTTTTGGCGAAAAAAGTCGCGAAGGAAAAGCTTGAACAAACTAAAATGGCTTTAGAAAACGAAGAGATGGAAGGATGCACATTTAAGCCAGTCACAAACGACGTTACCCAAACCAGTAGAATTCTTGGAAAAAGCACTACAAGAAGCCACATTGAAGGGGATAGTCGCATGGACGTGTCTCTAGGCGGCGATAGATGCCAAGAGCTGTACTCTCTCCGCAAGCAGAAAGTCGAGAAGAAAGATAAAAGCCGATTTGACATCGAATACGAGAAGAATTGCGATGAGTGCACTTTCCAGCCCGACCTTAACGCAACTAGACTGAAGAACTCCAGTATTTGTGGGCCCGTGCATATTCCAGCCAAGAACATCGAGAAAACGATCGAGAGAATGAGAAACGCTCAGGCGATGAGGGAACAGAAGATTCTCGAGTCTCAGAGGGGATATAACCCAACGCTGGAAGATCCTAGTTTCGTCTTCACTGTTGACAAGCCGAAAAATAAAAAAGCTTTCCCTGACTATAAAGGTCCAGGTGGCCAAGGCATCCTTGACAAGAGCCAGCGCCGAACACAAGGCCAAGGCATGGTTTCTGAGAGTCAAAGACTTTCGAACAGACATGCCTATCAGATTGAGAGTAAATTGATCAATATGTTGAAAAAAAAAACTGAAATTTTTGTTATTTCGATAGACTCCGATAGACAACAAGAGCAAGAAGAAGGCCAGGAAGGTGAAGAGGAGATGGAACAGCAAGAAGGTAAGGTTTTTGGAGGTAATGGTGGATTTATCGTTCGATAGGTGATGAAGAAGAGGGCGAAGAACAAACTGTTGAAGAGCCTGAAAGAGTGCCTCTGCTCTTCGTGGATGTTAACCTTGGGCAAGGGAAAACTGAGCGCATAGTCGTGCATGAAGGAGACGAAAGCGCTGCTCTCGCTGAGAAGTTTGCTGAGGAACATGGTAATTTTGGCTTCTTGGGCTAGTTCTGACTTGAATAAAGGCTTGGACGAAATGATGACTGGAAAGCTGAAGGAGTTGTTGGATTCTCAGATTGCTGGTTTGTTAACTCGAATTGATGAGGAAATGGGCTCGTTGCAATCAGAGGATCAGACAGGACAGATTCAGGAGGCTGATGAAGAAAATTCGTACCAAGAGGAGTAAGTTGGATAGGAATAACGTTTATATTTCATAATATCTATTGCATGGAATTTCCCTTGTTTATTGTGATTGCTGATAAAATGAATTGTCTATTTAGAGAATCTACTCATGATTGAGAGGCTATCTTCTTGCATAATGATATCTGACTGAAGTGCTCCTCAAAAGTTTGCTTATATATATACATCATACATGCAACAGAGTTTTTTCCTAAGGGAAGTATTGAATGGAATTTCAGTACGCAAAGATCGTCAACAAAATTGTAAAGTTTCTACAAAAAAGCTAAACAACTAACTAGCCAATGTATGCTGTATTATTTACATCTAAGATAGATAGATTTATTTAATTTTTGAGAACAGGTAGTTTTTAAAGCGATTCGCATAGTCAGCTGGAGGGACGCAAGATATCCCTCTCCCAAAAACTGCGGATTTCACGAGCGTTTCTGCTCTCTTTTTCGACCTGCAAATGAAAAATGATTTTGTTAAATAAGGCGAGTGAGCAGAGAATATTACGTGTATTCAGTTAACATATCGATGATGCCAAGCACGTAGATCTTTTTCTTATCGCTTGAGAGCATACCCCCATAATATTTCTAAAGCAAATCAATTGTAGTAAGAAAATATAGATATAAGTGAATGAATTACCTCGTAGAATTTAGGTACTTTCTGATTGGCTTGCCCTTGGTATTCATTTATATTTCTGATTGGATCAGAATCCATTTGGCTCAGCGGCTCGAAATTCCGCCCTCTGTTTGCACAGAAATTAGGCGTGAAGAGCGGAAGACTGTGCTGCGGAGCAGGTGGCTTTGCGAATGGATCATCTTTATAAATTTCTTTAGAAAATTTTGAAAAATTGCCTACTTGCCTGGTTTAATGTAATGAATCCCAAGGAGAAGCGAATAGTCAATAACTTTCGCGTTCGCACAGAATTTTGCGTCAAGTTCAATTTGTTTTTTAAGCATTTCCTTGTCTTCCTGTGAGAGCTCAATCGTAACGCCTTCTTCATTGAAATCCAAGTCTTTCAAGGCGACAGACCGATCGCTATGAGAATCAAAAGAGAGATTATTATTTCAAAGTTTTTCCTCTTTTCTTTACGGTAACTGTCCTTTCTTTTTAGCGGTTCGGCCATGCGTCGACCCTTTAAGGTCATAGCGCACATCGATCGGTAAATCACTCGCAAACAAATTGCCCATTACGATGAAATAGATTGATTTCGATTTGTGCTTCGTTTGGTAAAATTTCATTTTGTACAGTCCAAAAATCCTTTCAAAACATTAGCTTTTTACAAAAAATTCCGTTATTTACTTAGCAATTAGAGTATTCTCATTGCTCATCAGATGGTGGTAGTACTCTCTGATAATCCGCTTGAGACTAACAGCTTCCCGCTTAGGGATCGTCTTCAGCATATATTTCCCATCCTCTGAGAAATAGAAGAAGCTTCCGCTCTTTCCTGCGGACGAGAGCTCAGTCAACGACGATATGTTCCCTACTATCAAATTTCCCTAGCAATTCATTAGAACTTATTCCTCTGATAAAGGGGCTACGAGTAAAGTCTCGGGTCCACAGGACTTGAGGAAATCTCTGCTGGTTATTCCAAACTGCCGTCTGATGTCTTCAAACACGTGAGGGAAAAAATCATAAAATTTGCATGCTTTTCTAATATCAAACCCAGCGACTCGCTTTTGGATGAGGTCATAATGCGATTTGAGTTTAAATTCATTGTCATGGAGCTTCTCCAAGATGTTTCGCGGCGCAATGCTCTTGATAGACACCCGAAGCCCAATCATCATATTCAGCACGAGATTCCAGTTCTCATGTCCAAAAAACACTGAAATGTTCTTTCGATGCTCTTTTGTTTCCATGCCCATATATTTGTGCGATTGCTTCTTATCGCCCGCTTTTGGATTATGAGCTTCAATTGTAATTTGAAGGTCCTTTTTCTTAGACCTCGACTCATTTCCTTGAATTTCACTAATTATACGATTACTCAATTTTGATTCCTCTGATTGAGTGAGAGGGTCTTTCGGAAAGATCGCTCGTTCAAAGGTCCGGAGTTGAATGTCTCCTTGTTCAGAGCCTCTTGTGGAGGACGCATTGCTTTTTATTCCTCCAGAAATGCTGCTTTCAGTTTTTGAGTGCAAAGTCCCTTTCATCTCGAGGAGCATGTCCTGCAGCTTCTCCAATTTGTTGTTGATTTCTGTATATGATTTGTTATGCTGCAACTCGGAAATTTTGTCTAATTCCTCATCTTCTTCGTAATCTTCCCCTTCATAATAATAATCAAATGGCGCTGTGTAAAGGAATTTGTGAATGAAGTTATTAAATCAAAGGCTTACAAGGAGAAATCGAGCGTTCGCGTTTATCAAACGGAGACACCGAACGGTCTTTGGAGATCGATCTCGAAACTCTTTCCCCTGGAGAGAAGAGTAGATCGTCATCATCGTCGTCTTCGACGACTTTGCCCTGAATAGGTCCTTCATGGAGGAATTGCGGTCCTATCCAAAACGGTGGTTAGATAGGAGATATTAAAGCACTTATACCTCCTAGTTGCACGTTTCTGGGTTTATACGAGTTCGTTGTTATTGTCGAAGGAGTGAGATCAGTAGTAGTTGCTGTTGCAGATCTAACAAGAAAATCTTTCTGCGGCACTGGACTTTCTTTTGAGAAAGATTTCTTTAGGTTGAGGTCAGGCAGTGTGCGATAGCTCCTTGAATTTGCTCGCGAAGAAACGAAACTGCCGCTGCGACTGACGCGCGAAACGCTCTTTTCTCGCTCTGTCTGAACGATTTGAATAATAGTTGAAATTTCTGCTTCGATTGATTTGATTTTCCCTTGAAGAATTTCGGATTTCTGGTTTTGCTCGCTATCTAATTCCAAGCTCTCCCTCTGATTTTCAAGGAAGGTTCTCCTGCGCTGGTCGTTTCTGATGACCTCTTCATCCTCTATAATACCGAAGCCGTGGAATAAGCAAATTCACTAGTGAAATAATTTACCTTGGTTAAAAAATTCAAACCAACCGAATATATCACTGCTCATCTCATGCACCAATTCATAGCTATTATAAAACAATTTAGACACATCACACTTTCCAGTTATTACTCTTGAAATGAAATAATCCCATCGCCATCAACATCAAAAGTATCGAAAATCGTTTGAATGTATTCTCGCGTTGCCTTAACTAGAATTCAGCAGAGTCAGAACACACGCCACAACAATTGAATCTGCTACCTTTTGAGCCAGTAAGCGAGTTCCACAGCTGCGAAACCCCACGGACCATCTCCTCAAGGTCGCTTTTAAGAATGGTGCCAGATTTTTTAACATCGAGCAATTTAAATGACTGCATGGCTTTTTCCTGTGAACTGCCGTAGATAAGCGTGTTCATATAGCACAAAAACTCATCGAAATTGCATATTTGGTTCCCATCTTCGTCAATTACGTCGAAGATTCTGTTGCATAAGAACGCTGCAGTTTCTAATCCAAGCAAGCCCAGTGAATCCATGAAGCTCTTTCTATCGAGAAACCCGTTATGCGACATTTTTTTATATCTATATAGGGATAGTAAGGCGATTATGATGTGATATATTGAAGGGAAGGAACCTTTTTTTGAGCATAATAAGCTCTTTCATGTTAAATTTATATTTTTGGAGGTATGGTTTGAGATGTTTAGTTTCAGCCTTATCGACTTGGAGCTGCGCCTGAGAAGCTCCTTGCTCATCAGAGATTTTAGGTTTAGAAGAGGAGAGCTTTCTTATCATGGGATAAAATAAAAGTACAGTCTGGACTGTCAGGCAAGAAACGTTTAAATTTATTTCTATTGTACATTCGTTGCGTTTAGTTGTTAGCATCAGAACTAATCAGTTCATAATTAAGAAATACCTGATTTTCAAATAGAAATTTCTATCTGAGTCATTCTAAGAACATAAATAGTATTTTATCAGCCTAGAGCAGCTCAAGAGGAAGGATTCGTTTTGCATTGGGAAAGTAAGCCCTAGAGCATAAATTCTGTGTGAAAAATCCACTAGGAGCTTGATTAAGAGAGATGCTAAACTTTCAAAGATATTTTCATTGTAATTGGGGTCGAATGGATCATTGAAGTTGAAATGACCACAGAAATCAGTGATGCATTTGTGTAAAGCAATGGATTGCTGTGATTCTCGATTCAATCAGGCCTTACAAAGGGCGTTTGCCTGAATAACCGAAACTTAGGCCTGAAAAATATCGGTTAAACGTATCAGTTAAGTAATAACGACAATCTGCGCTTAACTCCATTACTACATAAAGTTCTTTGGCAGACAAGAGAGTCAGGAATTGAGGAAATTTGCCTTGAATCAAACTGGATATAAGTTATTTGCGCTTTAATAGGGTGTTTAGATAGGCTACTAATGATTGATTAATACTGGTTTAAGAGAGCATTTTTGACTCTTAAACAAATAGAAAATTTCCAAGATACTGGATTACTTGTCGTGGAGAACGCCTTTTATCGTCAATTAAAAAGCGTTTGAGTCATTGAGACCATCAAAAAAACATTGAAAATTTCGCCATTACTCATCTTCTTTATTGTATTCTTACATGTCAGCAAAATTAACTCTCTCAGATAGTTCATTTTAATCCAGTTCCAATGATCCATCTGACTTCTGACTTCGACGTCTATTATCGATAGATTCGGCTCGTAGTAATTTACAACCAGAAGATATAAGGTGTGGAAAAATTGAGGCTATCATGTTTTTACAATGCCATTAGACATCCTGATTAACTATCTTGGACCTGACAGCTTGTATATTTCTGCACCAACGGCACTCTGTATAAAATTTTTCACCATCCTAAAATAATCTCGCACCCACTCACTTAAGGTATTATGGGCTTAACAAAAAAGTGATTCACTTCCAATTATCATACAGAATTGCCTCATTTGCTTATGATTTTCTCATTTTTTCGTTTGTTTATTTTTCACTTCTTCACATGAACACGTAATTTACCTTCATTCTGCAGTCACTATTAACTATTTTCCATTATTAACTGCGGCAGAGAACAAAACGAAAGTAAAGACCACTCACAATAAAACTGTGCAGTGTTTAACGATGAACCCTTTATACTTACATATTCTCTGAAAAAAACACCGGGTTTAAATAGGAATGTCATCCAATATCTCTTCTCTTTCTTCCGGCGTCTCAGCTCGCCATGCCTGAATCACCTGAAACGTGTAGTAGCACCCAGGAATCGAAAGAATGCAGCCGAACACTAAGAACGAAGCGATTTTCTGAGTTTCTTCTTTCCCGAGATAAGATCCAATGCCAACAAATATGAACGTCATACCCACTATCAGCAAGAAAAGCGGTAGGAAGATAATCTTTTTCGGAATCGGAGTAAAATCTTTGTGTCTGTAATGATGATGGAAATGATCTTCATCGTTCGTAGTGTCAGTATGCATATGATCCTCCTTACTGTCCTCTTTATGCAAGTCTATCTCGCCGTCATGATAACGAGGGTCCGTCTTTGGGTCGTCATGATCATCGTCATGTGATTGCTCTTCCAACTCGATATGTTTTATTCTTTCCTCCTGTTTGTTGCTCGGTCCTGACATCGAATTGAGTTTTTTGAATGTCAATAATTTATTTTTGAATGAAATTTGAATCAAACTTCTATTAAGAACGACAGGACCCTTTGGATAGGATAAGGAAGCTCTGAATGCAAAATACTCAAGACGACCTCGATAACGTAACCAAAAAAAGTTTCTAGCCTTGGAATATCGAAGGCATTCTTGGCTTCGGGGCGCGTAGGGTGAACTTAAAGAGCAAATGGTTGGATGGATTTTTCATGAGAGATTAGTCCGCCATACGAAATTTGTAATAGAATTACAAAAAATAAAAGAAAATTATTAAAGAATGATTTCATTGAACCCTCAACCCGTGCCAGAAAAATACTTTGGAATTCTGATCCCAGGACAGCTTCCAATTCTTGAGTTCGAGCTCATAAAAGACATGTTGGTGACGACTCTCGTGAATCCAGGTGAGAATCTTTCCCGCTCAAACAATAGAATCATCTCGATAAATCGATACATAGGTGCCGTGTCAGAACTAACCTTCTTCTTGAACAAAGCCCTACCAGATGGGTCTGCAGGTGAGCAATATAGTCCAATATCAGTGACTCAACCCACCATAGGCTGCTTGTACTATTCACCTCCGCCTTTCGATAATCTGCAGTTTATCGGCGCAGTCGGTAATACGCGTCCAAGGTAATTAATTCCATTATGCGGGCCTCAGAGTGCTTAATGAACCAGCGATATTTTTCACACAGGATTTCCGCTGAATCCAGATATTAACACCCAGAAAGAAATCAAATTGATAATGTAAATGACAAAAATTTCTAAAAGCGAAGCATAAATCGCTTATTAGTAAGGTGCAGACCCTCGAAAGCATAAAGGAGATGGCGCTGCTAACAGATGCAAATGATATTCAAAAGGTGAGAGGATAATGTGGTTCACAATTCTCATTTTGTGTAGGATTATGCAAAGAAAGTCGCACAAAACTTATTCAATTTCATCGAGTCTTGTAAAAAGGTAAGCGGAATTCCAGCGATATTTTGTTTATCAGTTGTGGCTTTATCAGGAGCAATTGTCTGATGTGTTCGGAAATTCTTACATCGCAATTCCTCAAAACCTGCTTGAGAAATGGATTATTAAATTTGAGGAGAAATATAAATACGATAAAAACTTCATAATGAAGACATCTGAGAATTAGCGCATTGAGTCTACAATGATTGAGTTTGTAAATTGAAAATTGCATATTGAAAGATTTATGGAGAGCATATCTATTTCTTATTTATCCTTTATCATCTTCTTGCATTAGATAAACCTAACTGTTTGAATCTAAGGGACCTAATCTATCATTGACTCTATAGAATTTAATTGAATGAATACTTATTTGAGATATTTATTCTTCCAAAAGAAGCCATCTGCGATTACTAGAAAAATGATGAGCAGCAATCCTTCAGTCAGCATTAAAATATGCAGGGATGATACATTCAGATTCGGTAATGGCATTTAAATGGGATATGAGATTTATATCGAAGTACACATGCAAGGCATTGAGAAAATTACATACATACATTTGTTGTTGGTATAGAGCATATCTAGCCCTAATAAAATATTGAATCATTTCAATTTATGAATTATTTCATTTATTAGCTACAATAAATCAATCGGTGCCATCTCTCACTTGCCAGTTTTCTATGTTCCCTTCAGGGTTCCTAATAACTTCCACTATTAAGGGTTATTTCTCACCACCATCTCAAATAAATTTTACTTCTTGCATCCGGTTGCTCCGTTAGCTCATTCACACTGACTGCTTCAAGCTTTTCTTCTAAAAGAGAAAACCGTTATATAATAAACCGCATAATTCACAAGCCATACCTTTTTCCAGAGGTTTTATCAGCATTTTACTGCTAAAATCCCTTCTCGGCGACTTAGACGTCGGCTTTGGAGTCTTTTGCTTCGATGGTCCTTCAAAAGAATCATCAAGTCCTTTCTTCGCGATCGCTAAACCAATATATTCATGTAAACTCCCACTGATCAAAGGTGTTTACCTCTCTTTTTATCTCTTGGAGCTAGAATCTTCGCGTTCTCCTTCCTCAATCCTTTCAATTTCTCAGCCAGCTCCTTCTTATCATTTGGCAGATCCAAATAAAAGATCAAAGCCTCCAATGTTTCTGGTTTGGCCTCTTCTATCCTCCCATACACATCATCCTTGTTGTTATCGACCACATTCTCTGCGAAATTCATTGTTTCTTTCATCAACTGCTCCTGCTCCTCATTATACTGCTCTCCCTGGCCCTTCCTCTCGTCAATAATCATTTTTTTCATCTCGTGCTGCTCAACCTTCGTCTGCTGCGCAATTTGATGCTTGTATTTATGATACACCTTATTCAGCGTATTCTTCCCTTTTATCGTAATCCGAAGCAGCGATTGCAAATACTCATCGTAGAGCAAGCCCACCTCTCCAGTTTTCTCACGCGTCAGCGACCGGAAGATCAAGTTTAGCTCCTCGGAGTTCAAAAGTGCTGGGAAGATGTTTAACTGAGAAGCAAAATGCATAAATCCTGAAAAAGGCAGCACCTTTGAGGCCGGGTCCTCTTTATAATAGTCAAACACATGTTTGAGCGTTTTTCCATATTTTTTAAAGACGTGTTGGAACGGCTCGCTGTTCTGGATAGTAACAAGCACTTCGTTAAACTTCCGCTCAGCGTTTCGCCGTTCCCGCTCCTTCTCAAGCAACATTTCCATTTTCTTCTTATGTTCCTCTTCTTTTTTCTTCTCGATGTGCTCTTTGTTAACCTTTTGTTTCTCTTCCTCCTCTCGGCCTTTCTTGATAGCGTCAAACTGCTGGGCCTAAACAAATATAACTCATTTATCTAGTTTTTAGGATTGGTTTACGAATTTCTTCTTCTGGTTCCCGATAAATTGCTCAACTTCTTTTTTTTTGTGGAGTTCCTGCTCTTTCTTGCGCTCTCGCTCGGCCTCAAGCTGCTTTTGGGTCTCTTCTTGTTTTTTATCTTTGAATTGCTTGACGAGTTCCTTTTTCTTTTCAAGTTCCTTCTTCCGCGCCTCCTCACGCTGCTTTTCCTCTTGTTCTCTCCTAGCGGCTTCATTCTGAGCTTCTAATGCCTTTGCCGCTTCAGTTTCCTTCTTTTTCTCCTTAAGAATCTGCTTTTCCTTTTCCAGCTCTTGTAGACGCTGCTGCCTTCGCTTCTCCGCCTGCTCCTCTTTGAGTTTTTCTTCCATTTCTTTTCTCATACGCTCTTCGATTGCTCTGTTTATCACGCCGCCTGACCTCGGCACGCTCGTTTTTCTGCCACCTGATTGCTGTTTTGGGTCCTTTGCTGGCTCGCCTGAGGCTTTTGTTTGCTCCGCTATCTCCTTCAGAGGCTCATTTAAATCTTTCTGCGGCTCTACGGACTTGTTTCCAGCTCTATCAAAATCTCTCCCTCTGTTCTGAACTTCAAGCCTTGATACAGACCGAGCTCCGCTATTTGTATGATGGGTCTCTGGGTTGGTACCCTCTTCTAGCCGTGGAGGTCTTCGGTTGACTTTTGGAGGGAGGTTCAATGGCGCTGGAACAACCCTAAACTTTGTTGCGTATGACCCGAAAGGCTCATAGAGAGTCACCCTATATCATAATTAACTTCTTATAAAAAAACTTTTAATGCTTACCCCAATGCGCTTTTCAGCATTTCATTGACGATGTCATAGCAAATCGTATATTTTTCTGGTACATTAAGTTTGTTCGAAGGCCCAGGCACCAGATTGACGTTATTATCCATGACTTTCTTAAATCCAGCGGGCAAAGTCAAGTTCGGTTCGCTGTTTATCCTCTCATTAAACTCCTTAAGCCTCATTTTGTCATCCTCAGATAGCCCATCGACATTCGTATCCTCAAACATCATTTTATATTCACCTCGGTCTTTTGCTGTAGTTTTTAGCTGGGCTATGAGCTCTCTTAACTGCTCGGCGTAAGGCATGTGGGACAAGTCCACCGGCGGTCGTGAATACATAAAAACCGAAAGTTGGAACAAAAACTTCACAAAGCCTTCGTAGTCCAGCGTCTTAAAGTCCTGTGAATGCATGATTTCTTTATTAACTAACCGCATGAGTTCAATCATCTCATCCTTGGAGACGTACTCCTTAAACCCATTATCTTTGAGCATCTTCCAGGTCTCTACGATGTTTATCTTATACTGCTTCAATTCCGTCGCGTCGACGGACTTCACTTTGGTTATACTCTTCACCGAGGTGTTGTACTTCCCAAACAAGAACCGAAATGCCTTAGTATGATGCTTTAACAGCGAGTTGACGGCTTCTCTTTGGAAATCTTCATCGAGGTCAAGATACACGAGATAAATCCGATTATCTGTGCTTGTTGACTCAGCGATCTGCTTGTGAGACGTGCTTTTAACTACAAATTCCTTTTCATCGAATCCAGCGACCTTCCCACCAACTCCTAGCTCGATTCTTCGCTCTTCAATAGCTTTTTTCAGAGCGAGTTTAGTTCTTTCTTCCTTCTTTTTCTTTTGTTCTTCTAGAAAATGCGCTTCAATCTTCTTCTCCTCATTTTTCTTTTGAATCTCATCCAACTTCTCGAGGGCCTTGAGGTGGGCCTTCATTCCGTGAGCCTCAGAGGTGTTTATCCCGCTCATCTCTTTATCGCTCCAGAAGCTATCCAACCCTTTCTTCTTCTTGCTGGCTTTGATGCCGATTTTGCTATTCTGTGATTTTAAAAACTCGAACGCTTCCTTTTCAGACCTTTGCGTTTGATTATCCATGAAATTTTGAAGTAAAAGCTCTTTGCTCTGCAAATTACTAGTGCTGGTCTCCACAGGCTCCATGTATCGTCTGTTTTCTTTATTATGCATCGTTGCTGATTCGAGCCCAGCCGCTGCGATTTTCTGCCCAGAGTCTTCAATTGTAATCACGTTGTTCTCAGCTTTTGGAAGCTTGTGAGATTGCCTTCCTTGCTCCTTGTTGCGAGCATCAGCACTGTTCTCTTTCTCAAACTCTCTGATTATATCATCTGGATCCCCTAACAGCCCTAACAAATACCGCGTTCCTTTATCGTCTGTTCGATTATTCTGCTTAATTTGCCTATGAGCGGTCACAAGTAATGGCTTGAGCCGGTTATTCAGCGTTTGTGAGTTTTCATTAATAATTGCCTTAAGCAATTCGATAATAAGCGCGCATTTCTGCGAATTAAGGATTCCCTGCTCTACCTCAGGGGTAATAGCATTGGTACCTGAGAATAACTGGTCTTTCTCTTGAAGATAAACGAGATTTTTCAAATGCATTTCCTTTGGCTTCTTTTTCTTCAAGCCCACCTGATACATCCCCATGCAGATCTTCCCAAGCTTTTCGAGGTACTCTTGCATGCTTTCTTCCTCGACGAACCGCGAAATGAGTCTCGTCATCGCTGTTTTGCAGCAATGAGCGAAGGTAATCACATTCAGATAGATCTTCGCGAGACTATCCAACAGCTGAATGCCGTTTTTCAGCGTCAATTTGTTGTGCGAGGCAATATAATTGAATAACTTAAAATCAAAGAGATTCAACGTTGATGTCGAAGCTTCCATGATCTGCAGCTCCTTGATCAGCGGTTCGACAATGATATCCACAGGAATCGATTGGAACCGGTCGAAGGCAGCGCAGAAATTATGGATAATGTATTCACGAGTTTCGAGATCGCTGTAGTTTTCAATGAAACAAAACGTCAACGTCTTGTAGACGATAGGAGCGTAATTATTTCTTTCTGCTGCGAAAGTCTCAAGCAGACGGAAAAGGAGTGTTAACCCGACGGTTTTCAGAATACGAGATTTATCTCTGATTGCGCGTTTCAGTGCGCTTAGAATCTGAGTGGCTATTTTGTCGTTGTGGGCGACATGGTGAGGGTAGAGCTCCCAAATTTCACAAGCAAGAACTACAATTTTATTGAAATTCAATGAGAGAAAAAAAAAAGCGCATTTACTTAGAGCGGAATTAAGAATTGCCGTCGAGGTGTTCCCCTTCGCATGACTCTCAAAAATTTTAAAAGCGCTTTCGAGCCAATAGTCGACTACTGAGTTCGCGAGGAGCTAATTCAGGCCAGTTAGAGCGGTTAATTAAGCGTGTTTACCTCTTCTTTACTGTATTCTGAATCAGTCAGCGGTCTGAGAATGAGCTTTACGTGATTGAGATACTCAAGTGGGTCTGTGAGATGCTTTTCGATTTCGGCAGTGAAAAGATCGAACATATTAGACGCACCGAATTGCACCATCATCGTTGTGATGTTCTCCACGGTTTCTGGATGTCGTTTTATACAGACCAAACACGCAAACAGCCCTCCATTTTCACAAAAAAACCATTCAGTGGCTGGAGCCATCAAATCAAGGCTTAGCAAATCAATTGCAAGCTTTAAATATAATTTTATCGCAGCCTGAGCGACTTCTTCTTCTTTGCTCATCAAACCTGGTTTGAGTACTTGAAGGACGTTGGTGACAGCTTCTGGGCTCTCTTCTTTCACCAGAAGAGACATGAGATGATTTATATTAGCGTACACGTCTTGGTACCAGAGGACGATAGGCTCAAAGTCTCCTTTGACTCCTTTGATGACGACATGGGCGAGGTATTTATTTCCTCCTGCAAGTAAAGCCGCAGCCTTTAAAAAGAAGATCATAAGTCAAATGAATAAGTGTTCCGTTTACTTGTTTTGGGGTTAACGAGAGGTTTTTCGCAAGGGAAACGATAAAAAACCCCGTTGTAGAGGTAGTCTCGCCTATTGTGGTTTCTCCATCAACGTCTGGCTTTTCTGATTTCTGGCTAGTTACAGCTGCAGAAGGTATCAATACAATGCATTAAAGACAATTGCAATTGGCTTATCATTTACATTTGAAAATTCGCGGCTCTGGAAGATTCGATCCTTTGTTTTTCTGAAGCGCTGCATAGCTCCCACCTTTTCCTTTTTGAATTTTCGCATTGATTAAATTATCAGCGACCTCGTGGATCGAATTGATGCTGTTTGGCGTGCCCGGTTCTCTTATACTTCCATCAGTCTAAGGCAATACATGATAGATCGACAAAATCATGCGGAATATTTTTACGCTGAGCCTTCGAGCTCTCGCTCGCGTCATCATAAACAAATCTCTGAGTATTTCAGCAATCATATCGACGTCTCCAGCGATAATAAGCGATTTAATGTCAGGTTCGACGTTATATCCGAATTTTGAAAGGCTATCTGTTATGATATTCCAATTGTATAGCTTGGCTGCTGGGTTGTTCATTTCTTTAAGTTGTTTCATATTGGGTGGGGTGACCAATGGTAATTTTTTCTCTTGGTTGATGTGGTTTTTAACATATCGAATAATTTTTGGAAACGCGAGGCCAGTTTCGAGGGAGGTTGAGACTTCTGTGTCAAGAACAAACTTTCCCTCGGAGTTCATGGTAGTCTTTTTTGTCCGAGAGATGGCGTCGATGTCCGTGAGCCATTTGTAAACTTCTGGTTCAAGTTGGACCGGCATCTGGTAAATATTTGAATCTCAGTTTTCAAGTTTTAGAATAAAATTCCTTATCAGCAGCAGAAACTGATAGGCTTTTATTTGTTGAATGTAACCGATTCGATTTTAGTTGTCATTGCGATGAACAAGAGAGACCACTTTTCTTGGGAATGTAATAAAGCAGATGGAAGATTCAAAATAAATCAAAGCAGCTCGGCATGTCGGCGACTGCATGGATAATATCCTACTAAAACCAACTACTGCTGTACCTCAAACAGAAACTCTATGAATGGAACTTTATACATTCGAATTCGCTCCTCGTCAGTTATAAAGCAACGTAGTAATGATCCTACAAGGGCCGATGCGAACTCATTCCATCAGAATATTCAGGTGATACAAATATATAGTTGTATCGAATTGGATTCTTGGCAATCTAACAGCTATTATGGGCGAATGAAATCACATGGTTGCTATGAGTAGTCTACTTTCAGCAAAATTTTTGCTATTGTGCTGGTTCTCTGATGGTTTGGTGCGAACAGTTAATTTTCAGATTTGATAAGAAAATTTCAATTCAAAAACAGCAACAACAACAAAAAAAAAGCGCCCACCGTGGGGCTCGAACCCACGACCACAAGGTTAAGAGCCTTGCGCTCTACCGACTGAGCTAGACGGGCTTACATTATTAACAGCTTCTTGCAGAAACTTCAAGGACGGAATTTCATATCAGAATACTTGTCAGAGCCAGTAGCTTCTGATTTCCTGATCTCATTCGATCTATTTTTTACAATACTAAGAAACATTACACTACCTTCCCCCTTCCTATTTCTGATATATTACAAATTTGAAACTCGTTGCTTCGGTTGAGTAAGCTAGTACTTTTTCCTTATATCAATTTTTTTGAATTATCTCCCTTATCAACGGTTACAAAATTTTCCAATATTTGAGCTTAACAAATCTGATGATATTTTCTAAAAGCTGCATACCATCAATCTTTAGAATTAGTACTGAAATATAATATCCTTCCTCAATACTCCGCATCTTTCTCCACGATAATTGCCCCTAAATTCCCTCATTCCAAAATATTATTGTTTTCCATTTATTTTCTTTTAACTTATATGTATGTATTCTCATGAAAAGCGGTAATACAGCACCATAACGACAATACCGAAGTCAATTTACGTTTGCTTAGACATGAATAATTTGATAACTATATGCAGACTTAATGATCTGACAGTTCTCCCAAGTACTCATCCTCTTCCTCCTCATCAACAACATCATGCTTCAGATCTTGCGCAACGAAATTAAACAGCGGCTGAGACTTTGAAAACTTCCTCTCAAGCACATTGTAGCTGTACAGATCTTTCGAGTTCCTTGCAGATTGCAACAAATGAGTCAATCCTCGCTTGTCATCGATCTCGAAGCCATAATCATCCAAACTCTTTATTATCGTCTTCAAACCCACAAAGATATCTCCATCCTTCATCTCTCTGTCATTGCTATTGAACCCTTAACACGATTATTTCAGTTGCTTATCTACCACTGTAATTATTTAATTTACCAAATAATCCTTTGAGATCGACGCTCTTGGAGTTCTTTAAGAAGTTCAGCAGTGAGTGGTATTGCTTAATATAGTCAGTGGCCTTCGGAAGAGCGGTTAAGTAGCCATTAGTTTGAACAAACTGGAGAGTAGGCGCTATTTATTATATTATCATGAGGTTAATTAAGCCCTACAATGACTAATTTACCTGAGATAAACCCAATATCCCAATAGAAGTTTTTCGAAGCGAAGATATCCTCAGGAGGCAGTGGGATATCGATGGTTTTGTACTCGGTTGGACTGGCAACGAAAAACTTGTTCGATTTTTCGAAAAACTTCTGTGGGTTGCTGATAGTGGCCACGATTCTGTAGATTCCGTTCCTGTTGCTGATGTTATTCAATCCAAGGAAATTTCTCTTCTTTATCGCCTTGGTGTTCTCATCGCTCTGTTTGTCGTTAGTGATGAGGTCAAGTTTAAAGAACTCTTGATCTTGGCTCTCAGTCACGAATCGGAAATTAAACTCGTCTGTATCCGCCGGCTTTTTGATCATCGGGAACCTCATCTTGTTGTAAGACTCGATCTTAGTGTCTTGGCCGTATTCTTTGGTGATATCCAAGTAGTTTTTCAATGAGATCTTAATGGCTCCTTTCACAAGACGGTTAATTGGTACCGAGCATTTTCCGTCTTTATCTGTGGCCAATTTCTGATTGATTTCGCTAACCTAGACACCGAAAGCTCGAGTTCATATCAAATTCAAGTGATAAAGGCTACGTTCACTTCGGCGTTCAGGATTGGTTCAAGGGTCTCGGCGTCATAGACGAAAATATCGATATATTTCTGCTGGGCTAGTAGAGGAAAGATAAGTAATTAATTGTGTGTTTTCAGCTAATTTCTACCTGATTGTGCTCTTTCTTTGACTCCACCATGATGCTCCATAGGAGGAATCTCTCCTTTGCTTTGGTTGTTGCTGCCTGAGTAAGTAGGACCTGAGTGTTGTTGGGAGGTTGGAACTTTCTTCGAATGAGGCTCGTTGTAACTCTTGGTTTCTTTCAAATTATCCTTGGATGAGGCTCTCTTAGCACTAGAGACTTTCTCGCCGGGTCTTTCCAGCCGCTTTTCAGCTTGCTTAGGAGGACTGCGAGGTTGTTCCTTCTTTTCTACGCTTGTTGGGCGGTTGCTCTCAGGATTTGCGTTTAATGTTTGGCTTTGACGAGGGTTCTTGTTGTTTGAGTTCATTAAGCATTTAACATTATTTTCTCCTTGAGAAGCAGAGAACTCTTGTCTCGCTTCATCATAGTTGTCGTGAGTTGCAACGACAACGTAGTTGCCAGGGTCAATGAGGAATTCGTAGACGCCAGGCTTCGAAATAGGGTCTTTTTCTCTCAGCGTAACCTCTATAATCGTTGCCATTAGCTCAAAAATGAAATCAGTCATTAATTACTCTTGTTTTGGTCATTCTGCACCTTTTGAAGGATGATCTCTGCGCCGGTGATCGGGAGCTCCTGGCCTCCGCTCTCCACGAGCTTAATGATACAGAAAGCAAGAGTCTGCACTCGAAGTTCGATTTCTTCATAAAACTCAGCCCCTTCTTCAGCTCTTTCGAAGAAATTAACGACCTATATGATGCATGATAGGTTATTCAACAAGTACAAGTTTTTTCAAATTACTCTCTTCTCGGGTAAGAAATTTTTAGTTTCGATAACCTCAAGCTCGTAGACATCGTGAGGCAATTGCTTGAATAATACTATGCCTTGCTCATCAGTTTCTAGGACGTACTGCTTTCTTGGCTGTTCGCGCTTAGTTTTGCCTTCATTGCTGGATCTCGCGAGACTTTTGCTCGATAGAGTCGAATAAGAGCTCTTAGGACGGATCTGCGCGCTTATCGGTCTCAAGCTCTGACCGCTGACGGGTCTGATAAGAGCGCTCTCGGTCTGAGTTGTGTTTCGAGGGATTCTGTAAGGCATCATTCTAACTTTAATCCCAGCGATTTTGGATCCACCCTCCGAAGTAGATTCTCCAACGTTATGGGTTTTCTCGAACGGATCAATCAACCTGACTTTGAAATCCTCCTTCGGCATGTAATCAGCCACTTTCTCAACCACCGCCGAGACCTGCGGCCATACTCTCGTCTGCAATTTCGAGAAAAGCGTCGCTTTGGTGACCTCTCCAGAGTTGTTTTTACTCACTAATTGAACTTCAAAAGCACCTAAATTTCCGCAGAAAACTCTTAATCACAGCTCAAACATGGCAGCTCCTTACCTATCCTCTTTCTAAGATGCATATCTTCCAAGGATTCATCTGTATTGCTAAAAATCAGCGGTTTAAGGAAGATTTTCACAGTAGGAAACTGTGCGATAATTTCCTGCTTAGTCTTCACGGCGAATCCGTAATATTTTTCTTCATCATGCTTGGTGGAGTTCTGGTGCTGTTTGCAATTGGTACTGTCAAAATTCAAAAATCAAGATGAGCAATTGAAGGGTAATGGTTGACACCTACCAGTATTCTATCGTGACAGCGATCTCGCCGTTGCGGAGGCTCTCGTACTCTCTAAAGTTTCTGAATGAATCAGAATAAGTGGCCTTGACTTCTTCTTCAAGCTCGTATTTTTCTTTGAAATTTCGGAATTTCCAGGGTTTGATTATCTGGAAGCCGAGTCCCGAGTCAGTTGAGACGAATTTGCTATAGGATGCAAGTTTAAGGAGGATTAGAGTAGGTGTTTTACGCTCCTGGGAGGTGTCCAGGGGAGATCCATGGCTTTTCATGGATTCGGGCGTCATAATGGTTATCTAAAACTCTGGGAATAGGTCAGTGAGCTCGATAGTTATCGATTGCTTTACCTAGAGGTTCCTATGAGAAGCTTTTTCTTTCTAACTTCGGTGTTGCTCCGAGATAATTTCTTATTTTCGTCGGACTCCATCTTTCTTTATCTGAGATAAAATTGAGTGTTATATAAATAACTCACTCGAAACCGCCATAGAAACTCTTTCAGACATGTTTCTTATGATGATGATAATGATTATAGATACACGCATAAGGAAAGAAGATAACCCTTCTCCGGTAGCAAAAGACATGAATTACTTACTAATGTGTTTGTATTAGTGGGTTAATGTTGCTCAGACTATTAGATAGAATTTATGAAAGAATTATCTTTGATTCGTAGTTTTCAAACTGTTACACTAATTCAATTTTTTGATAATCCTTTATTACTGTTAACTCTGAATAGATTAGATTCTACATTGCGGAATTTATTGCCAGCGTCTCACTAATTTTTGCGAAATTAATGCTAATCTATTTTGTCTTTCAAATATCAAGATGGAGTATGAAAAGGCAACATGATATCCAATAAAAATGAGTACAGCTACAAGCTTTGTGGCAAAGATGTCTTTAGAATTTATTACTATTTATTGACGATAACTCTGTGTTATATCGACCGTGAGGTCAAAACGGGCTTTGCCAATACAAAGCTAGGTTGAATTTGAAGAGACCTCGCTCCTCAAAGTTATTCTTTAGACATTTTTCTTAGATTAGATTTTTGGGACGCCCTAAAAGAGCCCGATTCCACAGATCTTGCTCACTTCTGGTCCAACAATTCGTTATAATCAAAATTTGATATATTCTGGAAAGCTGAGCCTTTTCTCTCTCGTTTTTGATGGGAACTCGTTTATGAAAAGGAAATAAAGCTGTCTATATAATCAATACACGTGCAAACTTCTCTATCTTATCTGACAAATCAAGGAAAATATGGTCATTGAAATGTCGCTTGACACAGAAGTCAGCCTTTCAGAATTTTAATTTTTACCATTAAACCACTATGCTTTGTGTCTTAAGAGTGAGACAGAATATCGCTGTGTGAAAGAATTTGCTATCCATTGATGAGGTTTTAGAATCCCATTAGATCCATGTTTTGTAATGCCTTGAGAGATGCTTAGGTTGATCTATTCACCAATCTCTTATTCCTGGAAAAAAAAATTAACTCTAAAGAGTTTTACCAACACTAACAAATATTCGTATTCCAGTTGAAATTCGTGTTTTCCTGGAAGCTTCCCAATCCAAAGCAGCTTTCTTCAAAGAAAACATTGGAAAGAGTGATTTTCAACCCCATCGAGGAACCTCTCCTTTCAATGAGACCTTGAAAATCAGCTTGGCAACTTATTAGAAATTGAAAATTTAGCTTGTCGCAAAAAGTTGAGAATTGAAATCAACGAAGTTGATTTTGTTCAGTGAGGCTGTCAAACCTCTTAGGAGCTACGAAAATAGATCTGAGATCAGCCATAAATTTGGAACAGAACTTCCTTTTTAGTCATTATAGAGGATTTCATGAATAGAATCAGCGAGTCTATCATACATCCACCACAAAAGCATTTAAAGAGTCTTATAGAACTATTACGAAGTCATCTTAACTACCTCTTAATACCTTTGAACCTAATAAAAGACAAATTACGAGTAGATCATGAATATTACCGAACACATTTGCTTGAACGACCTTGGAACAAAAAGTTTATGCCCAAAGAACTTATTTATTTCTCTCAGTTGCGCCAACCTTACCCATGGCCAACTGCTGGCTGAGCTTGGAGCAACAAATTAGATCGATCGATACCAAGAGAAACAATCATGTTCTCGACAGAAGCTCATTGAAAATTAGAGAACATACATGCTCCATTAATCTTTCAGCTTTAGCAGGAACGTCGGTAGAGCTGATAATTACATTTTAGGACCATTTCCGTAAGAACTTATCGATTAGAAAAATTCATAATCTCTAATTAATAAAGCTTGAGGCACTTATTAAATTTGTTAGTCAATGAACTTCTTATTTAAATTTATTAAGAGTCCTACTCTTTCCATTGCTTCACTTATTATGCCTCGAAAACACCAATTCTACGTAGTTGTGTTGATTGTTACAATCATGCCCTTCTTGTCCCAAGGGAACAGCTTCCTTGGTGGGAAATTTTTGAGAAAACCTCAGAAGTTCTATGATACATTTCACAGGAGCTATCTATTATGTGCATGAAGCTCTATTCCTTTCTAATTCTTCAATGCAGCTAGCGCAGAGATTGGATCTTGTGGAGTTTTGTTCTACTTGCTCTAATGCTACGTCTTATGGCGTCACCTTTTGGATTAAAAAATTAGACTGGTACGATACATACGGCCTCATCCTGAGACTTTCCAATGATCCAACGTACTCAAAATAATCTTGACTTATCTGATAAATCTCAAGCGTTGACAGGGGTGAAGGAAGGGTTTTCCTTTCAGCTCCCTCTATTACCGAGACTCTGACGTACTATTATAGGGAGCCCTCCCCAGCGATGCGAATGGGAAGTGGGAAGGCTGGAAACAAGTAAAGCGATTATTTTTCGAAAATAACTAAACCCTTCCTAAGAGTAGTGAACCAGCAACCCTGATTTTAGACCGATGGACATTCGTTGGTTTCTTCGCGAGTACGGTTATAGGAAAGCAGTTTGGAATGAGATATTATTTTGAAGCATCACCAAAGGCAGTGCATTCAAGATTTATAGCAAGAGATTCTACTCCATACCAAGTGAGTCCTTCATGAGCCATCTTTTGGGGTGGAAAAGATGACACTTATGCAGCTTGTGGGTGTGTGATGCAGTATGTCAGATTACTATAAAATTTCTTAAAGAAAGTAATATTAATGACTAACTCAAAATTTAGAATTCAAATAAATTTGAAAAACGAAAATGACATTAAAATTTTGAAAAATAGAAATGTTGTATTGCAGCATTTGGCTTTTCACGATTTCTATGAGCTTCAATTACAAAACGTAAACAGGAATAGAGAGGATTGTTATCTTCGTTAAAATTCTTCTAGTTGGTTAATAATTACTACTGCATATGTCTTGCTAATTCTGGTCCTGTTTTCGTGAGAATATGTATGTGTATTTCAGATAGGTTTCAACGGGCATATAGATATTTTTCTATCCCTTTAGAATTTCATAGTCAATATCACTCTTTATCAGAGGCAGCACGAGAATTATTACCAGACAAGTAAATAGATATAGGCATAATAATGTCAGCTATTGAACTTTTGAATTATCTAAGCATTTTCTCCTTCATTTAAAATAGCCCATATTCACTGAACAAATACTTCGTTCTGTTGATTGTTAATTGGAGAAAAATATTCTTTTTATTTATTGAAAAGTTTTATATGGTCTCTAGTATGATTTTCGAGAAAGTTCTTTTGATTTAACGTTCTCTGATCAGGCATAATCTACCGCTTTTATTTCGCATTGGACCCTCAAGTGAATAACAACCAAACTTTATTGTTAGCAAGTTAACGAATATAAGTGAGACTAAGACAATCGGTTTCAAAGGTATCTATCTCATCGACATTTTACTCAATGATTTGATTTTTCATCATTTCATTGATTAGGATTTACATCAACAAAGTCAATTCAAAGCCCAGAGTTTGGACCTTATAATACTCTGATGTGCAGACCTGGACAAATAGCTTCATTTCTTCTTGATACATCAATTTCCAAAGATGGGCTAATCGTAGCTATGGACTTCTATCCTTATCAAAACGGTTCATCAATACAAACAATATTCAGCATCCGAAACACTTTGACAAATCATGTTTCGCTTCGTTTTGACTACTTCTTAAATAATGGAAGATTGAATTTATGGATAAATCCTTTGGGTGGGACCCCTTACTGGGTTTTTGATTCCTCCTTTTATACCCCCATTCCATTTATCATAGGTAAAAATCATTCACACCTGAAGTGATTTATCGAGATTTATTTATTTATTGTAATTCTCACATTAGAAAGTTGGAATAGAATCATCGTTGAGATTGTAACAGCAATGCCACTAGAATATGGATCTGGAATGTTCTCCGCTAGAGCTTGGGTGAACCAAAATGCATCCCCTAGAAAGTATTTCGGTGATATTCAAGACGGAATTATCCCCATTTCCGACCCTGATAACGCTGCTATTGAACTTTGTGGAGTCATTGATTCCGCGAATCCAAATGAAGTTGATTCAAATTTGTCAGGCTATTTCGATGTGTTAAATTTTTTTTTGTGGTTTCAAGGTTCCCAAAATCTTTGGGCTTCTCCAACGAGTAAAGTTCCATTCGCTGAATGTGATTCTTATCTCTCTTTATAGCTACTCCGGGCAAGGTGAACGGGATGGTTCAAGGAGATGATTTTACTGATGTGTTATGTCAGGATTCAGCTTATCTACAAGACAACAAAAATTGCATACTCAGTGCTCCAAATAACAGCTATTTCTTCCACGATCCTACTAACTCCTATCAACGTAAGCTCACTTCTGTCTTCGAGTAAAACTAAAATGATGTAGGTTGCTTTTATGACCAATACTATGTAACAATGAGTCACTTCATGCTCATGAATGGTTATTTTCTCTGAATAGAATATATCAAATGGGGATTGCACTTCATGCAACCTTGATGGGCAATTAATTATGTCACCACAGTGCGTTAGTTGCGATTCAATCTGCAGAAAGTGTACTGGAACAACGGCCTGCTACCTGAGAACATTTCTCGACCAAAATAGTTGTCCTGGTCACCTAAAAATTTCTATTATCGATTCACACCATCAACAGCATGTTTTCAGTCCTGCCTCACTTGCAATGACTTGAGTGCTGATAGTTGCACGAGCTGCGACTATGGTTTTTATCTTGATGGTTCTACTTGTGTTGCGGAATGTCCTCAAAGCAAATTTGCGAATAATCAATCACCAAAATGTGAAAGTAAACAGATTTCAATATTTTAATTGTAACTTTTCAGTGTGTCATGCTGGGTGTAAAATGTGTACAGGGCCAACCAATTCAGAGTGTTCTAGTTGCATTTCTGGATATTTTCACTATTCCAATTCATCAGACAACTTCTGCCTACGAGTCTGTCCACAAGGATACAAACCTAACTACAAATCTAACGAATGCGAACCTCTTCTCTCTGATCTTTCGAAAGCACAAGAAGTTACACTGCGAGCAACTCCAGTTGTGATATCAGTAGCCTTCTTCGCTTCAAGTGTCATCGCAGGAGGTCTCTCAATCAATTTGATGGTGTGTCTCGTCGCAACAGAATCTCTTGCAAATATGAACTCTCTATGCTGGAATGTCATGTTCTTATGTCCCAAACTGGATTTCTGCCTTTAATACTCTTCCAGAAGATGATCTCATCTTCAATTGGGGAGTCTTCGAAAAGGAACAAATAAGCGCCCTGTATCTCGATAATGTCGGAGACGCTCTCACAGAGATGATGATTTATACAGGGTTCTTTCTTCTCGCACTGCTCTTCACTCTCTCTTCTAAAACAGAGGCATTGTCTTCTTCTTCTTTGGCTAGTAAAGCATATGTAACAGCATTCAGCAATCTACTTGGAAATATGATTGGCAAAATTCAGAGTCGGATTCTGTTCGCAGTGATCCAGATAATCAAGCTCAATTTATTTGTTGATACTCTAGATTAAGCCTTTTTACTGCATATCTGACCACATCTGCTCTAGTGGGAGTACTTACACTCTGCTTTTTCAGATTACAGCAGATCTTTCAAAACAACAGATGTTCCATTGATAAAAAAAATAATAATAAGTGGATAATGTCAGAAGTTGAGCAGCCCCTAAATATTCAGATCGAAAGGATTGAGCAGAAATATGAATTCCTATTTGCAGATTTCAAGAGAGGCCAAGTGAACCATTTTTTCTTTGCTTATTGGATTATTGCTTTCAATCCAATCTACATTCTGTTGATATTCAGTTTCCAAAGCATACCAGTCATGCAGTGTTTTCTGATTACCATATTCACACTTGCATATTTGTTACTTTCAGTCTGGATTAAACCATTCAACTCAAAATCTCCAGCCTTTCTTCACTTCTTCAATTTCTCATGTGTATTGGTGGCTGCAGTGGTGAATCTGTTACAAGCAATAGTAAATGATTTTGTGAAGGATTTTTCAGGAACCGAAATACTTGGGCGAGGAATATTCTTAGGAATAGTCTTAAATACGAGTACAAATGCTCTCCTTTCTTTGGGTGGGTTGATCTACGAAATCTACACTAAAATCAAATTGGCAAAAAGCAAGAAGAAAAAAGATATTAAAAGGAGAACAGATATCAATTAAGAGTTGTTAACGGTTGAAAAAATGACAATTTCTCGTCCAACAGAACAGTGTGAGGCGAAGTCTTCTGAGGAACCGAAATGCAAATATCCTCCTGGTGGGGACGACCCAGATATTTCTTCAACAACTGTGATAAATCGAATTAGCAACTTGTCTGATCCAACTCTTCAAGCATCAAGCCAAAGCCCACAAAATTACCTTAGAATCAAAAAATGGTAAGACAGAAAGTAATGACAAAAGTATTTCGTAATCTTGAAGTTTAGTAACATTTTTTATTCCATCGAGAAGTCACTGCATTTCATTTAATTTATAGTTACCCACGTATACTTGAAACTATTCTATTGTTGGATAACATTAGAGACAAAAACAAAATTACCTACATCAGCTACCAGTAACAAACCTCGAAACAACCCCAATTTAAGCCAATTGGAGTGGGAAATAAACTATTAAACTAAGTAATCGGACTCACAACGCGAACTCAGATACAGAAATCATTTCATTTCATATAGCATCAAATCTAGTTCTTAATTATTGAACTCAGCAATAGAACGACAACCACCCAAGGTTGTAAAACTACGCAGAGGCAATCATCTTCAACGATCTTCATAAAATTATAATAGATCCCTAAAACTAAGACTGCTTGGTTACTTTTTCCTCAATATGAGATTGTTCTAATTTCTGAAATTTTATTAGTTATTTCTCTAGCTCCGAACCAATAGATCTTATTGAAGTTTTCGTAGCTTAAGTTATTACATAAGAGAAAAGTTTCTTTAATGACAATATAATTTTCTGGATCAAAAATCTCTCTTAGTTCAACAATTTCCTCGAGATTATTCACTTGTCCATTGAAAAGATTCTCATTTCTGAGACTGCTAGTATACTTCTGGCTTGTAGATCGTGCAAAACAGGAATTTTAGATTTCTTCTTTCCTTTCTTGATAATCATTTTTTCAATGTAGCATACAGATTCTTGTTTCACTGTCGCTTTTTCCTTTTTTCTTTTGCTTCTGTGGCAAGAGCACACTTTGTTTGAAACTCGAAGCAAATTCTAGAAAATAATTTGACTTTAGATGACCGAAAAAGGAAAGAAAGATATTATACTCAAATTAGCAAAAAACTCTGTAATTTTTTCCTTTATCAGTCGAATAAAAATCCAATTAATTGAAATTTGGAGTCAAAAATTTAGCTTCTTTTTTCCCAGTAAAGTTTGTAATTCAAATAAGTTCCTCCTGGAAGCCAATCTAGCTCAGGCATGTGCTGTCTGGCACTGAATAGTGAAAGGTTGGGAGGCGATACGCATTATTAGACCAAATTTTTGCTCATGAATGACAAAGAATTTGCAATATGGGGCTAATTCAGGTTGATTCGAACAGACCGGAAGAGATTGAGATAGAAGCGACTCATACAAGCAGTTACTTCAAATTGGCATCTGAAGCGCAGAGAAAAAGATCCAGAAAATGATGTAATCTATGATTTATTCCATTTAATCCTTTTGAGAGAGCAAACTGCATCAAAATGCTTTAAATGCTTGACTGAGGCACAATAGAATGCCTAATCTTCAAAGATTTCTGACCTTTCAATTCATTGAATATTGAATCAATCGTAGATGTTGCAATTAAATTTCTCCTTAGTAATAGCAAGGAATTTTATGAACAGGATAGCGAATTCTACTACATATCTATCAAAAAAAGCATTAATAGAGTCTTCTTGAACCACCACGATGCTATCTTAAATGAATTTTGATATCGAATAGTCCAAATTGCTTGTTGATAATGAATATCAATATGCGAATTCGCTTTAATCATTATGTAATCAAAATTCTATACCGCCAGAACAGTACTTTGTCTCTCAAACTCGTTCAGCCTATCCATGATAAGCTCTTGATGAATGATTGTTATAAGTTAGTAGATGGACTAAGTTAAACCTGTGCATCCTCTGACAATTCTCATCAAATCTGTTATCAATTTTGTTCACTTTCAATTGTGACCTGAAAGATGTTGCTTTGAAACCATTAAATCATCTTCTGACGCAATTTTCTTTATGAGAAGAGTGTTTACAAATAGCATTTCGTGTGCGATTCTATTTTGCGACAGACCATTAGAAATAGGACTATTAGTACCTTATTACTTTCTCAATTTCAGCCAGAACGCGTTTGAAGGTTCGCTTTCAAGTCATTTTCATAGGAGCTTTTTGGTTAGGAAAACCCATGGCCTTTTCATGAATAAACTTAAAACACATCCTGGGCCAAATGAGATAGCTTGAACTCCTTAATTTAAATAATTCTGAGTTATTACCCTCGTGATTAATTCAGCATTTATGCCCAACAAGCACAGATTCTACTCAGCTGCATTGTTAGTTGCAATACTAGCCGCCTTCTTGGCTCAAGGGAGCTTCCTTGGAGGTAAATTTTTGAGGAAAACTAGACAGTTTCACAACACTATTCACAGGAACTGTTTATTATTTACAAGAAGATCAATTAGTTTCGAATTCTTCAACACAAGACGCGCAGAGAATGGATCTCGTGACACTATGTCCTACCTGCTCAAACGCTACATCCTACGGCGTCACCTTCTGGATTAAAAAAATAGACTGGTACCTTGATTACGATATCATTGTCAGACTTACGAATGATCCAACGTACCAACACAATTTCGAAATTCTTTAATAAAATAATCAGTGTTGACAAAGACGAAGGGAGGCTCTTTATGTCAGCTCCTTCTGGTACTTACGCTCCTGGCATATTATTATGGGGAACGTCGACAAACTATTCGAATGGACAGTGGGAGGGTTGGAGTAAAGTAAAATGGTTATAGTTTCAAGAATCATTAATCTTTTGTTTAAGAGTAGTGAGCCAACAACCCTGATTTTAGACCGATGGACATTCGTCAGTTTCTTCGCGGACGCGATTCAAGGACAACAGTTTGGATTGAAATATTTTATAGAAACTGGACCAACTCCAGTGAATTCAATATATCAAACAAGACCTGCGCTTCCATACCAACTTAGTCCGGCAGGAGCCATCTTATGGGGTGGAAGAGATGGTTATTACGCAAGTTGTGGGTGTGTGTTGCAGTATGTCAGGTTATATTGGGATTACCTTGCAGATTCAGAAGATAAAATGATAAATCTCGCTGTGATGAACTCTGAGAGTATCTTTCTCGCAGAGAATTTTTTTGAATAATATACTACACCCTATTCAGGCATAATCTATCGTTTCTATTTCGCATCTGACTATCGAGTGAATAACAACCAAACTTTTATTGTTAGCAAGTTAACGAATATAAGTGAGACCATGACAGTCGGTTTCAAAGGTAAATCTAATCAATATTTTACAATTTTGCATCATTCCAATGATCAGGTTTTACTTCAGCGAAGTCAATTCAAAGCCCAGAGTTTGGGTCTTATAATACTCTGATGTGCAGACCTGGACAACTAGCATCATTTCCTCTCAATACATCGATTTCTCAAGATGGACTAATCGTAGCAATGGACTTCTATCCCTATCAAAAAGGTTCACCAACACAAACAATATTCAGCATTCGAAATACAATGACCAATCATGTTTCACTTCGTTTTGACTACTTCTTAAATAATGGAACTTTGAATTTATGGATAAATCCTATGGGTGGAAGTCCTTACTACGTTTTCGATTCAACCTT
>ENA-UOTZ01000606-UOTZ01000606.1-compost-metagenome-genome-assembly--contig:-NODE-606-length-30061-cov-18.008371_pt1 | contig 30061 bp, 19 predicted proteins | sample MGYA00238144_ERZ746983 | MGnify/ENA primary metagenome ERZ746983 (study PRJEB28759, sample SAMN06268863) | compost metagenome | isolation source: single cell | place: USA: California, Emeryville, Joint... | reverse complement strand
CAATGTTAAAATTTAATCTTTTGTTGAATTATCAAGGATATCAAATGAAGAGATTTCGATAAGATAATAATACAATGAGAAATTCTAATGGGAAAGAAGTTAAATAAAATGGTGATTATGGAAGTTATTTTTCGTGAGATTTATGTTCACTTTCCCATTAGAAGCAACCCATTCCAAATTGAAGGCTGTTTTTTCCTCATGCTTTGGTATATATTGGCTTACATGAAGAAATTTGTTCAAGCTTCTTCAGTCATGAAAATCTTCCTCTGAAGGAAACAATTATAAGAACTCTCTTTTTAAACTAGAATAAGATCGAAATAAAGGCATTGCAGATGACATTAAACAAAAATGGATTGGTTTAAATGACTAGTATTGGCTATAATAAGCAACTCTGTCATTGCAGTATTGAGGTTCATGCTATTGGTGTGGTTAACTAACTTTTTAAAGAATATTTGAGCAGCTTCAACATCAGCGTTATGAATGAGTGAAGCAGAAGTTTGTAATTAAAAGTGATAAATCACATTAACCCTGCTAATTTCAGGTAGATTGTCAGAGATGCAAAGTCAAACCTCGGGCTCCAAGTACTCCCCAAAAACGAAAAATTCTCAAAGTCCCATTGCTCAAGGATCCTATTTTCCAAGAGCTACAAGTCCGACCGACAAAACCAAAGTAAACATTCCGCGATTTTTCTTGATTAACATAAATAATCTTAGCAGGCACAAAGGAATTTTGCGGAGAGACCTGTAACCTCTCAATCTACCTCAAACCTGCCTGTCCAACGAAAAGCTAGTGATCGCATCAAAGGTTTGAAGAAAAGAAGTGCTAACGATCCTTACGAGTTATCATATATTACCTCCAATAACCCTTCTAACACCAACTCAACTTACCAATTGCACGAGAAAGTTGTACCTTCATTCTATTCGTCTTATTCGTCTGCAGAATTCGCCCTTTCGCCTGATGATAGGCTCCCAAAGCCAATAAAACTGGTTGAATCAACCCAACTCTCGCAAATCTCAAAAAGAGACAATGCAGAGGGAGGACTTACTCCGCAGTCTGGACTAACCCCAATACATGATCGCACTCCCAAAAACAGAGGCTTGGACGACCTCGAAATTGAAATAGATGAAGCCAAATTAAATAATCTCTCTCAGCGAATACAAGCATGCTTGATAAGCAGTAGAAATACACTTGAGACCACGCTCAAGGTGCTCAGCGAAAGAAAGAATCCAACTCTAGAATCTCTAACCAAACTCACTAGTTTAGTAGTTTCGACGAGCAATTTAACTGAAACTCAGTCTCCCCCAAAATCGTCACCAAACAAAAAAACTACGACTAGCACCCAAAAACTTAATGAAAGGCCGAATTCACCTAGCAGATTTCAAGAGAATTCTCGCTCCAAAGAAGGATCTAATCTCTTATCTAAGGAGAAAAAGTCTCCCAAAATGCCCACAGCTCAACAAAACGCTCGGAAAAAGGATTTAAAAATCGCTTCAGAATCATCTGGTTTTCATGAATACGATAACACAGAGAAAATTGGTCAGGAAGAAGGCGCAAATACATTCGATTTTAAAGGCAGTTTTTCTCCAGTAGATGAAAGAGCATGGGAAAGAAAAGGTCCCACTGTGAGCAAAGCTCAAGGGACTCCTGACTCTCACAAAAAAATGATCAAAATTGTAAGCAGTCCACTGAGTGTGAAAAAGAGTCCTCAGAGTCTCAGAAAAAGTCCAGCTCGGAAAGGAAATACAACCTCTAAACCTGTCGGAAGCGCTAAAGAAAATAAAGGGAAGATCCCTGCGCATCAAGCAGCTTTACTCAAATGGGTTGACCACGCCAGAGAGGAAGGAAAAGATCGGACTCATCAAGAAGCTGATAAGTCTAGTGGCCTGAGAGAGTACGATGACAGTTATCCTCAAGATGATTCTGACAATGAGCAGTCAAAGAGTATTGAAGTATATAACCCAAATAAGGATGAGCTACAACGAAGCTTGCAAATAAAATACTATAAGAGCGCACAGGACAGACTGCTCACAGATCCAACAAGGTAAACGATAGTTGCAATATGGCGGTTGAAAAGTATTTTTGGTATTAGTGAAAAAACGGCAGAATATCAATTTATCCTCGACGAGAGCGTTAATAATCTGTCTCGAAAATATTTTGACAAGGACTTTAAGTAACCATTTTGTTCATTAAAAGCGATGTGCTGATAATCCATCTACTTGTAGCTCGAACGTTGAGTACAATTTCGATCCAGATATGCTCACCGAAGACCTGCAAAGGTAGTAGATAAAATCTTTGAATGTCTAATTTTGAAACTAAATTAACAGAAATGAGGGTCCTGAAAGATACTATCAGCAAGAAGAGATCTCTCCGGAGAGAAGAGCTCGTCAATTTCAAAAAAAGCCACTGAACGAATGGCTTCAAAAGCTCGATTCAGATGTCAAACGTAGGCAGCAGCGAGATAAGGACAGGGAAAAATTAAAAGAGCAGTTAGAGTTGTCCAAATTGCAAAACCCTCACAAAAATAAAAGATGTAATTAGCTTTTCCACTCATTTAATTGATAATCACGGATTTTCTTTTCATACAAACAGTATCTCCTGAGAAACAAGAAGCTCTTGTGAATCGCATGTGGGAAGATGCTAATCGAAGAATCCAAACGGCGCAGAAGATTAAAGAAATCAGAACAGCTGAGGAGCTCCAAGAAGTAATATCACTATCTGAATAGCTGATGTTGATACATTTTCAAGGCAAAGGTTAAAGCTAACACTGTATTTTCATCACCGAATAACAAGGCAAGAAGCAAAGTCAAGGAATATATCAATACGCCGCCTAGACTCTCTGAAAAGTCGGATTCGATGAGAGATAACTCTCGGTCAAATTCTCGGATGCAAAAGAGCCAGTCTTCTTTTTCCAGCAAAAAGACACTAGGACAACCTTTAGATACAACCAATGGATCAGTCGGTACACAACAAAGCAAAGAATTTTCAGACCTCAAGTACCTCCAAGATCTCCGAGAGACCATTCAGAATGCAGACGCAGTTTTGCATGAAAACCTGGACCGAATTGAAAAGTCATATAAGCATCAAAGCCCGAGTTTGAAAAAGAAAAATGATTCCGTTGACGCCAGAATTAAAGTTATTGATGATGACGGTGGTGTGTATCACTCTCCCGAGCAAACAAAAAACTATAGAAATGTGCAATCGAAGGTAGCTCAAACATTTAATGCTAGCGGTGGGCCAAGTAGAGGGTTAAAGACTCAGGAACCTCCGACTTCGAGCGTCGGAGTGATTGCAGATAAAACAAAGACGCAGTCTTATGTGAACAGTTTGCTGAAGAATTATCGAAGCAAAGATGCTATTTAATAATAGCTGCAAAGAAAGCCCCTCTTTATAATTTTCGATCACACTGAGAGTTAAGGACAATATATAGTTTCGAAAAAGTTTATCATTATATCTGACAGTTTTATTATTTTCGAGTTAAATCTCGCTCGTGACAAATTTACTCAACATAAATCGTCATCTCTTGTTGAGAAATCGATTTCTAGAAACAAAAAGAAGTTAAGCTCAACAAGATAAGCTTTTAATGAATGGTTGAATGTCTCAAGATAAATCTGAATAGACCATTAATCAGAAAGTTAAATTTTATTTGCATATGAGATTGAATGTTCCACTGAGAATTGCCCGGCGTGAAATTTCTGTTTCTGGAGAAGTCCAAATCATATCATCGTCCTTATTTTCACAAGAAAATAATATCGTGTTAATTGATTTCGATGACTAACCTAATCTAGCAATAAAATTTATGAATTAAATAAAATCTGTTACTATTCAATGTATCCTTATTCCTTTGGAAAGAAGAGTCAGGACTCCCCTAGCGATAGATACAGTACTGGGAGAGCTTTGTACTCTGATGTTACTGAGCCGACGGAGCCTTTATATAAATATCAAACTCCTCAAAAAACTTCCAAGGGAAGGAGAGAAGACTGCGATGAGAGGATATCTCCTGTGCTTTTCTCGGACAGAATGGATACTGGTGGCTTTTCTCCAAGTAAACGCGAAATCATTCATTTGACTGCCTCAGACGAAGCAACCATCATATCAAGATCTTTGAGACACAGCGAGCTCGAAATACCAGACTCACGTTGGAGACAAATTCTGAGTCAAGGAATCGTTACAAAAGGAAATCCCAGACTGCAGGTGATGATCCGCAATGGTGAAGAAGAATCCCAATTCGCAGCCCCATTACAATCAGATTATGAGCTTACGAACAGCAAGGCAGAGGAATCCAATTTCAAAAACAATGAGGGTAGGAAATTTGAAGAGAGTGAGAATGGAAAGGCTCCGACATTTGGAAAAATATCCATGTCTTCAGGTCAATAATATTCAAAAGTAAAAAAAAGTTATGAGATATAGACATTTGCTACGGCTTTGTTTTCGTTTGATAATATTTTTTCATGCAGTCAGAAGTTTTACTTCTACTATCCCATAATTTTTAGTTTTAGAAGGTAGATTTTCAATTTTAGATTTACTGAGAGTTTTGAATTTGGAATTATGGCTGCATTATAAAAATTATGACGAATAGAATCGAAAATATCTATCGACTTTTCCCCCATACTTTAAATCTTACTGTATTTCATGAATCGAGTTTAAGAAAAGCCTCCAAACCAAAACACCTAAAGTATTCCACCAAAGAATCGAATAGAGCACGGAATCAATGCTTTTCTGCATCTCTCATCTTCATCACGCTTAATGTGACTGTAGTGACAACAATGATCAGAGCTCCAGTGAAAGAAGACGGATTAAATGGCTCTTTTAGATAGTACATATCGAATAGCAACGTATACACTATGTTCACATTTGAAATTACGCCGTTCATTCCTTGCTTCCCAATTTGATTACTCCTTGTAAGAGCAAGTAAACCAAAAGCCCCACCAGCGCCTCCTATGATCATAATGATAGTATAGATTACCCAATTCGGCTGCATAATTTCCTCTTCCATTATCGAAGATATTCCAGCCGCAAGACTCATCACGATTCCTGAGGGAAGATTTATTGTTATTGATGACATGTTTTTGACTTTCTTTAAAATTGCTATTGATAACGCCCATCCAAATGACCAAATTGCGAATCCTAAAATTAAAGCCATTCTCAGGGTCCCTGTTGCATACTCAGTCTGGGTTTCGATTGTAGGATCAATTGGTGGATATCCAAAGAAGAGATGGTTAGTATATTCAGGTTTGAGAATCATAATGACTCCCAAGAATGAGATAACGGCCCCGCCGACTTCTCGAGGAACTAAGGGAGACTTGTTGACGATATAATCCGCGAAGCACAGCAAATTTGATCCAAGCATTCCTATCATTGATATTTCAGAAAGTGGGAGGTAGTTTATCAAGAGCATTGGAAAGAAGAGAGAAAGGCTGCCCACGGTAGATCGAATCATCCGAATCTTCTCTTCGTATTTTGATTCTGGGTAGAAAGCGTGTCCTTGGACTTTTGCAAGATACACGAGAATTATAAACATTAGAACACCTCTTGAGACTACCATTTGAGAGATAGTTAATTCATGTTTCATGATTTTTCCAATTACGAACGTGATAAAGAAAGTTATAGTTGCTATTATTGAATAAATAATCCCAGCAACTTCTCCACCGACCCTGTTCTCTATAGCCACCAGGTATTTTCCAACGTAAGATATCATTTCTTCAGTTGGCAATAGCGTAGCAATCTTGTTTTAGTTTCGATTGAATTTTTATTTTAAACCCGGATCTTTTTCATATGAATCACTGCTACGTGATTCCTTTTCTGATCAAAAGATACAAGCTCCATAAAACAAAGCAATGCCATAGTTTCGTTGGCTTCACAAAGTGAATCCTTTTGACAAAAGAAACTGCGTCGATAAACAATGGGTGAGCAGCCTGTCGAAATTTCCATTTTTATGAGAGATCAAAAGCTTTACGCTGTAGTCCTTGGTGAAAGAGTTTCACAGTAGTTCTAAAGCTCGAAGCACATTCTTCGGGGGGAGTCTTGCACATAATACTGGCGCACGGACAGAAATAAAAACCTTAAATTATCAAATTTAATAGGAAATAACTAAACCTTTTTGTTCAGAACGTGGAAATGAGAATGCGAATAATTTCAAACATGAATGATGTATTGGATAAACTGAGAACAACACATTATTATGAACTTTCATATTTTTGCTATTTACAATTTCCAACCTAAAATATTGAATCATGGATAGATATATACCTAATAGAAGAAGACTCAACAACGTCAAAGAAAAGAACCCAGAGTTATTTGCTTATTTTTGTGTCTTTCATCTTCATTATGCTTAATGTGACTGATATGGCAATAATAATAACGGCTCCAGTGAACGCTGATGGATTGAACGGTTCTTTAAGATAAAAAAGGTCGAACACTAGCGTATAAACGATGTTCACATTCGAGATCACTCCATTCATTCCTGGCTTCCCAACCTGACTGCCTCTTGTAAGAAACAGCAAATTCAATGCGCCACTGAGGCCTCCAACAACCATCAGAACTAAGTAAAGTACCAAACTTGGCTCCAGCAATTTTCCTTCCCCAATAGAGAGCATTCCAGCCGCGAGACTCATTAATATTCCTTGAGGCAAATTTATTGTTAACGACGACATATGTTTCACCTTCTTTAGGATAACTATAGAGAAAGCCCATGCAACGTTCAGGACGACAAGGGCCAGAATTAAGATAATTCTTAACCCTCCAGTTGCATACTCGTCGTGGGTCTGCTTTACAGGATTCAATGGATATCCAAAGAAAAGATGATTGGTATAGTCGGGCTTCAGAATCATGGTGACACCGAGAAACGAGAGCAAAGCACCGGCAACTTCGCGAGGAACTATGCGAGCATTGTTAACGAAATAATCTGCGATGCATAGCACGTTGTATCCTAGGTTTCCTATCATTGATATTTCGGATAGAGGCAGGTAGTGAATCAAAACCATAGGGAAAAAGATCGAACACATGCCGACTCCAGATCGAACCATTCGTATTTTCTCTTCGAATTTGGATGTTGGATAGAGCGGATGTCCTTGGGCTTTGGCAATGTAAAGGAGAATCAAAAACATGGCTATGCCCCTCGCTACCAGTATTTGAGCAATGGTTAACTCATGTTTAAACAGTTTGCCAATTATGAAAGACATGAAAAAAGTTAGAGTTGCTCCTATAATATAAAACAACCCAGCAATCTCACCTCCGAGCTTGCTTTCGAATCGATGGGCACAACTTCCAATGCAAGATATCATTTTTTGCCTTGCAATATCCAAGGAATAAAGTGTCTCGATTTTAGTTCCAGTTGAACTCTTTATTGTTAAATAGTCCTCAAAATAATTTTAATTCATGATAGAAAATGAATCACTTCTGAGATAGGAATCAATTTAGGAGTTTGCACCCACGAAACAAAAAAAGCAACAATAAGCTTTAGTAGCAAAGTAGGGTGTGTAATTCAAGTATACCTAACAGGGTTTCTCACCAACCGAAATATGCTTAGTCCTTTTGTATTATCGACTAGGTGTTTGTTTGTAAAGTGCGATTTTATGGTTATTCTATGAATCTCCTTTTGGAATTCTTGTATCCTTCAACACAGATCTAAAGGATCTATTAGAACCAAATAATTTCCAATTAAGAAAATCCATCAAGAGCTTTAGTTGTGATAGAATCCCTGTACAAGGCAATCAGTGTCTTGCAGGAAAAAGGGAATCAGCATCGTGTTAGTAAGTTAGTTTATAATAGAATGTTAACGAAATGTTTGAGAACTAGCACTTTCTCTTTGTTGCACGGAAGTCATCTTCAAACTGAATGACAAAAAATTGATAAATGCCTCGAATATATAAGATGGATATTCCTTGGATCTGCCAATTATGGGGATTCTTCAGTTCAGTAAACACACAAGAGACTTTCTATTTTCTTGATTACAATAATCCATCAATGCTAGAATAAGGATGGTTAAAATGTGAACAACACAAACACAAGTATAAATTGAAGAGAAAAAAAAACCATGATGATTCCGCTCAATCTATTACTAACAAAAAGCGTGCTAGTTTCATTTGCTATCTCAGCAACTTGATTAAAAAGTGTTTTAATTGGTTTAGTTAGATCCTTGTCCTGTCATTTGATATGATTTCGATCGATTTTAATTGAGAATCTGACCTTGGAAAGGCTTTATCTTCATAATCTTTTCTCTCTTTATCGATTCGGGTTTTGTAGAGTTGATTTTCTTCAATACTACTCAGTGAAGGGACTCTTTTGGATTTTTTGGTGACGACCACAGGGTCTTTTTTCGGCGAACCTTTATCCTTGACAATGCAACCTCCCATTTGCTGATAGATTTCGAATTTCTGAAAATTGGTACTAGTATCGCTCCAATAAATAATTAATGCATTTCGCTCTATCGTTTTATTACATCAAATTATACTGGAAATGACCAGTTAGCTTGCGAAAAACTTAATAGACGTTGGATCGATAATGTTTAACCGAAACAAACTTATTTCTCCGTACTTCTTCGTAGAGATAGACAGAGCAACAGATCCACCGAGGAGAATGAAACCCTATTTGATAATGTCAAAAACAAATCGATTTTTCTAATACTAGCGTATGTAAGTCTTCATTATGTGTTATTAGCGACACCAAAATATAAAGAAACTCGGTGTTTTCAATGAGAATAAATTAACGATAATCCTAAGCAACTTTTCGATAATGTGCAAAAAAATCACGTTTCGTAAACATTAATGCAGCAGTCGATATTCTAAACTGAATTCTTCCTTGGATGAAGCATCATTCAAAGATTCGTATTCTATTAATATCTGAGTCTGTTTGCAATCAATTCATCAAAAAAAAAAATCTTGCATATGTCTGTCTTTTCTACTTCTTCATAAAACCTATGGTTTCTAATATTCAGAACGAGAACCCCGACTCTGTGTGTGTGTTCCTCATTTTAAAGATTTAATCAACTTAAACATGATAACGGTTTATGGCTTTTTATCTATTTCTATAATCTTTCTAAATTTTTATTTCTCGAAAAACACTCGTGAATAAACTTCCATGGATAAGTGTTCTACGAATAAATTCGACTCAAAAGAACTAATGTTTAAAATCTCTTAGTTTTGCTCCTGGATTCGTGCAAATAGAAACTCAAGGGCCTGGAGGATCATTTCTGCTTCCGCCGTATTTTCTGCTGAGCATCCAATCTCAAATGCAACGATGCGATCACCTGGTATCCAGTTAATTCTTATCAAGTACTCAACATTCTTCCTGTCCAACTCGAATACTCCTAACAGAGCATGAACCTGTGGCCTACCATATTCATCTTCCATTCCAGGATAGTCGAGCAAATCACCTAAGATGAGATTAAAGTCGTTTGGAGATCTCACTAGTGGGTTAGTAAGGAGTTTCGGCTCCCCAGTCACCACCTTCTGGTTCAGCTTCCAGTGCTCAAGGAACTCTTCATAAGTCAAATCATGCTGCCAAGTCATGAACATATTATATGTAACTGGAATAATGAATTTGAAATTGATGTCTTCATTGGTGTACTTGTTTTGAAGCATCGCTTGGCATTTCACGTGTAAATCGTAGAATGGTAATTTTTGGACGCTCAAGATAAATTCGCCTTGGGTTTGAGTTCCCGCTGGCAACTCTGCATTCATTTTTTCTGGCAATTTTTCAAAATTCAAGTGAGGGTGCTTGACTAATTCAATCTTAAAGTTATTTATCAGGGAATTTGTCTTGTTTCTAAACACAAGCGCCACCTTCAGATTCCTTTTCCCTTGGGTCTTATTGTCAAGGAGCTCATACCTTGCGGTTATATTCAACACTTTGTCCTCGTAAACGCATCCTTGCTTGTTGCAAGCAGTAGAGTAAAATAACTCAAAGCTCCTTGGGTTAGGAACCGCAGATAAGTTTTCTTCGAGGTCTCGTAGCATCTCGAGTCCGGCGCCCAGAAGAGCCTTAGAGTCCTTAGGTGCCGAATCTCGGACCTTCTGAGAAGGAGCCATTCCAAAGCTGTGGGTAGAATATTTAGGTTCTTTGCTCATACGAGATTCAGGGTCCGAATTCATTGGATTGCTATTTTTTGTGATGGGATAGGGATTCCCGAACTTGTATCTGCTGTCGAAGGTAGCTCTTTGTTCTTCATCGGCTGTGGAGAATTTGTGTTGATGGCTGTTAATATCAGAGACAGCGATTTTGGAAAATGATGGCCTTTCATGATACTCTGCTTCCAATGCCTGGTCGTCTCTGATTTCACTATCATCGAGGTTTTCGTGTTCTTTGGGTCGACTGTAAAAATCTATGGTTGCTCTATTTTGCACAGACACAGTGAAGTCGCTATTGGTTCGCGTGTTGGCATACATTGAATACCTTTGCGGACCTAAGGTTAAATCTGATTTTCCGTTGAAACTAGTCTGGGCTTTATCAGGTTTCAGCGCGTTTTGCTTCAACTGTTCCAAGTCAGGCAAAGCATCCCAAGGAACAGGTTTACGGTTCTTCTGCAAGGATGAAACAATGCCGTTTTTGATGTTCTGCAGGTCACTAAACACATTTTTATTCGCTTGGAAGAGCCTCTTGATTTTCTCTTGGTTCTCTTCAGAATTATAATTCGGAAGACTCTTTCTCTGACTATGTCTGGACATCAATGATCTCGCGGTATTTTTTCCCGAGGTATTACCATTTTCCTCCTCGTCCTCCTTCCTTTCAACAGTTTCCAACTGATAAGTGAATCTTGAAGGTTCCTTACTTTGTGGCGTCCCTTGCTTAAAGCTAGGAGAATCAACCATCTTAAAGGCTGGGGTGTGAACGCCAAATTTGCCAGATTCGTTCCTACTTTCATCACGTTGAAAATTTGGCATTAGAGCAAATGTGCCCTGCTTTTTCATTGATGGAGGAGAAATGTTTCTACCATCTAGCTCTTCAACCTTTAACTGAACCGTATAGTCATTACCGAAGAACTTCCCTGCTGTTTCGAGAATAGTCTCAAATAAGATGTGATCTGAAACCCGATCGATGTAATTTTCAAACTCAGTGTACTTCAGAAGTTCATTTTGAATTTGGATCAACAGGTCATCTTCGTCCTTGGTTCGTTCAGGATATTCTCGCAATTTGGTTGATTTTGCGTTCAACCTCATCGCAGGGACGTTCAGATCCATGAGGATTTGCTTCGCCTTCCAGACGAAATCGCCGCGATTAGAAGTGGTGCTGGACAATTCTTTGCCTCGATTTCCTTTGATCTTCTGATACTCTCTAAGAATTAGTTGTAATCTATGATATTCTTCCAATCTAAGTTGTTTCTGCTCTTCTTCAGGCGTTTCTTGAATTGGAATTTCTTTGTTTCCATTGGATCCTCCTTGTTGGCCTGGCTTTTGGACTTGTTGTGTTTCTGGTTTTTTCTCGAGAACTTGAGGTTGACCAATATCATTTCGTTGGTTTATCTGATTTGGCTGATGCTGATGGTTAAGTCCATTTTGTTCGGTTTTTTCATGCAGAGGTTGAGGATTAGAGTTCTGTTTTTTAACCTCTTCGAATTTGATTTGGTGTGCGGGCTTATTAACTGGCAATTTTATCTCTTCCACAAGGTTTTGCAGGCTCTGGCCAGTAAATATTATTGTCTCAGCTTTCGTTTCTTTTTGGGTCGGCTCTATAAACTCAATTCCGAAATTCGATAAACGTCCGGGAATTTTCACACCACTCTCCTTTAAGAGGAAATAGTACTCCCTTAACGAGTCGGTGGAGCTGGTTTTGTTAGCATCAGCTTGCATCCCCCAGAAGCAGATGACCTCGATTGCTACCTGTATGTAATTTAGACCTAAGGCCTCATATTCGGGTTTCTGCTTTGTGTCCGCTGTTTCAAAAACCCTCTTTCCTTTCTGGTTATCGGCTTTTTCCTTGTCAATCAGAGCTATTTTGAAAACTTTGTTTAATAAACTGCTATGGCTAGCTAGGCATTCGAAAAAGTTTTGGCTCTTTCGTTTTGAAGCGTCCTTGAGAAATTCCAATGCATAGTACTTTTTCGCAGGGCCACCTTTTGGGTCTGCAAGCTCGTCCTCAATCATAATCAATAGCTTTTTGTACAATTCTGCGTTATTTTCATCAATGTAGTAGTCCAGAAGGTCAGGAGAAGACCTGGAGTAGGTGGACTTATTGCTGATGCATAAGTTGAACGACTTTTTTAATTGAGTGTCTTGGGGGTTATTACTCATCAGATGTTGTCAAACAAAATTTGGTGATTTTAGTAAAGTAACTAAATAAGAGTCAAAAGCGAACCTGATTTAATTTAATTCAAGTGAATCTTAATATTTTTAATTAGGAAGCCTCAGAGCTGTCTGAAATATTTTTGTTAACGTCAAATTGTAAGCCACTCTATGCAAACGATTTTTGCCATTCGTCAACAATTGGGTGGTTTCTGGGTTGGATAAGATGGGATACGGATGTTAAATAAATCAACCTACAATCGAAAGTGATTTTTAGAGTATTTCTGAGCAGCACATTCAAATGCACCCTTGTTACCTTGTTTGGTAGCAAAAGTGTTATTTCTCCTAAATGCCCTCTTGTGAACGATTTTTTTAGCCTTTCAAGTGAATGTAGTGGCAATAATTATAATAATGTCTCTACTTTCTACTTTTTAAGGAAATTGCTGGCAAATTGGTGTATTTAGAGCAGCCTCAGTGACAACTCTGAATCATTAAAGCGGTAGCTGAATCATTTTCATCTATTTCATAAATTGAAGGTTATTGCTGGCTAAGAAAGCAGACCTCAAATTTAATCATTTCATTGAAAAATTACATTACAGATGTTTACAATTTATATTCATGCCACTTTTTTTAAAACCCTCGCAAGCGAAAACAGAAAAAATTCTCATTCAATTTATGATTTACCAATTAAGAACTTAATAACTAATTATCCAACAAACTTAGTCGCAGCTCCGAATTGGGTTCGTATAATTCAACTATCTAATAATCAAGTTTCTTCGCCGCACTATAATCATATCCAGCGATTGTGGCAACATGATTCACAAGGCGAGCTTCATTCTTGCAAGGTAGGCCTTCAGGGTTTATGGGAGATCTTTACTTAGCTTCAATAACTTTGGCCTGATATTTAGCTCGCAATAGGTATTTGTTGGATTTTTCTCATAGAAATTTTGATTTTCTTCTTTAGCTTCATGCAATAAAGTGAATTTTTTTAATTCGGTTGTTAGTGTCTCAGTTTTACTGAGCTCCTTTTGGAAAGCAATTTCTTTTTCGGCTTCTTCCTTTTGAGTTTCGTTGTGATATAAGATAATCGATCGATATTTAAGAGAGTGTCCAATTTTTATTTCGAATGGATTATGCACTGCAAAAAATACTTTAAGTAACTCGTTATATGTTACGACCGTTGGATCAAACCACATATCAACCACTTCGGCATCTCCGTGTTTCCCACTCGCAATGTCCTTTAGTTTAGAGGTGACATGGAGCCTCCTGCAGACCCTGAAATGACTTTTACGACTCCTTTACGACTACGAAACAGAGCCTCGACACACCAGAAGCATCCACAACCAAAAGTGGCCCTTTCTAATTGCTTTTCGACCATAAGCAAATTGAACTAAGTTTCGCTATTAATTAAACTAAACTTTCCGATTTTTCAATCAACAGATAATTCTGACATATAAATTGATGTCGAGAAAGCAGATCTCAATTTCACTATCCCACAAACAGTAATTTCCTCGCAAAAATTGTGGTTCATGTGTAGACTGATATCAGCTTGTGAAAAATTGTTGTAATTTGTGAACTGATTCCTAAAAACACATTACTTTTGTTTTGCCTAATTACCCTTTTTCATTATTGGAATAGATTCTCTGTGCCCAAGTCTGCGCTGCCATAGATAATGAGGGAGCAAACATGTATTACTTAAGGAAATTATCTAACACGCAGACGGTTAAGTTAGCCCGTGCAAGTAGAGCTTGCTTAACAAACATCTAATTGTTGTTGATACAACCCTCCCAAATTATGATCGAATTGTAAATTCTTGAATGTGTCCTTGCTCAGCAATATTGGATTAGGGCATCAGCTAAAAGCTAAAGCAATACAGGAAGCTGTTAGTGAAAAAATATTAATATATACATGAAACTGTAGCAGCACCCACGATAATACAAAACATACTATTGTTCTGTTATGCTAACGAGTCTAATGAGTCGGTAGATAACTGAATTATATCTGGGTAATGCACAGGGTTAATTGCATTATTTTGAAAATCACAGTTTCGAGAAGAAGACTCAGGATAATAATGTTTCAGTTGCGTTCTAAAGAACTAGTTAAAGTTTACACAATTCTCCCAAGAAGGTTTGCTATGCTCTCAAGTTTTTCAGATATGCGCATCTAAATCACATTCAAGCAGGACCACCAAATCAGAACTCGTATTTTCCCTCTTCACACCAATTCTTAACTTTCAACCTCTCCCTTAACTCAGAGAGGAGACAATGGCAAAAATGATTATTTGGATTCTTAAGTCTGATCTGTCCAGCATCTGTTCTTTTGCGAACTTTTTTTTTTGTGACGATCATGAGATAGCTATTTTGATTCCGTGTTCTGAACAGGAACACTTAAGAGTTCTTAATAAATTCAATTTGATTTAAGCCAACTTCGCAAAAACAAATCACAATAATTTTTCAGTTTTTTTTATAAATATAATCGCGTTCGCTATATACAAGGTTAAATCATGAGTGCAAAAGATTTTCAGCTGAAAAATAAACTCGGTGAAGGCTCTTTTTCCAGCGTCTGGAAAGTCGTTCGAATATCTGATGGCAAAGAATACGCCATGAAAAAAGTCAAAATCAATTCTCTCAGCGACAAGGAGAAAGAAAACGCCTTGAATGAAGTCCGAATACTTGCATCTATTCAATCACCTTACATCATCGGATACAAAGAAGCGTTTTTCGATGATGACTCGATGACACTGTGCATTGTAATGGAGTTTGCCGCCAACGGAGACATTTCCAATCAAATTCAGCAACATACCAAAAACCAAACTAATTTCCCTGAGAAAGAAATTTGGAAGATTTTCATCCAGCTCCTTAAGGCTCTAAATACGCTTCACGACAAGAAAATTGTTCATAGGGATATAAAAAGCGCGAATATCTTCCTCAGCGCTGATGGAACGGCCAAGATGGGGGATTTGAATGTATCCAAAGTTGCAAAAGGCAATTTGGTTTATACTCAGGCAGGAACTCCTTACTACGCTTCTCCGGAAGTTTGGCGCGATGAACCTTATGACGCCAAATGCGACATTTGGTCTCTTGGGTGCGTGATTTATGAAATGGCCGCGCTCAAACCTCCTTTCAGAGCAAACGATTTCCCTGGCCTTTACAAGAAAATCCAAAAGGGTTCATTTGACCGAATTCCTTCTCAATATTCGCTCGACCTCCTTAACATCATCACGCTTTGTTTGCAGACATCCGCAACACAAAGGCCTTCCTGCGAGGAGCTCCTCAACAATCCAATTGTTGTGAAACATTCGAGGGGGTTAGTCCCTCATATCTCGTCTGAGAAAAGCAAGTTTGAGCTTCTAAGCACGATAAAGGTTCCAAAGAACATCAAGGCATTGGGCCAGCAGCTCCCAAAACCCAATTATGATCAATTAGATGCTGTAATCGAAGAGCCTAGGACAAAAATCGTGGAAAAGCAATTGTCGAAGAAAAAGAGGCCTCGAAGCGTGATTGAAAATGAGAGACCGATTGAAATTAATAATCCAGTTCCAGTGAAGAAAGTTCCTGAACGAGGCAGAAGCGCTGGGGTCAGACATTACTCGCCTTTGGCCAATAAAAATGACCTCAAATCACCTGGATATTGCCCAAATAAGCCACCTCTTGCTAAAAATGTGGAGGCAGAGATCGAATTCCTCCAGCGAATGCAAAAAGAATATTTGGAGCGAGCTAATCCTTATACCAACGGCTCTTCGAAAGATTCTCAAATCCCAGCTCCTCAAATTGTGGTTACTTCAGAACGTGCTCGAATCCCCAGTCCTAAAGTACCAAACCGCAAGCCTCTCCTCGTGAGTCCAAGATATAACCATTTTATAATACGCCATCCAGAGAACGGCAGATCTGTTGAGAGAGACGCTAGGGGAATACTAAAAGAAAGACCGACTTCTCAAAATCATATAGGGTCAAGAAACTACCTTCTGTCCCCTGGACAGCACGTCTCAAATGCATCAAATGATCGAGGTAGCAGAGACAGCCTTGATGAAGCAGGAACAGATCCCTATGAAGTCTATGTAAATCAGCTGAAGGAGAAACGAAAAAATGAACAGCTAAACAATATCTCAACTCCTAATTATCATTACCATCCCGTGAATCTTCCAAAAAGAAATCGTTCCAACTCTGTCCTGCAAAGACGCCAAAGCAACAATTCCAACAGCAGGCTGCTTGATCCTCTGCCATCCTATCGACTACAGAAAGAAAACCCCGTAGTTCTTGACAAAAAATGTCTTGTTAATCTTAGTCTTGACAAGAAAAGTCTCGTGAATCTGAGCGCCGAAGAAGGAAGCAAAAGAGATGGAAATTCTCACGAGAATTTAGGATGCAAGCTCAAATCTCCAATCTATCAGAATAATTTGAACCATCTCAAACATCAACTGCAATCCCATTACAAGTATTGAGTTCATGACTATTCGTTGGAAGTTCATTGGAAAATCTCGAAGTACTCTCACTTTTTGTTTGTAAATCTAATATTGCTAATATTACTCCTAAAATATATATATTATATATTGATATAGCTATATCAATTTTTTGTTTGTGCTCTGGAAAGAGCCTTCAATGCATAGAGTTTATTGATAAATTGTCAACATCATTTTTTGTTTCAAAATTGAATATGATAAAAGATTGACTTGACATTTATATTTCCCAAAAACTTCTCTCTCTATAAGATTGCTCTCTCTTTCGAAGTCCAACAGAAAAAAATAATACAGCGAAGAATTTCACTGTTACACGGTTTGACAAGAGTTTAGATGATGTGCTGGGGACTATATTCCATCAATTCAGAAGAAGCTACTAAATTCACTAGTGATTTGCATTTAATGGTATCTGCTACTGAACTTTGATCAAGTACGAATTAGTTCCTTCAACGTAGAGTGCGAATACTTCTTCCGTTATCAATCAATATTGAAGAAATTACTCAATTCATGGAAACCAGCTCAAGCTACTAAATTAAACTAATTAGTTTTGATAACAGAGCAATATTGAGATACTTTTAATTACTATCATTGCATATCATTGCAGTAAAGAACGCTACTACTATTACAGCTACTGTTCTTCTATTTAGGCCTCATTCATTCGTTATACATAACAATAACAACTAAAATTTTTTATTTACTTCTCTTTTGATTTATGCAATTGATATTAGTCAAGCCAGAGTCAAGTTAATAATCTCAATTTTGATTTTGTAAATAAAATCAATTTGAAGAAAAATGACTGCGAAAACCTTTTCATAACTTCACTATGAGCTCAAACAAATGTTGATCAACAAGCTTTATGGAAGTCTGCAACCTGAAGGAGTTAATTCGTTAACATCTTGGTAGTCAAAGCAGATTTTGTAGCTTGAATAAAATCCCCCCTTTGATCTTTTTGATTTGGCTCTGAATATCCTTAAGCTGAGAAATATCGACACCTTACCGAGCACGATTCGGTAGTCCCATAGCGATATTTGCATCTTGTCAATTGATTCAGCTGAATTCAGCCTTATCGCCGCCATAGAAAGGTTTTCATAGTCACATGTTTTGGTTATTGGCTAATCGGTAATATCATGAAAAAGCAGATAAATGGAGAATGGTTAAATCAGAAAATAAGGGACAGGAAGTTATGGTATGAAAGTTTTCAAATATTCGAAAAGCAGCAAGTTAAAGTGAACTAAAAGATATAAGGATTTTATGAGGTAATTGTGTAATTCAGAATGAAAAAAGAAAATTGGTTTAGAAATATTGGATAAAGCCTCGTATAAGGTACAAAAAGGCAATCTTCTAAATAAGTTAGTTCTTAATTCAAAATTTCTAAAAATTCAGACTGAATGAAATAGGTCAACAAATAGCTTTCAAGATCGTATACCTATCAGAACGTTTTACAGAAAATGTAGGGTGAGAATTCATTTGCTTGAGATAAATACACGATAATCTTTTTTGCTTACAGAAATAGAAAGATCGAATTTGTTTCAATAATTTCAAATTGAGTTTTCATTATTCAAGCTAACTTTCTATAGAACCATGTTTTTTGAAAGGACCCTAAATATGGAGAAATATGAAATTGATATGAAAGACATCGCACAAAACTTATTTCTTATATCTGAAGGAGATCAGCATTTACCAATTTAATTTTTCCAGTGCATAAAAACTGATTTCGAATTCTGGGTCAGCTGCAATGACGAGACTAAATTTCCAAGAACTAAATGAAACGATCTCTTTAAATTATTCCGATGCCACTGAAAATTTCTGAAAAATGCTCCTTTTTATGCTTTTAATCTTTTTTTTGTTTGTTTGGAGAATTGACTGCCTCTCTCTTTTTTTTTCCCACTTTGAAAAATTTAGTACTTTAATCATGATACATAAGAGAATAAATGACGGGGAGTTGATATTACACATTATAATCTCATGCTTCCCTCGGAAATATGATTGATTCTTATGCTACTTGTTGTTAGCAATCAACTGAAATTACAATCCTAGTCTTCTAATTTCCAATGTTATCCAAACTTTCACTTAAATAGTTGCATTTTTTTTTGGGATTATGTTTCTGGAGCATGTTTTAGCAGATTCATCTCATTGGTTGTTGCTGACAAAAAATATACAATGATTTTTCAATGTCCTATTCAAAACCAACAAACGAAGTCTTCTATGCACTCTTTGCTTTTTCTTTCTTTCTAATATAGTCATTAATTTTCAATATTGCCTTAGCCTTCGCGTTCTTCTTCAGTTCAGCGACTTGTTTACGGCTCATAATTGGAGATCGACCTAACTCCGACAAGAAGATGTCTTTCTTATACTTCTCAAACTCCTTGAGCGTATCCTTATCCTCAAGTGGGGATTCAACTTTGTAGAAATCTTCACGAGGGAAAGCCTTGACGATATTTCGGACGTAGTAATATTTCGTTGGAGTAAATTTCTTCACTCTGCTAATGACGACTTTATCGCCAACAACACAATAATTTTCCTCATCGTGAACTTGGAAGTCTGTAGTTTTATAAAAAAGAGAGCGGTATTTGCTGTTCCATGACTGTGATGTGACTTTTACCTGGAAAAATAATTCAATAATGCTCATTGAAGCTGATTTTGTTTACTGTGACTGTTTTGTCATTGACTCCCTTCTTCACCACAGTACCAAAGAGGTCTTTGCCAGCTGGTGCCATATTCAGGTTGACTTTGCCCAACCCATTCATGATAGTTCGTAAAGACATTATTGGCTTGTATTTTATTCAATTTGATTAAAAGATCTGGTTTATTGCACGAAAATGTAGTTTTTTCATTAAGTGATAGAAACTCTCTAAATGTTAGTTCTAACAAATATTTTTTGTCCTTGGATCGCTCAGGGTTCGCTATAAAAATTAAGGTATCATGTTTAGCATGGAATGCATAAAGACTCTCGATTATGATTAAGGCTTGAAGGGAAATTGTGGATTTAACGAAAAATGAAGTGGATACAATGCAAATTAAAATTGACAACAGTTTTTTTCTGCAATTAATGGATGAAATATTAGATACCGCTATGTGCTCAATCCCCACAATTTTTCATTTTAGATCAACAGAGTCAGTTCTTATTTGAATTGAGGGATCCTTAGCTATTTCTGTCGACATTGAACTATCATTCTTTGGTTTTGAAGAACCTCTCAGAGAATATTACAAATTTCCTTTGATTCAGATAGGATCAAATATTCTTCCGGAATTCTGCTTCTTGACTAGTTGATTCTTACCTTAGTGATGCATTTTGATCATAGCCAGTATCAATTTAGGGAAACACCAGAATGGGAAAGTTTGAAGTTTTTGGACTTAATAATTTTTCTTACACTTATCTTATCAGAAAAATTTAGTCGCAATATGGATGCGACACTTAATTGGCGCAGCCGCCAGAATTTCTGACAATCTCAAATAATTCACTTTCGCCAAGGGATTTAAGAATGCTGAGTAAATGTAGATCGCCATGAGAGAGAAAAATAAGTTTCAAATTTACTCTTGACTTTTATTTATTCAAAAGCATTTGCCTTTCCTCAGAAATTTCGTCTTGACATAAACAGAGGAATGCTTTCTCTGTAGTTACATTTTCTTATGAAAAATGTAGGGGTCCAAAGAACAAGTTTTATTTCTACTTTGCTTTAAAAGAGTCATTTCTCTCTCTCTTAGGTGGTTATTACCCTTTGTTATAGCATTCACTATATACACAATGAAAAAAATTGCCTCTTCAGCTGATTGGCTGCTGAGAATGCCAAAAGCTGAATTTATTTAATACGTTTCCAAATCAGGTTAAAAGAATAATTTGTCAGCAAGAACATCAAACATTTCAACCATGCAAGACCAAAAATCACAGAACAAGGCGAACAAGCATAAGCCAATCCCTAAGTCAGTCATTCTTGATTGCTACGGTTCCAAGCACATAAAAGTAGTTGACCTGACAGAAGTTCTGGCTAAATTTCCCGAAATCTTTTCGATTACAGCTTCAGAACCTGAATGCCGTAAGGAATTTACCTTGAATCCAAACGATGGAATTCTTGCGCAGCCTGTCTACAATCAAAATAGAAAGGCAATACCAACGAGTCATAACCCCGAATACTCAGCAAAACCAAAGGTCGTCATCCCTCCATCACCATTTTCCACCTTTAGAAAAGGTGAAGATGCCGCTGCTCGCGGATGGTATTACATCGACGAGAGAGATGCAACTCAAGGCCCATTTAGTTCAATAGAGATGGACAACTGGTTCGAACAAGGATTCTTTTTTAATGAACTCCTCGTTAGATTCGGAGAAGGTGAGTTTTCCAAGCTCATCGATCTCCTTGGAAAAACCACGGCTCCTAGCGGTGGGTTTAACAGAGGTCAAGGAGAAAGGCATTATAACAAAGAATCACATAGGGACCATCATAACAAAAAAGAGCATCAGAAGGATACTCCTTACGTGATCGGGAGATCAAATCTCGTTTCAAGAGACACGAAAGACACTTCTGGTCCTAAGCCTGTGTTGCCGCAGGTGTTTAATCAGATTCACTCACCTAGTAGTGGTGAATTACAGCAGATTGGGCAGCACAAACAAAAACCAGATTCAAAGAGAGGATCGAAAAGAGTTACCACTGAAGAGACTACTGAAATGATGCAGAAAAATATCTGGGAGAACTTTGTGGATAAGAATAAACCGACAGAGCAGAAAGTAGCTGCTGGAAGCAAGCCTGAAAATAAGGGTGAAGCCCAAACCCAGCATAAAACAGCAAAAGATTCAGATGCAAAGCAAACAAAAGCTACCGAGGTGATTGAAACCAAAAAAGAAGAAAACCAAAAAGAACTTGAACATGGTATTTCACGAGTTATTATTGAGCTAATCATTTTTGGCAATGAATGTAGATACTGAGAAATCTTCAAAGAATAAAAGAAATAAGAAGAAAAAGAAACACGATCATTCTCCAAAGGAGGAAGAAACCAAAGAAAAGCATGAAGAGCCCAAGCTGAAGCAGCAAGAGCAAAAAGAGAGTGCTCCAAAAGAAGCTCAAGCAACTGATAAAGGAGCTCAAAAGAACACCCAGAAAGAAATCACAGCTACTCAGAAAATAGCTGAGGAGACGAAAACTGCAAAGGAGGAGCCTCAAACTAAAAAAGAAGCTCCTGAACAGAAGCAAGAACTTGTGGAGATCAAAAATAAATTCGAAGATATTGACTCGGGTGATTGGATTGAAAGTGGGCCCAAAAACGCTGGACGAAAGAAACACAAAAAGAAAGGAAAGAATCAGCACCAATCTGAAATCGCAGAGTCGGTCGTTGTAAATACTCAAGAAGACCGACAAAAACCCACTCAAGAGCAGTCCACCACCACCCAGAAAAAGAATACAGTCGCTGAGCCAAAGGCTTCTAATCAACAAGAAAAGAAGCCTGAGAAAAAGACCACGGAAGAACCTCCTAAAGCCAAAATCTTGACTTGGGAAGAGAGCTTTTCTAAAAAAGAGGAAGCCCCTAAGTTCCAAGCTATTGAAGCTGAGGAGGAATATCCTTCCCTTTCAGAATCAATAAAACTTACCTCGAAAGACATTAAAAAGGCTGCTGTTAGTAAAAAAGCCGCTCAGCAGTCAGTTAGTCAGAAAGAGGAAGTTGAAAAGGGAAGTCCGGTCGAGAAAAGCTCGAAGCAAATTGATACATTGTTCCCTCCATTGGGATCGGATGCTCCACAAAAGAAGAAGGATGCGATGCCTACTGTTGCCAACAAGAAGATGGTGCCTGTTCAATTAGAAAAGAAAGGCTCAGATAAAAAGCCTGCGACTTGGGATGATTTGAAAAAAACTGCTGCAAAAGCTGAAAGTAAAGCAGAAAAATCATCTAAAAATAATTATGATATGGATTTCCCTTCTCTCTAACCTGAATTGTATACACAGAGAGATGGAGTTGGCGTTTTTCATATTCCTTTTTTTTTTTTGACATGAGCATTGTGTATGTGTGCTTTTGGTTGCAAGAAGACTACAAAAGCGCCGTGATCTGCTTAAAAGTAGTCAAGAGAAAACTAGTTGAAAATGACGAAAAAATTCAAGCAAGTATTCTAGTTAAGATTTTAGACGAATATTTTTATTTTATACACGTGGTCAATGCTATGCCTTTCTTCAGCGTATTTTGAGCTATTACCAAAGGAACCAAGCACAGAGTTAACACCAAAAACCAAAATTGAAAGATTCTAATGTAGTGATCACATTTGAAAGTGAGCGGATAACGTAATAGTCAAATATGATTATGAAAGCTCATCGAGTAACCTCTTAATTATATTCAACCAGGGCATTTTCCCAACAAAAAAAAAAACTACAAAGAATAAAATTATAGACGCAAAATTTTTGGATGAGTGTGAAGACTTTCTCCAATCACTTGGGTACGATGGCAATTTCATTAGAACTTTCTGCAGCAAACTTCTAGCTAAATGAGACTTTGAAAGGACTTATTTTGCTTATAACACAAGGAGCCATTCACACAAATCTGCTAAACTGCGAATTTTATTACGATCTCGAATTTTTCAGTACTGACACCTCTTTCTTTTCTCCGCTGGTGCAATACGCGCTTGGAATACAAGAGACCGAAAGAAACAAAAAACCCAAAAGGATGTATAAAAAATAACGTTGGAAGGAATACTTACGCCATGGTTTTACTTTGATCTTTATTTTTTTTTTCGCTTTGTCGTCAATAGTTGCAGAAGATTTATTTTAGTCATGGAATCACTCCATGTTTTATTCTACTAGCGGGGAAGCTGTTACGACCACCTTTTTTGCTAAGGAAAATCCGATTCAGGAGCATATGAATTGTTCACCTTAGCTTACTCGAAAGATTTTGTCTAAGTAGTATTAATTAATTCGGTTAAAATCCTGAACTAAAAATACAATATTATCCTTTTTCTCATCAATAAATTATAAAATAGCACTTTTAATAGTTTGAGAAAATCCGATGTCAAGCCAAACTCCTATACGTCAACCACTCACAACAAAATTCTTCGCCGACATGCTCAACCTGGAAATGGCGATTCAATCTCGAACATATGACTTTAACAGTATTGACGAACTCATTCAATTGTACGCCGTAATTTCAAAAAACTTTTTCGTCAAGCTAAACTACTTGAGTAGAAAGCCGTGGAGTATTACGATTCGACAAAAGATGCAATTAAATCCTATTTTATGGAAAAGATACAGATCGTGATCACAAACAGAGAAAATCTGCGCCTCATTATAAAGAAGCAAAAGGAATTTGAAAAGCAAGCAGAGAGTCGCCGATCCTCTCAAATGGAAATTTCTTCCCTTCAATCACTCAATTACAGTGTACCAGTAGTCAACCAAAACAATAAGTCGGCAAGGGGTTCTGTTTCTACATTGCCCGATCTCAACAATGATATAAGTCACCGTTCCCTCAGCAGCAATTCATCGGATGAGGACGAAGAGGATGATGAAGTTGATGAGCTTCCTGTTCCTTCAATGAACAAGCATGGTTCATTCCGAGTGGTAAGCGATTTCTGCTGAGTATTTGTAATGAATGGTTGTTTCGTACGTAGCAAAAACGCTATTCTATCAGCAAAAAGCGTTTGGAAAGATCCAAAGATTTTACGATGCAAATCATGATAGAGAATTATAAAAAGGATTTGATGTCGGATTTGGGCAAGATGCTTGAAGACTATGACGTTATGCATAATGTTCAAGACAAAATTGTGAAAGCAAATTTAAACACTCAGTTGAAAAAACTAAATATGCGAATTTCGCAAAAAAGTAATCTCTGAAAAATCACATAGAGAGATTTATATTCATAATATTTAGAGATGGAAAGCTTCAAGACCCAAACTATGAGGCAATCTATGATATTGCTTGAGAGGAGCACTATTTTAGGTAAGGGAGACCCCGATAAATAGAGATTCTTATATTACATATTTATGCTGCAGCGAAAAGAGAGGAGGAGACCAGTAATGACTACCATAATCAAGAGGAGGAGGAGCAGCAGTATCAGCTGGAGACTCAAACTATGAATGATCACCATGAACAGCCAGTGGATGATCAGCATGAAAAATTGGGTGATAATCATAATGAAAAATGTGCGGATGATCCTCTTGAAAAACCCGTGGATGATCAACATGAAAAACCTTTGGATGATCACGATGAGATACCTGTGGATGTCCAACATGAAATTAAAGGAAATGAGGTGCCAAATATCAATACTCATGAACACCCAATAGAAGAAAAAATAGAAGAGAAAATCCTGGAGAAAATAGAGGAGAAAAGAGAAGAGAAGCAGAAATTTTTCCGCTCCCCTAAGAAAAATTGAAGTTTGAAAAATGGTTAAATTGAAATCATTACTTAGTGTTTTTTTTAGAAAATAGAAGATAAAATATTTTATCATTGCTTTCGAATTCTGCATTGAGTGCCTTGATGATGAATTGGAAGATTTTATCGCTTTGATAAATTCGTGGTAAATAAGTTTATTAAGTAACTATAGACATAGGAAACAATGATTTTATGCTAGTTGATAAAAGTTGATAAAATCTCAAGCTGTTATGGAATTATTGGTTCCTCTAATGAGACAGCTATTTAACCCTCTCACTAACTAATAAACTTTGTTATTCACTAAGAAGATTCTTGCAAACATAATAATTATAAGAGTCGTACCATCGAGTCAAAATAAATTCGAAAATAAATCTTTGCAAAGAAAATCTATGCTGAAAATTTGGCGAAGTTGTAAATCCACAATTGGGTATGCTTTATCCAACCAGACGGTCAATGGATTCGTACATAGTGACCGAATTATTGGGCTGACTCATTGCCTGAACTATAATTACAGCAACAAAAATACTAAATGGGGATACCAGTTCAGCACCTCTCAAACACCACATAAATCGGATCCAAAGAATTCAAAAGACAATGGAAAAGCAAGGCTTAGTCATAAGAGTCAGCTTTTAATGTCTTGGAACGATATTCTGTTCGGTCACTCAAATGAGCTCAATTCTGAAGTGCTGTTGAAGATGCTTCATGAGACAGATAAGAACGACCCTCTCTCAGTTTATTCCCATCTGCAAAAGCTCTCAAAACTATGCAACCTAACCGACACCGAGCGAAAAGATTTTGAGGCAGCATTCCAAAAAACCGTGCTTTCCAGAGTTGAGGACCTCCCCCGATCTGAACAGCTAACCTGGTATTTTGAGCTCAATATCCCAGCTGAAACAGCTAAAGCCTCAGAGGAAGCTGCTTCTTCAAAAGATAATACATCTCAAATCCTAAAGGAGTTCTACTTTAAGTCAAAATTAAGCCCTGAAGAGATAAAACTCTACTTGAAAAGTATCTTCACAATATCACAGCTACCGCCTTCTGAATTATTCAAACACGCAATCCAAGTTCTAAAATTATCAGAAAAAGCTGGGAATATCGAAGTTGAGGAAGAGATCATTCAAAATATACTAAAGATCCCCTTGGATGCTATATCTGGAGACCAGGTTTTTGAGCTCTATCATATTATTGAGCAACTTCCTCTTGAAATTGTTGAGAAAGGTCCCATCGCTCTAATAGAAAAATGCTTGTTACAGGATGCTTTTATCTTCGCAATGAAACCTGTGAGTTCCAAATCAGCGCTTTCTCTTCATTACGAAGAGCAGCTTCTTAAGATTATTGCTAAAGTTGCCCAAGCTAGAGATACTCACAGCTTATACAGCCGATTTGTAGACGAATATCTCCATCATTTAATTCAAAGCAGAACGTTTGAGCAGGAAGAATTACGTGCTCAGTCGCTGAGATTGGGGCAATCGCTCCTTACAATAGCGAAGTATTCGCTTTATTTGGATATCCCATCATTCGAAAAATTAGAGAATATACTCTATGAGCTGTTGAGAAAGGGCAAACATCAGCAGGAAGTCATCGAAACGCTTATCAAACTTGGGGAAACAGGCTATCTTGTAAAATTAAATTTCAATGAAGAGCTTTCAAAGATCGTCAGTGCTATCAGCCAAACGAACCCAGTTCTTGCAACAAAAATAATGGAAATTCCTTTTAGATGCTATATTACTGTTGACGAGACCCTGTTAAAGGCATTTGATCAAACAATTCTCAGCAAAATATCAAAAACCTCTGAAGTTCTCCTCAAAGAAAGGTCATTTTGGTCTTGCTTTTCCAACTATCTGATTGTATGCGATCCTAACAGTTCATACAAAAGAATTGACTGGTTACTTACAAAAATTTCTTCATTTTCAATAGAGGAGCGGATTTCTATTTATGAGACTCTGAATAATGCTTTAACGGACGAGTTAATGAGCTTCCCTTCATTAATCTACTTGGTTGGAGCATTCGAGAACAGTTTCCAAAAAGATTGGGAGTCTCTCCAAACATCTCATCAAATGAAATACATTAATATAGTCTCAGGCCTTCTTTCGAAAAAATGCCTCGGTCACAACGCAGCGGAGGTAGCCGAAGCGAAAAATCTTAAGCACAACCCAACTGAGCTTTACTTGAACAAAAGTCTACATCTAAAAGAGGCTGTGAATTCGATTAAGCTGCTAACACAACAAAACAACTTGACACCTGAGGAGTGCAAAATGATCCAGGATAATGTTGAAATTCTGCGATTCTACAAAGATAAGTCTCTGAACACGGTGGCAAGTCAGCTGTTGAACAGTGTAGTCAACTCAAACTACAACTTTGAACAAATATACCTTATCTTGGTTCGAAATTATGCTGCGATCGCTGAATTTTTCCCAGCTATTTTGAAGGAAAATAAAGCTGTGGGTCCAAAAATTGCAAATGGAATCATAAATTCAGCTTCCATACTCACATCTCCGCCAAAACACTCAGTTTCTGCTGGCAGAAGACGACCTGAAGAGGTGTTAGAAAGTTTAATGTTTGCTCGTTCTGCTGGGCTAATAAGCTCGGATACCTTCGATTCGATAGTCGTGAAGGCTCATCCTTTCACTATCCCTCCGTCTCGAATGCGTGACCTTTCTAAAATAATGTCGAAAGAAAATTTTGCGAATTGGGGTGTCCATCAATTCATAGCAACACCGCGGTATTTCAACAAGCATTCGAATCTCAGTTTAGAAGGAATCAGTTGGCTGATAGCCCATGTTGACCCTTCCGAGGTTGATTCTGACGCTCTCAGTCCCCTCCTTACATATCTCATTCAGAATCCGGCAGCAAAAATACAAAATTTTGTAAGTTTGGTTCTGCTTACTGACCAATCAAGAAACGAGCTAATTGAATATTTCTTCAAGAAGCATCTCTTAACTCAGAAGGTGCTCGATGAATTCGCTATCCAAGCATTACAGCTCAATTACTTGAGAGAGAGAGGTGCCTTTGAAGATGAAGTCATGTACTCTACTCTCAAGGTGATTAGGTTCACGCCTAACGGGATTCATATGTTCCAGGACATCATGAGCTCCTTTATCTTCAGCTACATTTTCCTTGGGGGTATTACAGACAAAAGAATTCTGGAAGAGGCCTATGAGCTGTTGAACAAAGCCACCAAAATAAAAGGCGCGAATCAAGATGAAGGAATGCTTATTTTAACTCAAAAAGCATTCTCATTGAAACTGAAAACAGCAGCGATCTCTCCGGAAAAATTGGTCCGCGACTTTTTTAAAGGCTTTCATCTCCGGTCTTATGAGCAGCAGAATGAACTGCTTGGGTATCTCCAGTGGATTGCCTCTCAGGATAAAGAAACGTACCTATATCTCATTGAAAAAGAGGATGAATTCTTAGATAAGATATTTGTGATCAAAGACCAAAATAAAATCGATGATGCACTTGTAGTCGAGAGATTTTTGTGTACCAGCTATTTCACTTTTCGAAAGCGAAGAGAGGTTTTGAGGCAAGTATGGGAGTATTTCCTTAAGGCGACCTCATTAAATGAAATGCTGAAAATGATCCAAGTGTTTCGAATACTTGTGGAAAAATCAGAGATTCTTGAAGAAGATGATTGGGTTTATCTAATTTCGGCTTTGGAATTATTTGGATTTTATCAAGTCGATAGCGGCAAGATTTATCGAGAGTTGGTGGAAGTTGTGTCGATTCCAAATAACTTCCAAAGATATATGCCACAATTGTCGGTTATCATGCAAAGAATGTACAAGCATCTGCCAGAGTATGAGAGAGAAGCGATACAAAAAGAAGGTTTTCAGAGTAAACAATCATTCGAAAAGGAATAGTCAAGGATTTAAGGAATTTTAGAAAAACTCTGGTAACTCTATATCATAATTTTTCTTTATGTATTTAATTCCTTGATGATAATTCCATCTTCTTAAGCAAAAATCAACTGGTCTTTCAAGAAAATTGTTGCTGCCATTAATAGTCAAATATTAAAAGTGAAATTCTTCTTTTCCAGACTTTTTCAGAAAATGAAAAAATATTTCAACTTTATGGATATTTGATTATAAGCAATTTTATGTGAATATGCTTTCAAAATGCTTTTGAGTTCAGATTTTTCGACAAGTTCCAATTTCTACTTCAAAAAATGGTTCTCTGCAACCAAAAATAGACTGATTCTGGGAATCTTACAAGTCATGTGTCAAGATTATCATCTAAATATTTTGCAATAAGAATCCGTGGTCACCTTTCTCTGACTGCCATAACAACAAATAATCTACATGTAAATTTATGAATCACAGTTTCTTCTCTTTTATCAGGTCTCTATATCTCTTTGATTATTAGCAACTGACAACATTTCTTGCATTAGCAACTCTGGCGATAACGACTTGTGAATAAACAAAAATAGGAGACCTTCATTATTACTTCCGTTGATTAAGCTAACGAGCTTCATTTTTGAATACCACTATTAGTCGTCATTAGATCTCTCTGCAATATGAATTAATTTTTTAGTTAGGACGAGATTCCAGACAATTAACTATTTTTCGAGTAGATAAACAGCAGAGAAATATAAGATCCAGAATGTCTTTTAAATCTCTTTTCAATGTTGTGAAAAGGACCTACATCCCAGTCACCACCTACCAGGTGCAGGGCGGCCCAAGACCTCAAGTATACCTCGAATTTAAAATCGAAAATACCAATGCTGGCCGAGTTGTTTTCGAGGTAGATTCTTCCTTTGTGAAAATGAATCCCTACCATAATCCTTTAGCTTTACAAGGACATTGCTCCTTACACTGTGGAAAATTTCAGAAGAATTGCCAAGGGCGATGCCAAAAACCCTAAAGGAAAAGCTCTTACATACAAGAATTCTTTAGTTTATAAAGTCATCCCCCGAGATGGACTTTACTGCGGAGATATCACCCTTAACAATGGATTGGTTTATTGAACCACCGAAAGGATGTTAGTCTTAGTCCGATTCGACATCTTCAATCGGTTGAGCCGCCTTATTCTCTTCAATAAAAGTTTCCATAAAATAT
>ENA-UOTZ01000603-UOTZ01000603.1-compost-metagenome-genome-assembly--contig:-NODE-603-length-30112-cov-5.535076_pt1 | contig 30112 bp, 18 predicted proteins | sample MGYA00238144_ERZ746983 | MGnify/ENA primary metagenome ERZ746983 (study PRJEB28759, sample SAMN06268863) | compost metagenome | isolation source: single cell | place: USA: California, Emeryville, Joint... | reverse complement strand
CTTGTAGAGGAAGAGAAAGAGCAGGCGAAGAGTATTGTGAAAAGTATTATGAAAGTGCAACCGGATATTCTTGTCGTTGAAAAAACTGTTGATTGGGGAATCCAGGAGCTGTTAAGGCAAAATGGAGTCACGCTCGTGTTCAAGTTAAGACCGAGTCAGTTTGGTAGGATTTGCCGTGTAACAGGGGCAAAATTTATAGATAATTTGAAATTTCTGAACGAAGACCCTGACAAGTTCCTTGGAACATGCGCTCTGTTCAAAGTGATGAATTTAAACAATCATGAATATTTTGAAAAAGCACACAATTACGAGAAAGGAACACTATTCGATCCAACTATAATGAAATTCGATGGCTGTAATCATGCAAAAGGAGTGACTATTACAATCAGCGGCCCAGATTATGCCGAACTGCAAACCGTGAAGAGATGTCTTTTCAAATGCTTTCGTATTTTACGAAATTCAGTCATCGAAAAGGAGGTCATTCTCCAAGAAATCTTTTTATATTACACCAAAGAAGAGGTGATAAAGGCTCTTGCACTGATTCAAACCCAAAACGAATCTAAAATCAAAGGAAATGAGGACCTTCTGATGATCTCTGAAGAGGAGATTAAAAATGAACCGCAGATAAGTTACAATCAATACTTTGGAATTAGTCCAACAACTGTCAAGCGGAAAAAATTCTCTAATTTGCATTTGCTTAACGAAGCGACAGTCAGAAGTGCAGGCTTTTTCCTTGATTTTCAAGATGTGGCAAATCTGCAAGAAGACTTAGATCACCCCAAAAATAAAACATCGAAATTCACAAAAGTTAATCTTGTGATACTCAGCCAAGAAGGCGACCTGGAGGGCATGAGAAAGGACGAATTGAGCGTGTTAGAAGCAAGATTGCTCGCAAATGAAGAGAGAAAGGTTGATCACCTTGCGCAGATTTGTTCGAACCCGATTCCAAAAATCAGTGATTTTTACTCTAAAGATGATACGAGTCTCGGCGATTTTATTAAGAAAAAGGCTGAGCTGCTCTTGACCAAATGCGAAGAGTGCAATCGGCCACGTTATCACCATACTAGTTTCTTCTATAAAAATTTTTCATATGTGAAAGTGTCAGTAGAGGCGGTTGGTCCGGCAAGACAAACGATGAAACGTGAACTCCAAAAATTCTTGAGCAAAAAACACGAGCACGAAGTGCCTAGAAGCAATGGTCGTCAAAAAACAGCAATTCCAACATCCGCTACCTCTGACGCTGCTGCTAATATGCGTCGAAGCACTCGCAGGACTTTTGAAGAAACCAAAAGCGAAGGATCGTTTTTAAAAATTTTTCGGGTGTTTGGAGGTACAGAGGATAGTCCTTCCAATGGAAAGAAAAATCATCAGGCCGAGGATATAGATTCTCCTCGGATACATCGGTTCAATACCAGCTCTACTATAAATTCCCAATCTCCTTCACATCGAGACCAAGACAAGAGAACAAAGATTAGCATGTATCTCGAATGCAATGGCTGCCAAAAGAAAGTATCGGATGAATTTGAACTTAGTCGGGTTTATCTCGAATATTCTTTCACAAAATTTTTGAGTCATCTAATATCGAGCCATGCAAAAAACGAATTTGGCCAGCCTGCCTCTCTTGATTCACCAGGGCTTGTCGGACCCTCTAACACACTTCTTAGTCTTGACATTGATTCTCCTACCACTCCAAAAGCACAGATGTCGCAGAAATTCAATAGGTGCTGTCGAGAGTCTTCAAAATCTCGCGTTTTTAAGTACCAAGAGTTTTTAATTAAATTCACTGTTGGCTCCAACAAAGTTTACAGCGAAATCCAATTCAATCACCTGGACGGCTTTGTCCAAACTGTCATCGAAAATGCGAATTTAGAGCAGATAAAGTTAAAAGCTCAGCGTTATACTGCTCAATTTCAATTATTTATCGACTTTATTCTCCCCCATTTCAAAGGTCCAATCGATTTCCTGATTCAAAAGTACAAATTCGACCCAAATATCAGTGAAATGACACTCCTCTCAGAAATTTTGGGAAAAGGAGGATCTTCTAATAGCGATGTATACTTTCTTCTTCTCAAAGAGCTTTTAATCGCGAAGCAAAAACTTCTTCAGATAAGGGACAAAATTAACGAAGAGTTTTTGGATTGTCCTACATACTTGAACATTGAAGAAGTTCGAAAAATCGTGTTTTTCCAAGTCGCTGACCTATGCGAAAAACTCCACAAAGCCCGAGAGGATTTTCTGAGTCCCCCAAAAAATGAAAAGAACCCTGTAGATGAGGTAAAGCTCTCGACTGCAGGCTTAAGAAGTAATTCTATCTCTCTGCAGAAGAAGAGGGACATGTTCAAATCTGCTCCGAAAAAAAGCGACGCTTCAGAGAATATGTCTGAAAGCAGACTATCATCGAGGTCATCAAAGTCATCGTTGATCGTAATAGAAAGAGCTCAAAGTCCGGGATTAGGCAAGATAGGTACGGAAAAATCCAGTTTCAATAATGGAATATCAAGTTTTCAAGTCGATGAAGCACCAAAAGAAGAGATGCGTCGGTCAACGGAGCAAACCACGGATGATCCGTTGAATTATTTTAAAAAAGTTTCTGACCCAGAAACAGGACAAGATGTTTTCCAGCTCGAGTTTACCGAAGATATAGCTCAACCACTTGTAAATATTGAATCTGTCTTTAAGTCGAGCTTGATTGGAAGAAGAAATACGAGATATCAGCCAAAGATACTGACCAGTATGAAGTCGATTGGCTCAGAAAATGATGCTATGAATCCCAAGCACTTGTACGATATCGGGTTAGAACTAAAAAAGAGCTCGTCCTTCAATAGTGGATGCGAGTCTGAACGGGCTAGTATTCTTGAGAGAAGTGACTATAGCGCGACTACGCCGAAAAAAATTGCTTCTTTTCAGATGAAAAAAGCGAAAGATACAGAAGACGAAAAAGAATGCGAGTTAATACGTGAACTGACTCGAGGACTCTGCTGCTCTGAAGAGGACGATGAGAATGAGTCATATCAATTATTTGTAACACTATCCTTTAACCTGTGACCTTATCAATTAATATAACATTACTTAATAGGATATGATCCCAGTAAACGACATGGAGCCACTCTCTGCGATCGCATATACATTGAATAGTTCGATATACATGAAAGAAGTCTTTTACTCGCAAAGTAAGGATTTACACCACTGCTTTAGAGACCAATAATGACATTTCTCTTTATCATAGAATTCAATCTGCTTGAAAGTCAGAGGAAAATACCCGATTCCAAGGAGTTTGTTACAGAGGTCAAAGAGAAGCTTTTTTCAACGGAAAATCGGCTTTTTATATTAAAGATCAAACCTCAAGAGCTGCTTTTCAGAGGTTATAAAAACATTTTAGCGGATTTAAACAAGGGGTTGCCTACAAGCGGACAGAACCGTCAACAAGCTATTGAATTTATCCAAAATATATCAGAATTAATTGATATAGGGGTCATGCATGCGGCTCAACGCCTTCAATTACCTTATGTAGAGAAAATCACTTTTTCTCAGTTCAAAGTCTCGATTTATTACCCTCAACAATTCCAAGCCCTCCGTCTGATGCTCGGAATCACTCATGCAGACTTTGTTCAATCTATCGCGAGCAGCAAGCACTGGAAAGACAACACTGGCGGAAAAACGCAAGCGCCGTTCTTAAAGTCACATGATAATCTCTACGTCTTCAAAACGCTGAAGAAAGCGGAACTCAACTCCTATATGTCGATAGTATTCAATTACTTTGAATATATGTGGAAATCAATGAGACCTGACAGCAACACGCGGAGTTTCCTGGGAAGAATTGTTGGTATCTTCGATTTACAAATCAAAGGAACAAAAACCAAGCACTACTACATCGCAATGGAAAACATACAGTTAGGCATAACTCCAACGAGGGTTTATGACCTTAAAGGTTCAGATTTAAATCGGTTAGTCCTGAATCCAAAGCCTGGACAGGTTCGACTGGATACGAACTTGAAATTGGACCAGAACGGAGAGCCTCTTAGCATTGAATCAAGCAAAATGAAACAAATTATGAATACTCTGGATAGCGACACGGCCTTTTTGGCTTCTATGAACCGCGTTGATTACTCTCTGGTGCTTGCTTTAGATGATACGAAGAAAAAGTTCAAGATGGGGATTATTGATTATCTCCAAGATTATGATCTATGGAAGCAAGGAGAGAATTTTGTAAAATCAGTTTTTAACAATGTGGCTCCGACGATTGTAAATGCCCAAGAATATCGACTCAGGTTCATGCGGGCAATAGAGAGATATTTTATGGAAACTTTTATTGAAGAGAATAAGGCGGCTTAACCGATTGAAGATGTCGAATCGGACTAAGACTAACATCCTTTCGGTGGTTCAATAAACCAATCAATATTTTCTCTTCTTGGTACAGAGAGAAATAATAATGCATAGTTTCATGTATCAGTGAGTTCTTTTTCTGATAGCCATTGCGCGAAGAATATCGTAATCAAAGAATTTTTGTTGAACACTTTATGTGAGTTGATGTTTTAAAATTGATTGTATTTTAGCTGAACACTTGTGTAATCTGTTCAGGTATCGATAAAGAGATGTGAAGCCTATGGATTCTGGGTTATATGGAGCTTCAAGTATTCACTAAAAAGTCCTCAATAGAGCATTAAATTTTCCTTTTCTTGCTGTAAATAATATATAAGGGCTCTTTCCGTTTTTCTTGAAATTTTACTATCTAATACCCTGCTGATAGCTCTATTTATTATTGTAGCAAGTTCAATGAAGTTGAAGTTAAGAGGATTCATACAATATTTTCATAGAGAATCATTTGTATAGCGATGGTCATATTTGGTCTTATTGAAGCAAATCCGCGTATGCTCATAAATCTGTTTTATATAAATTAGAAAATATATTTGAAAGGAGAGCATCGTCTCAAGTCCAACTCTTAAATTGGTTCTTCTTTAACAGCAAAAAACCAAATTATCGAAATATTTTTTGGATATTTCCTTGAGTGATTGCATCTTTAACTATTTTTTAATTTTTTTTTTTAATTCAGGAAGAGGAGGATGCTTCAACTTCCTTTGCATTGCATCTTCCCAATTTATCAATACGAACCACGGATGGGCTTTAATATCCCTAGCATCGTTTTCTGTCCCTTACTTGAGTTCCTACGCAAGAACTTAAATCACATTGCAGTAGATGAAAAACAGCTGAGAACAAAATTTGTACAAATTTGATTAGACTCTTTCCTCCTTCGAACATTATGGTCGGGAGCTTCAATTGCACTTTGACATTATTTTCGAGCAGTCGATAGCGAATGGTGCTAAAGTAAGGTGGGATCCTCACTATGATCTCGTACTCATCATTCTGGTACCATTATCAATTGAGGTATTTCGTGGAATTTAATTTGAGTAAATCTCCATTAATATGCCTCACGTGCTTTTGGTTTTTTTTTTGTTTTTAAGAAAAACAAGAGATAAATTCTTCAACAACTCTTAGAAAGGTATGAGTAGAAGAAAGCGATTGGCTTTCCAGATACAATAAGAGATTTCATTTTGTTGACTTTTTTAAAAAAAAAGACATAGAAGCATCATATCTGATCTGGCTGAACTTTTGAATACTTATCAGAAACCTCTTTTCTTAATTTTGTTGACCACTAACAATTATTTGAAGCTTTTCTTAGTTATCATTACAACAACAAAATAAAATAAAAAATATGGTGACAATTTCCATCCAATTACCCAAGCTTGTGAATGAAGTTGAGGTTGCAAATGTCTATGGAATTGTAGCTAGAGAAGTTAAATTTATGGATCAGTTCGGCAAGGATTACGATGATCTAAAGACAGAATACAAAACACCGAGAGCGATCTGTGGCTATGTTGTCTCAGGCATGGCACCTTATGTTGCTAAAGCGTTCAAAGCTGAGATGGACCATAAGGACATAAATGGAATTCTCACGAATCTTTCCAAAGACTCTAAAGTAGTTCGCTCATTAATCGAAGCACCAATGAAAAGCATTCAAACTCAACGGAAAGAATATATTGCAAGTCATAAATCTGAATTCAAAACGAGAAGAGATGAAGATGGTTATATAACCGACTGGGTCGCAAATTTTGAGATCTCAGATTACATACAATCTATAAACTCAGAGTTAGATAATGTGTTTTTCTTAAGACATTGCGGTTGGGAGTTTCCAGAGCTGGCTGCCGAAACGAAACATGAGGAAGCAAGAAGAATTGAAGAAGAAAAGTGTTTTAAAGGGCAAAAGGTATTCATTGAGGTGTTTTGGCCCAAAAGGAAACTTATGAGTATCGAAGAGTTTATTAAAGAGAGGAGAGATATTAAAATATTTAAAGAAGGGAGACCGATGGTTTTTATCGCTGATTTGCTTGGGCATTTTGTGACCTTTGTCGCCTTGAAAATTCGAGAAACAACAAAAATAGTTCAAGAAGGTCTAATTTTACTGGATTCAACACAAAAAGGCTCTTATCTTACAATCGAGAAAGGGACAGCTAGTGCTCTCAAAATTGGAGAAATGGCTTTTCCTGATGTTTATCGATTGAATCGTGAAAAAAGCCTTGATATTAGCACTAAAACATCTGAATTATAAAAAATATACATTTATATATCAAATCAATCTAATCCTTTATGGTTTATTATTTTTGGATAACCTTTACTCAAGCTATAAGCAATCTCATCCAAATGGGATTTTGTACCTCTCAAAAAAGGTCTTTCGATAAGCTCAAAAATGTTTATTTTGCATACAAATTGTTTGTTTTCTTCGGCTTTGTTTCTTTGAAGCAGTCGCTCGCTCTTCACCAGTCTTACTTCGGTAGGCCCATAGGTTACTTTTCTTAAGAATGCTCTTCGGGTAGAACCCGAAATTAATCACACACTAATGGACTCTCCATAAGAACCAAAGCAATTTATCTTCCACAGAAGGAAGGGAAAGCTAGTGCTCTATCTTCCACAGAAGGAAGGGAAAGCTAGTGCTCTCAAAATTAGGGAAATGGCATTTCCTGATGTTTATCGATTGAACAGTGAGAATCTGAAGAGTAACACAAAATGCGACTAGAGACAAAAATTTTCTTTTTGAAAGCTCCGAAATTTATAAACATTCTCAGAATTATTATCAAATTCAGATACATACGTTTGTTTGTGAGTTTGCAATCGGTTTAGGAGTTTGTTTTACAGTTATTCTCGCATTGTTGCAAATCATATTTCTATATCTGAAAATTGTACCAATTTGCACGTATTACGATGAAATTGAGTGTCTCTCGAAATATAAATCGGACTATAATTTTTCTGTTGTCGATTTGCATTCTAGTATGAAGATTATTCTTGATTATTGTTGATATTTGAAACACTGGAAAGTAATTGCGATTCAACCCTCAGGACTTTTAATCGCAGATCCATTGAAATATTAAATTTATCTCTCAACTAAATAAATATTTCCAAGCGACTATGAAATCACTGTTTTCGAAAAATTGGCCTCCCATTCTTGTTTTACATCAAGTTCAACACATTAATTTCGATAACTTATACATGATAAAAATCTGAAACTGATTTGCTTTTCCTTTCCTTCCCAAAGACAATTAAGGATACTACAAGATTGCTCATTATTTTCATCAGGTCGTGGCCGAAAAAATAAGTGTCTTTCATTCAAGTATGATGGCATTGCAATGAAAAAACATAGTATATTGTATAAGGGTATCTAATTTTAGGATATTCGTACTTATATGAAAATTTTTAATGAATGTATGCTGAATTTGGCATCTACCCTGCTTAGAAGGATTGTAGTTTTATTCTATGATTTGCTCTTTCCGTATGAACCAGTCAATTATTCTTCTCCTAATGAGAGAGTTGGAGGAATCAACCTCTAATAGAGAAAGTTGTTGAGTTTTTTAATAATTAAAAACGTTAATTGAAGTTATGTATTCTTTTTGGAAGAATTTTCTAACAACTATGAACTATTTGATCTGCACAAAATCCGAAGCAGTATAATTTGTTCTTGGCTGGCTGGCTATCGATAAAATAAATAAGAAATAAATTGATGTCAAACTTCCCAAATAACAACAGCAACAGCTACTCTAGTGATATGAGGCCAGCTAGAATCTTGCCCAATGGTAATGACTTGCAGACTCTTTTTGAACTTCCTGCTTTTTTCCATTAATTTCTTTTTTCTTGTTTTCACAAATCTAATTTCTTTACTAGAAACTTTCAACTTTGATGAACCCAGCTATCAGCAGGCCATTAACTTCAAACTTCAGAAAATTGCAGCAGATAATTTCTTGAGGATACCTTTATACAACCCTCTAAGCAGCAATAACATTTCTAACGATTATGACTATCATCTTCAGAATCACTATCAGTACCAGTATCCGTACAGACCAAATCAACTAATCACAACAGTTCCGAACACGCGATGGGTGCCTCCAGACCCTCGCTATATAAGGGACAATCGATTATTGCAGAGTCCGTTGATTGGAAATTTGTCAATGACTGAGAGAGCAAAGAATTTGATACTGAGCAACAGATTTGCTTATTTTGACCAGCGAAACGTTCAACAAATCATTGCGACTGAAATGCCTGAAAGAAGAGCGCCTCCGCTGATGCAACCGAAAGAATATACCCATCTTAATATCCACCCTAATCCCGAAAATCGAATGGAAATGATGAAGACAATGATGATGAGAACTTCGCTCCAGCCTCAGAATCAGCCTGTGCTCACTACACACTCCATGATCCAAACCGAGCTTGTGAATAAAAACTTTAAGCCCCAACCTAAGCAAGCAGCCTCTCCCAAGCAGTTACCTCAGGTTCAGAAGCCAGAAAGCAAGAAAACTCCAAGAGCATCCAAGAAATCAACGGCAAAGGCCAATGCTGAGCAAAATCAGAATCCAAAGATGATCAACCTGGCAGAAGAAAAAAATAATTTGCCCAAAGCTCCGCAAAATGAAACTTCTTTGCAAATCACGAATCAACCTCAACAATTCATTCATAAACCTCAACGACCTACAATCTTCGATCTCGAGCGGCTCTCACTTGATATTGAATTTCCTATTGGATCAATACAGGAGCGCGCTTCCCAGAAAAGTGATGATTTCATCTATAACATGGAAATGATTGATAACTACAATCGAAAAGAGAGAATTAAAGTTAGCCGCCCGCCTTCAGGCAAAGTGCCTCAGTTCGATAGTGTTCCAAATCCAATGATGAAAGAGGATCGGGACAGATTTTTTAAGGAATTAAACTTCAACGCTGAGTATCGCAGCGGCTATGAGCCCATTCGAATGCAGCAAATTCAGGAACAATCCTTCAATTACAAGAGTCATTTCATAAAAAAGAAGCAATCATGCCAAAACGTGAATATCAAAAGGTGTAGTGGAGTCTCTTACGTTAAAAAGAGTGAAAGCGAGCAACTTCACGTTAGTCATATTTATCAGAAGTTGCCAAATTTAGTGATCCAAGCTTCGATTTCTTGCGAATATCTAGAGAATAAAAAAGACCTCCTTCGCCAAATTTATAAGAACGTTTTCTGTAATCAAGCAAATAGAGACTATTCTCTCCTGCTCGCTTGGTTTGAAGTTGATGATGAAAACATAATGAGAGAGTATCTTTTATACCCTGAAAAGAGATTTGAAATCGCAAAGGGCCGGTAAGTTATTTCTATATTTAATCGCCACATTATTATTCAAGGTTCTGGCTGGCGAAGGACTTGGAAAACGTGTTTTATTTTCTCAAAGACAAGTATTTCCTGTGCATCCATCTGTTTTATGATGAGAGCCAGCTTATCAAAGGACCTGATATTTCCATTGTCAATGAAAGGCAGGTAATACCAATCGTTTTGAGGTTATTGGCTTAACTTTTTATGATTTAATTCAGATTAAGAAGGCTGTTGAAGAGAGTAATGTCTTTTTTGGATTACATTTCAAAAAAAGCACGAGCGGCAAGAAAGCGTTTTTGAAATCTTTTCTGACTGGTACGGAATTTGAGATGGATAGTGACTCGGAAAGTGAAGATTCTGAAAAAGTACCTGAAAAGACTCCGGTTCAAAATCAAGAGACTAAAGTTCAATTAAGTGACACTATGAAAACGGGCAATCCGAATCCCACGTTGTTGGAAAGCTCTCTTGACCCTGGAATAAAACAAAAAAAAGAGTCACTAAATTCAGAGAAGTTTCGGGAATATGGAAAAATGATGCCTGCGAACTCAAACACACAGCTTGAACGGTCAGGCCTTACCAATTCCTATCACCTCAACCCTCAGCATGAAAATTCTATGATTGGTGAAGAGACGTTAAATCCTTATTTAAGAACTTCATCCCACGAAATTCAATTGAATTGGCAAAAGCAGGCTCCAGGTTACTATCCATCTCCATTCAACTCTGAAAAAAGACAGTTCTCTGAGCAAAATGAATATTTTAACTTCCACGGTGATAGAACCAACGGTTCTCTTGCGTCTAATAGCCTTTTCGAAGATCCACACAGCCGAAATGCTTCATACCACCTTCGAGAATTCAACCAAACATCAAATCCCAGTCAGGAGATGTCCATACAAAGTCAAGTAGAAAATAATAGGTTCAACGCGATGAATTTCTGGAAAAGTCCAGCCAATACTTATCAATCAGAGACTAGCTCTAAAGCATTTAGCCATGGAATCAACGAGATCTACTCTACTAATCCAACAGCTCACATAGGCACCAGGCCCTGTGAAGCTGAGCAATCGAACTCAATGGCTCACTGGCCAGAGGCCGAAAGCACTCGACAACAGAGCGAGTATGGAGACTCATCCATCTCAAACATGAAGCAATCCGAACAAACTCTAAATCCACCGGAAAAAAAGCTTCCTCAACTTTTAAATTATAAGCAGTTTGCAAATAAGATAAATTCTGAGAACTCCAAAGCGGTAGCAACAAATGGTGTGAAATTCGAACTCTATACGTCTGAAAATGCCTGGAAATCCTCGAGTTCCTACACCAAAAACATGTTGTTTTCTCTTGTGTGCTTTATGAAAGACATTTTTGAAGAGAAACTAAGGAATTGGACTGTCCTTCGCTACAACCTTCTTCAGCAGATCGAACATACAGACACATTGAATCAACATCCTGAGCTCTCTCAATATCTTAGCCCTTCAAAGGAAATTATGTAATTAAAAGTAAACTTTCTTCGTCTAACCTTTTTATTATTCATTAGGTGTATCCAAATGCCATCTATTCACAACGAATCTGAAGTGCCCAAACGAAACAAAGGAGATGAAAACTGGAATTTTAACCCAGAGATAGAATCTCTTCGCGCTTGTGAAGTCAAGCCAGCTCCGATTGTGGTCGATCTGCAATATAGCAAGACAACGAATCCTTCTCTGAATGAAATGCAGGAACTCTACAAGAAGGGAGTTCATCCTTTCTCTATTCCCCTCTACGTTATCACCACAAAGGATTGCTTTGCCTTCGATCTGATAGAGCGTGTGACCGTTGTTAAACTACTCGGAAGAGATGTTTTAAAGAGCGGTAAGCATGCTTTTTTCTCTATTATCGTTAAAAATGCCAACCATATCTATTTTAGAATTTTTCTTTGATCCGAATTCATATCCAAGCAACTTTTCGGCCTTTTTGGGTCAATTTCCAGATTTCAGAGTCGGTGTTGTCACTTATAACAATTTCTTCACTCATGAAGAGCTCACGAAGCTCGAAGATCATACGTACATAACGGAGAAGAAATGTTTCTCAGGTAATATACAACAGAGTATGAACATTCATCTGTAATATGCAACTTATTCAGATCATTTTCTCCCCATGACAGGGCAGATGACTTGCACGAGCGAAAAAGTCAGAAGGACGAAATTTTTCTTTGGTGCAAGATACATCTGGACAAAGCAGCAACTTTCAGAACCCCACTCGATGGTTGGAGCTGGTAAAAAACGAATTTACTGTGTGTAATTAATTGATTTAACAAATAAAGGCATTAGAGTAGATGTTTCTGAGCCTCCTCGCTGGATGAAAGAGCTTGTTGAGAAGCCTTTGGTCGATGCTGGGATCATCGAGAAAAATTTTGTGAACTCAATAGCGATGAATGTTTATCATGACGGGAAAGAAGGCCTAGGGCAACACTTTGATGACGCTGTTCGATTTAAACAGCCAATTTTCACCCTAAGACTTTTTTCTGATGCTCGTTTGTCTTTTGGATGCCAACTATACGGCTTTTGCAATGGGGCGTTCTGCATCCCGATGCCAAGAGGGTGTATCACGGTTCTCGAAGGTAATATTGTTTTGTGAGCTTTGGGTGTATTTTATCTCAATAGAAAACTCATACGCGGCAAATGGAATTAAGCATTGTGTTCGACCCTATGATATGACTGGTAAATCAGCAGCAATTATCCTTCGTCAAATGCATCATCGTGTCATGGTAAGCAATACTGACTTGAACTTTAAGAGATCATTTGATAATAAACACTAGAATGAGTCCAAGGTCTATGATGAATTTGTAGATTTTCCAACGATGCTTTCTTGCCTTTCAGTGAAAGAGAATGCTGTTAGCTATGCAGATCAACGCAGGTTAGAAGCAGAGGCATTGATAAAGGGAGGAGCAAAATGATTCTCCTCTTCCATGCCTCTTTTTATGTTTTTCTTCATATTATATAAGTTTCCATTAACTTACTTCAAATCAACTCGAAAAACGATACAACATAAGCTTATCACATGTAGCAGCAAGTTAAAAACAGAAGTAGAGGCAAAAAAACTATTAATTAATGTAAGTAATTAAAGAGGTATATGTAAATTATTTTCGGTGTTGTTGTTGAAAGGAAATTGTCTCAGGATGATGAAATCGCAATTTTCATCCCAAACTCCAAGCGGAGTCAAATTAATAAATATTCAATAATTTCTTTAAAAAAAGTTCATGGGAAAAACTGCATCCAAACTTCCTACACTTTCGGGCAACTTTGAGGATTTTGTTCGCCCTGGTGAAGTGTTTATGTTCTCGAAATCGTATTGCCCATACTGCAATCGAGCAAAAGATATCTTCCGAGAGCTTGAGGTGAATTATAGAGCGGTTGAATGTGATAAAGAAACTCTTCCGGACACAGTTATCGAAGAAGCTCAAAGAAAATCGGGGATTAGAACTTTTCCCAATATCTGGATAGGAACTAGGTCTGTTGGTGGATGTGACAACCTTAAAGCTGCAAGAAAAAATGGCACACTTTTCCAATGGCTCGATGAAGAGAAAATTAGTCACAAACAACAATAATGATAATTAGGCAGTCAAATGTATCGAATTTTTGTTGTTTTAGTTGCTGTTCTTACACGTCATTTTGCATTACTGAGTCTTTGTTTCATATACATATATATGTCTATCTAGGTTTTGAGGAATTCTTTAACAAATGAGAGACAAAGGTGAATTTTTTTTTTTTGGAATGGATGTTTACAGCTTCTTGAATCTATCAGACGAATGAGAGCTTATGCAAAACAAGATACGACATTAGAGAAGGAATAAAAGTAATTGAGAATTGGTTTGATAGGGAACTTATTTCAATTTGGAAGGTGACAACTAAGAGTAACAGTGATATTATGAACCATTACGAAAGTTTCGGTAATCTACTTGAAACGAAAGAGTGCGCTGAGAAGATGGCGGCCTAATTTAATGAGAGTGTTGAAGAAAAACAGCTTGATGTATTTATGAAATTGTTCGATTAAGTGTAAATCTCAATGCTTTTTTGAGTTCTCATTATTTCATGTATTATGAGTGTATGCATGATAAATTTTTTTCCGAAGTAGTTTGTCAGTTAGTTACAGCTTAAAAGTGATTGTAGAATCATACTCTGATTTCCCCTTCATCTACCGAAGAGATTTACATATTGATAATTAACCCCCTAGCAATGCTTTGTAACAATACCTGGCGTTAAAACTTTCTTAATTTCGATTTTTATGATGATTAGCGAGCGAATCTCATACTAAAGACTTTAATTTAAAACAGAATTTGTTAATAACAATTTTTTCTTTCTTTTGGTGATGCTTAATAGATTTATCTAATTACTTAGTTTATGGATGCCTATTCCCAACTCTACTTTAAAACCTGTGGTGAGATAGAACAATTACGCTTACCAATTCACACGTTACCAAATCTTAATTAGCGAGGAAATCGAAAATTTCAAACCAACTTACTCTTACTTGTTGCTCTTGACCTATATAAGAAAATAGTGTATATTTCAAATGAACCCTTACACAAATAACATTTCAGACTGAATCACCTTCGTTCAAGAGATGCCGTTCTCTGCTATACTCTGCTCGAAATGAGGAAAGCTTCGAATGATGCGAGGACTACAAACCGCTTCATTCACGATAGATTCCCGATTTTTAAGTCAGAGAAGCAGAATTCAGATAGTTCACTCAAAAAATTATAAAAAGGGAAGATGAGATTTAGCTGGTACTTGAAGACCTGAGCTGGACTACTGCAGGAGCCCTGCGCCGAGCTAAATGCCTTAGATGAAGGAAATAATTTCAGTCTTTTGAATTCATACGATAACAATTGAATTATTAATTGCATTAAAATTTCGCAACTAAACTCGCAATGAATTTACTAAAATTATTCTATTTTTTAATGTGAGTTCTTTTGAACTATTCGTGCGACAATTACTTACACAAAGTATTGCAAGAAAAAAGGATATAGCTTTCAAGGCATTAATTATAGTATAAACTGTATGTAATTTACTACTCAACAAACACATCTCATTGTTTAGTACTAACCTGATAATCACTATTGCTATGTATATTGATATCAATGAAAATCCAATGGATTTTGTGGAAATATTTCCAATGGAGAGAAAATGGAATAAATGAACTACTCGCTTAGTATTTTACTGAATTACTACTTTATTGTAATCGTCTCAAAAGGAACAATTCTCGTAGCTCTGATAAAATCTGAACCATGAAGGAATAAGTCAAGAAGTATTCTCCCTAAATTATTGATTGTAATACAAAGGAAAAATCGTTGTGATATCTCTGCTATTGAAGATAAGCCAGCTCTCGTAAAATTAGGCAGGCTTTTCATTTTTTATGCGAATATAGCAACTATCACAAATATTTTGGATCCTTCAAAGAGAAATGTCGGAAGAATTTAATAGAAATTTAAACAAAGAGCATGAATAAATGAATAAATCAGGCCATGACAATTTTAGGAATGGAAGCTTTAAAATAAATTTTGAAAACAATTAGGTCTCATTTAGATGCAGCAACCATTGGCTGAAGGTTGCTGATCAGATGACTTTGCTTGAGCTAGCTTGGTGCTCTCTCTGGTATTTTGGGTGCTTCGATTTGCTCTTCCTAAGCCTTTCTTTTCTCTAATATATCAACAATAAGAACTTGACTGTAAGAAGAAAGGGAATTATTACCTTTCCTCCATGAGCTTTTTAACGACAGATATATAAGAAGACGAAACCGACTCTGCTGTTTTGGCGCTCACTTCAGCAAAATCCATGTTGTTTTTTCTCGCGAATTCCCTAGCCATTTCCGGGTCCACCTGCTTTTCTTGCTTCAGGTCGGATTTGTTACCCAACAGCATCAATTTCACGTTTCTATCTGAATAGCTTTCGATTTCTCTGAGCCAATATTTGTCAATAGTCTCAAATGTGGCCTATTTATTGTTGTTAGGTCACTATGTAACCGAAATCATCAGTTTACTTGGTTTGTGGAGTCATACACAACAATGATAGCGTCAGCGCCCTTATAATAGGCACTTGTTATAGTTCTGAATCTCTCCTGTCCTGCTGTATCCCACTAGATCAGAGGTTAGAATTGGAATTTCAAGTGTGGTTTACAATTTGAAGCTTGATTCGTTGATCATCGATTGACAAGGTCTTAAAGCGCTAGTAATCAAATCATATGAGAATCTGAGGGATGTGGAAGGTTGAGCTTACGAAGTCGACTCCAATTGTTGTGAGATAGCTCTCTTCGAAGGTGTCATCTGCAAAACGGAACAAGAGAGAGGATTTTCCAACTCCAGAGTCGCCAATGATGACTAGCTTGAATAATTGATCGCTAAATGGAATAGTAATAAGATTTCAGTTAGTTATAGTGATGTGCTACTAGTCTCTTCCCTTGATCATCGTGAAGGTCTGTGATAAACGAGTTAAAGGTTGATTTTATTGAAAATTGATTTTTTGAATTTATAGAATTCCAACGTATAAATCCCTGTATTCAGAGACCAATCCGTAGAAAACTCAAAAATTCCGTTGATAGTTAGCCATGGATTCAAAAATTAAAACGTTTTGTGATGACATTCTGCTTAATATCATATGATAGATCGAAATTTGAGAATATGCAAGCTGCTAAATTCATGTTCAACCGTATGATAGTTTTGAAAAAAGAAAGCAGATTTGCCATAGAATTGATGCAAACGAATTTTCTAATACTGCTATATTTCAAATAGATAATTACAACTCTGTTCCCAGACTTTAGGGCTATTATTATTAATAGAAAAGCGTGGATCATTCGTGTTTCTTGTCCAACCGATCATGAATGAGTTGATTCAATGAGATCTACCTTGCAAAGCAATACTTGAAGCTTACCCAACAATTTAGAGTATTTATTGACTATTAAGTTTGCTGCTTCTTGAACCACTAGCTCTTTTCCTATATGATCTATGAATGAGCAGTTATTCAGGCACAAATCCATTTCTCTCACTTCACCATAATAAAATCATGTGACAGATATATAACAACAGACATAAAGTTAAATTTTATTCAACGACTAATCAGGTAGTTCGCCAAACAAGAGAATCCAGAGAAAACTCACAATGATGAACAAAACTGAAGGAAAAGCAATTCCTTTCATAAAACTTGATAAAAATGACCGCTTTGTGCTTTCCGAAGAAGCGGAGCAACTCCTGAACTCTCTGGGAAATGCGAAACTTGGTGTGATCAGTCTTGTTGGAAAATCCCACTCTGGAAAGACCTTTTTTACCAACAGAGCACTTCTAAACCAAAGCGAAGGCGGCTTCCATGGCGGTTCTGAAAGTTGCGCGTCCGAGAAAGTAATAGAATTATCAATTATTTCGTGGGATAAAACAAATTATGCTTTAACCTTAGGGTCTATGGATTTGGAATCAGCCTCTAAACTTAGCAAGCACAGACCTTGGTGATCTACGCGCTCTCATTATTGACGCAGAGGGTTTTAGTGGTTCCAACGAAAATCACTCTTATGACAAGCGAGCACTGCTTTTTTCGTTGTTGCTGAGCTCTCTTCTTATATACAACAGTATTGGCAATATTGATGAAAATGCTCTTAATGCAATGTCTTTGGTTGTCAACCTTGCTAAAAGCATACAATTCAAGGCGACTGGAGTTCAAAGCGAAGATGATGATGCTTCTCTATACCTTCCTTCATTTTTCTGGTTAATTCGCGACTTTACTGCAAAACTCACGGATGGGTTGAATAACCCTATCACTGCCAAAGATTATTTAGAAAATGTTCTCCAGCCTCTGAAAGGTCTCTCTGATAGTGTCGAATCTAAAAACCGAATCCGAAGACTCTTCAAATATTTTTTCCCAGAGCGGGATTGTGCTACACTTGTCAGACCAGTGGAAAACGAAGCAGATTTGCCCAAATTAAACGAGTTAAAAGAAGAACATTTACGAGCTGAATTTAATGAACAAATAAAAGTCGTAAGGAAAAAAATTCTGAAAAAATTGAAACCAAAAACGCTGAATGGGCAACCTCTAACAGGTCCGATGCTTGTGGAAGTCTGCAAAGCTTACATTGAGGCAATCAATTCTGATAGAGCTCCTAATGTTGAAGATGCTTGGAATTATCTTTGTCAACAGCAAGCAAGCAGAACTATTACACGTAACCAAATTTACCTTGTTGCTTTTTGACATTTTTTTTTTATTATGCTTCTAGAGACTCTTTCATTAATTGACGAGGAGCTGAAACAAGTGTGTCAAGTTGCCTTACTTGAGAGTCAAATGAAGGAATTAAAAGCGAAAGTATTTTCGATATTATCAAATTGTGTTTTCAGCATTATTCCATTTTATTAGTTGAAACGAAATATCTTATTGCAAGTCAACAAATGGGTTTCGGGAACACACTCAAATCACCAAAGGATTTTGGATGAGGTATCGAATATCTTCAGAGAGAAGTTTAGTCGCTTTCAAGATGAAAACCGCAATCGATGGAATGTAAGAGAGTTTATTCAATCGAATCTCACTTCAACTTGTTTGAATAGAATATCTATGAAACCTGGTTGCGAGATAATTGTATACAGCTTGAAGAAAAAATAAACAACGGCGAGCACAACAATTTCTTCGAATTTCAGCAGGATTACGAAAAATTGCGAGAACAATACGAGGTATACTAGCACTTTTTTCAGAGCGGTTTGAAATATGCTACAATATTCATAGAAAGAAACGCCATCAAGCCAATACAGAACACTATGCTTTGCAAAATTCGCTGAAAATTTACTCATCAAAGTTTTAAATGAAATCTCCCGGAAAAAAGATGATGTTTCTCAAGGAAGCAGATACCAAGAGTCAAAACAAGTTCAAGAAATGGAACATCAACTGAAAATTCAAAGCAAGGAATTTGAGGAAGAGCGAAGAGCATTTGACGAAAAAATAAAAGAATTTGCGAGAGAGAAAGCAGTGAATAATGAAGAAAAAAGAGCACTTCATGTCCAAATCGAAGAGCTGCAGAGAGTTAGAGAAAGATCGGACGAAAAATATACCGAGTTAGCCAACGAATACAAATCCATCCAAGAGCGATTCATTAAATTAGCTGAAGTCGAACTCACTGATTTCAAAACCAAGCTCGAGCAAGCCCAAGGAGAAAGATGGCAACTGCAGTCCGAGAACGAAAGGATGATTTCAAATCTGCAACAAGAACTCGAAGTTTCAAGCAAAGAAAACGAATTGCTGAGAACACAGAATTCAAGCTTAGAAAAGGAGCTTAATGAAGTCCAAGCTCAGTATTTAGAGGCTCAGAAATCGATAGAGGTAATAATAATTTTATCGTTCGTTTTTTGAAAAAGATGTGAAGGAGTTAAGCGAAAAAATTATTGAATGTGAATCAGCCAAGAACTATCAAATTAATGCAATCAAGCAACAGTTAGATGAAAAAATATTAGAGGTAATATCAGTTTCATGATATGAAAACTCTAATTTCGTGTAAACATTAGCTCTCTAATGAAGCTAAGAAAAAGGAAGAATGCATGAACGCAAACCATCAATTACAGAATGAAAAGGAAAATCTGGAGAATGAGATAACTGCTTTAAAGAAACAAATCGAAGAAAATAAACGAATTCATGGCGCGCTGCTTACTGCATTGGAGCAAACTACTAAAAAGAACGACCGTGAGGACATGGATGAACTTGAAGACACAAAGCGGCATTTTTCTGCTACAATGGAAAAGATGGGAGCAACATGCAAACTACTCGAACAGAAAATTCAGAAAAATAAGCACTTTAAAAACATGGTGAAATGCTCGAGTGCGCTTCAGTGCAAATATTGTTTAAAACTTATCATCACCAATAACTTCCTCCAGCATACTGTTTCGTGCAAAGCTCATTCGACGGATGCACAGTATTTTATACCCTCTGGATTTGCAAATAAGCCACAGCTCCGAATAAGAACAGAACCTGATGACGCCAACAACCATTCATTGGAGTACGTTCCACAAGATAATCAATATCGCTGCGTGTCTAGTTTTTTGACCGATTTGCAGATTTCGGTTACTCAAGCATTGCTCCACGAAGGCTTGAAAATAAAATCTCATAATGAGTATGTCATACATATGAGTCAAAATGGAGAGAAATGGACAGTTACAAGGAATTATCAAGCTATTTGTGAACTCTTCCAGTCTCTAGCCACAGCATTTCCGAACCTAAAAGTTCCAGATTTGAATTTCATAGACGCTGGTCTCGTTGATTCTCATGCATTTTGTGCTCGAAGTTTGCATCAATTTACAGAAATGAAGAGGCTCACTCTTGAAAAGCATTTGAGGGATCTCGCAAAAATAGAGCTTATTAGAAATTGCCATACTTTCAGGCATTTCTTAGAATTAGACCGCCCATCTCAAGCCACACTGTCGAATTCGATTTTTGAAGGTTATAACCATAAGAATCAAGGAAAAATAGGGTTTAGTTTCGAAAAAAACTCAAAGTTTCTAGATGAAGAAGGTTTTTGCCCACAGAACGACCTTCCAAGCACATATACAAATTTGTTCAGTCCTCTGAACTCAAAAATAATTGAACAAACTGCAAATCAACTCCTAGATCCACTGCTCGGTGTCACAGATGATCAGCATGCTTATTTTAGAGCTGTCTCTCCAATTGAGCGAAAAACGATGAGTGAAGAAGGGAATAACAACAGGTAAACTCTTAATTAACTATTGATGATGAGATGTAATATTCTTCAGGAGTAAAAGTGCGAGCCATCACAAATATTTGAACGTGGGTAATCGACAAAAATCGAGGGAGGTTAGTTATCTAGGACATGAAATTAAAACAAAAGAGTTCTCAGTGGAAAGGCTGCCTCCGAAGCCACTTTCTGAAATCAACAGAGCCTTTGAAAAGACACCTAATCGATTTAGTGAATTGAAAGACGATAATTTGCCTCAAACCCAACCACAGACTACGAATGGGCTATTTGAGCCAGGCGGAATTTTGCTTAAACTTGAGAATTCACTGAAATCAATACGCTCGAGAAATTCTTCGAGTTCGATCATTAGAGGAGGAGAGCAAACTATCAAGTTTATTAATGGAAAAGCGACGCCGGGCTCAATGCTCAAAGCTGCTGGGAAAACGAATCAAAGTTTTACTCAGAGCCCTTATTCAAAAGAGTTGGATAATCCAGAGAACCTGCAAGCGTAACTATATTGATTTTGATGATAAAACTAAAATTGTTGTAGACACTCCCTTAAGACAAGCACACACAAGAAAGAAAACTTAAGAGATCGCTCTCCTTCGCTGCATACAAGGAACTTCAATCGGATTTACACCAATTCAAAAATTTAAATGTCTTTTGTTTGTTGCCTGTTAATTTTTTGAAATAACACGAATAGAGCTTCACATTACCGGATGAATTTACTTTTCAATTTGATATAACGTAATTTTTACATTTTCTTTCGATTTTATAAACTCCACCATCTGACAATAATTTCATCAAACTTTTTTGTTTCCGCACTTATACTTTAGTTAACGCCGCGGTATTTAAATTAAGCGGTATTTTCAATAGAACCTCCTGAGAGAGAGGGGAAAAAAAAAAATAAAAAAAAAAATGCATTAGCTGGTAGCGCATGCTTCTGATTAAATGCCAGATTTCTTAGAGGATACTAATAATCATGATGGAATCATCACACTTAAAATTTGTATAATTTATCATTGTAAAAGTTGCTATTGATTTTCTGAGATCCTCTAGAGACTAGCAAAAGAAGTATGCAATTACGAAAAATATATTCTCACTTGATGAAGAGACAAACACTGCTCACTTTTTGCTGCCGAATATAGATCTCTTGATTATATCCTGGGATGATTTGTTTCCATCAAAACCTGAATTATTTCTCCTTCTTGTCATTTTCGAATAGTCTTGCTGCTGATTTTGTGGACTATCAGGTCTTTGATCAGATCTATGCTGAGCATATGGGTCTTCCGATTTCCTTCTCCGATTATAATTCAAATTCTTCTCATTAAGTTTCTCTGAGTCAATATTAACTCCAATCTTCTTGAGTTTCGTCGTCAACTCTTCATACAACTTTGCACACGTCTCTGGAGGAATATCCACCAACATATTCGCTTGTTGTTGCTTATTAAACCCGCGTTTATATAGATTCCTCAGCAAGTTTGTATAAACTTCATCGTTGAGAACTAACCGCATATCTATTGTCTCCAATGTAATCTCTGCGGCCTCTTGGAAATAGTAATTGAACGTTAATCCACTAATTAACGTGTTATAAAAGACTTCATCACCTAACATAACCAACCAAATATTAACCAAAGAATTTTTTTCTATAATTTACCTCTGACTCTATTTTTCCTCATATCTTTGTACGTTTGCATAATTTTATTAATCTTTTTGCTTTTAATGCAAACTTGAATGATACATGTGTAAAGAATGAGTCCCGGTGTAGAGACCTTTTTTATCTCTTCGAAGAGGTCTAAAGCCTCGTCAATTTTATTTTGATCAGCATATATCTTGATTAAAATGCTGTAGGTGACATGGGAAGGCTTGACACCATACTCCGGCATATCGTTATAAACTTCGATGGCCTTTTCAAATTCTCGAGCCTTGTGAAGACCATGAAGCAAAGAGTTGAAGAGTACTTCGTCCATTCTAAATGTTTTTTCTTTTCTTAGATGGTTATACATGTTCAGTGCCTTGTCCACCTGACCGAATTTACAAAGCCCTTTAATATAAGTGCTATAAGTGATCAGGTCGGGCTGGACCTTTCCTCCTCTTGTTATTGCCATATCATACACTTCGAAGAACCGCGACGCTTTATTACATTTGATTGCGCATTCCAGCATGGAGTTATACGTGATTATATTCATTTGAACATCAGGGCTACTTTGCATGTCCCGAAACACTTCAAATGCTTGGTCGAAATTCCTGGATGACGTGAATCCTTTTATTAGGATGCTGTAGATAACTGAATTTATTTTCATATTCTGTTCGTGCTTCATTAATTTGAAAAATTCCATAGCCTGATCCAGCCGATGGCATTTGATACAAGCATCAATGAGACAGCCGTAGGTTACTTCATTCATTTTCGTTTGGTCTGCCAGCATCCTTTTATACATTTTCATCATGTTGTCGAACTGTTTCGCATTCCCGAAACCTTTAAAAAGAACACTATACGTGTTGCCTGAAGGCTTGAGTCCAATATTGGTCATTTCATTGAACACCTCGAGTGCTTTTGGAAGATTGTGGAATTTTACACAAGCGTCTATGACGCAGTTGAATAGAATCTCATCAGGTTTGAAGTAATAATCCTGCTTCACATCAGTGAGGATTTCAAAGACTTTGTCAAGGTTGTATGTTTGCTTTGATGAGAGGCCCGGTGGTCCTTTCTCGATAGTTAAATGCTCTGGCTTATCTCCAGTGCTCTCATTCGCGTCGGCATCATGAGAATGGCGGAATTCAGGAAAATTATTCGAATGCTGGTTCTTAATTCCCTTTATTATGGTGGAGTAAGTGAAATTGTCTGGCTGGATGCCGTCGCTTTTCATTTTATCAAAGTATTCGAAGGCCAAATCAAGATTATGGACCTTTACACAAGCATCAAGGACAGAATTGTAAGTGATTTCGTTCGGTTTAAGCCCTGCGCTCGTAATTTCCTTCATCATTTTAAATATTTTGTTTAGGATGACTTTATTCTCCTGCGCTTGCTTTTTATCGTTTAATTGCCGAGACAAACCCTTTATAATAGTGTTATATGTTATTACGTCAGGACGCGGCGCTTTCTCCTTCTTATCTTTTGCATCAGGTTGATCTTCTGAATCGAGAGATTTCAGATGCTCAAATAATTTAAAAGCGAGTTCATGATAATGCTTTGTGAAGCAGATGTCGATGAGAGTGTTAAAAGTAGTAACATCGGGAGCGATCTGCAATTCCTTCATATCTTGCAACACTTTAAAAGGGTCAAGGTCTCTGCGATTAGCGTATTGATCCTTGATTTTTATATTGAATTCATGTACTTTAAGTTCATATTCAGAGGATTCCTGCTTTTCTGAAGGGTCATCTTCGACATTGTTCAATAACTGACTTCGTATTAAGTCCAGATTGACGTTTCGAGGTCTGCTGGCGAATGGATCTGAGCGCCGTTGTAGCATTTTGGAAGATGTAAGAACAGAATATTCACTTCCCTTTGATTTGATGAGCAAGAGTATGATAACGGAGAGTAGGATCAGAATAAGAGTGAGCAGCAATGACTCTAAAGAGATGGTGAACGAATCAAACTGAAATATGGTTGTAGTCATTTTAAAGCAGATTCGCCAAGAATAATTTGCAATTTATTGTTTTTCACCTGGATTCGAGTTATTTATAAGTAAGTCTCAATTCGTTCAATCAAGAAAAGTAGTCAATATCAAATATTAAGGCAAATATGTAATAATGGTAGAAACTTTTTTCTAACAGGTCATAATTTGATGTATTTTTATCTTCCACAAGAGATTAACTTCATTTTTCTTGGAAGATAATTTTTCATTTTCTGGTGTATTTGTGTGTGCATGTAGTGGTTTCTGATGGTTTAATTCGGATATTAGATGTCTACTAATTTTATTTTCATAAACTCTCCCTTTAGATGACCCAAGATGATCTTAAGCATGGCTGCTTGTAGAGATAAGAATAAGCAAGGATACTCCTTTCTCAATCAAAACACATTGCCTGCGCTCTATGATAAATTACACGTGTGCGGTATCATATCGAATACTCTTGGCCCCAAGAATTCAGGAAGATCTGCTCCTGGATCAAGATATCTATCGAATCCATAAGATACTGCTTTCGAAATGAGAATTCACTTACTTGCATGTGAGGTTTGTGTTGTTTTTTTTTGAAACGCACACATCATGACTTCTTTCTTAGAATTCGGTGAAAAAAAATATTAGTCTTGCTGAATGATGCCTCTATCAAAATTTGACTTCATTCTCGTGTAGCTTACTCAATTAGTTTCAATATCCTCGCATTTCAATGCTATTCTGGGTATTTTCAAGCTGGTACTGAATCAATGTAGGCTGCTTTACATTTTTTCTCACGATTTATTTTTTCATATTTCGTTCGACTCGCCAGATGTTTCTACTATCAATGAGCCGAAAGAAGCCAGCCCATTCAGTTAGAATGAAGACACTTTCTCCCAAACGACCCATATTCTGACTATTAGCTTATTAACTTCTTCCAAGCTGGTTGGAACGAAAATTTTCTGACTGTTGCCATTTTAGCTAGAACGACTAGCAAAGTAATTATTACGTTGATATCTGAAGTCTTGTAAACGCATTTTTTTTGAAATGGTGGTCTGCTCAAGAGTCTGTGACCAAAATAAAAGTTTTTACTAAGATAATAAAATTTTGAAAGGATTTATCTCCAAGACCAAAGGCCTTTAATTTTATTAGATCAAACCGAACACACCAAATAAATTCCTTCGGAAGCAATTAAAAAAAAATCTTGAAAAACATTGAAAAAGGATACCAAAGTCTGATTCAAAACTGCCCATCATGAGTATAGATATCGAGAGAACAATCACAGGCACTTACCATGGCGTGAGTTCATCAGAATCTGCCCACAACCTTCATTTTAAATTAGAATGAATATCTATTGAAGCTATTATCTTCCGAAAAGTTATTGACGTTAATTGCTCAAGACCAAAACACAAATGCTATATGGAAGACTGATCTCACACCAACCATCCTTGAAGCAATAACACACCAGGCCGGTGGTTTCAGAAAATTTGACGTTTTTATCAAGATGCTGATATCAGCTATTGACGGAGAAGAAGGGTTCTTTTTAGATATCACAGAGTAAGTTTCACTTGTGCATTAACAATCGATTGATGTTTGATTTGCTATTCAAATCAGCTTGCAAGAACTTCAAGCTCAGAAATCAGGCAAGACTAAAGAAAATCAGCTTTCTCCCAGTTTGCAGAAAAAAATAATCAATAAACGTTATGTTATTCTTACATATGTGCATGATGACGAGAAAATCTCCTATCCTCTGCCTTTAAAACAGGAAGTGAATTAAACTTTCCAAATGAATTTTTTTTTTTACTTTGAAAAATGCAGGAAAACGCGAGTGCTGAAGCTAAGCTGCTCAAACCGAAAACAGAAGGGTCAAAAGAAGTCAAAAATCAACAAAAAGCTTTGATTAAGAAAGAGGATCTGATCAACTCAAGAGTTACAACCCAGCCGATTCATACTGAAGCCTCAGATTATGCAGAATCGAGAGAATTGTATGCAGAGCATCAGGCTCTGAAAGAAAAATATAGAAAATTAGAAGAAGTTCTAGCAATGGTAAATGAACTATTAATTTCTCTCGTGTGCCACTAATAATGAATTTGCTTCGAATAGTTAGCAACCAAGAATAGAACGGTTGGTGCTCTAGAGTTTGACCTGTTGCTCAAGTCTAAGCATGATGTATTTATCAGCGGATCCCCAAGAAATGCGATTAATTTTCGTTTGTTTTTAGCTTCAGACAGAGTTCGATAATGCAAAAAGAGATCACCAACATGAAGTCAGAAAATTGAAAGAAACAATCGAAATTTTATACAATGATTTGGGGGACTGCAGGAGGGAACTTAATGAATTGAAGTCTCAGAACGCTACTCCAAAAGAAAAAAATGTAAGCATACAATTTCTTAATTCTTAACAAAATAATTTTGTCCTCCAGACTACATCAGCAGCAAAAAGACTGACAATACTTCAAAATGTGGAAGATCAGATCGCGTTATCTATGTCAAAACCCATTATTTCTCATCACAAGCAGCAAATAGACCAATTGACACAAGTGCGCTTATTAAAATAATAGCTCATTCTAAGCGAATTTAAACTTTACTTAGGAGATAAGCGATCTCAAGACCAGAGACACAAAGCAAAGGAATAGGATCAAGCAGCTTGAGCAAGAACTCGCAAACACTACTAGGAAACTGGCAAAATTACAATCTCAGCTTTATTCGAAAAAGCCTTTCGATGCAAGTGACCTAAAGCAAAAACCGTCTCCAGCGAGTATTCAAACGATAAGTCACCAATGCTAAGAAAGTTTTTGTAAAAATAGCTCACGAGTTATTGAGGCATACAAAGCATAAATCTGAAACTGGATTCCTTACAGCACGGAATTCTACACCAAGAAGTACAACTCGAAGCTCTCCTCGTGTTGAGAATACGCAATTAGTAAAGTTAGAAAATCCTGCAAATTCCTTAAATAAATACAGAGAAAAGTGAAATCTGTAATAAAAGTCACGCCTGTCACAGTTGATCCTTTGAAAACCGCTGATAACAAATTTCTGACTGAGACTGAGAGCAGACCGCAAAGCGTACGAAGAGTAGCTAATGTCCCATCATGGATGCAGCACCTTAACAGTGACCACATGAAACTAGCTGAACAATGGTTACAAACGGATTTTACAGGTATATACTGAGTCAGAGCTGTGATTAAACATTTTCATGCAGATCATTCTCGACGGAGTATTCAAATCTTGAAAAAATTTAATAGTAAACGAGATGGAAACCAGAGAATGAGATCAGAAATTGCTCACACTCCAATATCGTATAGACAAAGCGTTTTGAACTCAACCGATTTTAGCAACCTACGGTCGAATAGTAATCGAATAGAAAATGGATACCATGAGAGTAATTAGCCTCTGTGTTGAACTAAACCAATGAAATTTTTAGATTCTCCTTATAATTTAAAGAAACAGGCTGCACATGAAAATGAGGAGGATAACTCGGATAATTCAATCGATTTACGTGATATTGGTGAGAGGATAAAAAAGTTTTCATAAAGGTTCACAAAAACATGCCCAAATATAAATTGTGAAGAAGGTCATATTTTTTTTCATTATTATGAAATTTGTTCTTTTCAAAACATTGTGAATAATTTTAGAATTTAAATTGTTGATTTTATTCTTTCAAAGCATGGAATTTTTCGGAGTTCACATTTTATCGGTATCTGTTTACAAAAGATTCGAAATTGCCGTCATCTAAACTAAAGAAAAACTGCAATTTATCTTTTGATAAATTGAGTACTAGCTAGCAGCACTAAATAAAGAAATACATCTGTTGATCATCAGCTAATTGTCAACTGAAATGAAACAATGATTTCACCAGAACCTTTCATTTGACATCGAATAATCTTTTAGGTTTTAAGGCCTTTCTCTTTACAATCCAATTTAAAAATTACTCTTATTTAAGCTCATTACAGCATGGATTCCATTACGAAACTTAAATTAATATATTAAACCAATAAACTTGAAGAGCGATCTTTGCTGGGCAATCCAATCACCATTAGCGAGAGAAATATTTGTTTTGCAGAGCCAAACTTATGTCAAAAGCAGGCGCCAAAATGAGCCATGAATGGAACAAGCTCCCAGCCCACCAAATCCGTAATATTTATCTCAATACATCTGCTTATCATCCCATCTATAGAAGAGAAATTTTTCAGTAGCGGCAACAGAAAGACATCCAATGATGGTCTAGAAATTATTCTTGAGGAGCGCAAGGCTTCAAATCCAGAAGATGAAGATATCAAATCTTTCCCAACCATGCAAAATATTAAACTAACACGCGAATCTTATGAAATAGTGGATTCACCTACTCCCAAATCCAACCGCATCCGTTCACAGATTTCTCATTCATTCTATCAACCGTCACCGTCTATTTATACTACATTCTTTCCTGAATTAAAGGAAGATAATATTCAAAGAACCCGCTCATACACCCTCTCTAAGTTGCAATCTCAATCTGAAAAGGAAATTTCTTCAGAGAGCGGATCGGAATTTTCTTTAAATCTCAGCGGAGGTGCTCTATCCGGCGAGGATTCAACAGTTGAACAGAAAATCCCGGAATCAGACCTATCGGAGGATTCTGATTTCTCACGTGCAAGAGCTACTGCAATTGATAAAACGAATCAGAAAGGCCGTCTAAATGTTCCGAGATACGATGATGAAGAATTTGAGCAGAAGGTTGCTTGTTCGCTTCCTCGTGAAAATTCGCTCTTAAGGAAAACCACATTAAATCTTTTAACAAGGGAAGAGCCCAGCAAATCGCTTAGTTCTCGTCCTTCTGAAAGGACCCTTTCGGCAGCTCCTCAAGACTTCAACAAATTATTTGGAAATATGTCGTCCAGTATGCTTTTATTAAAACAAGGGCCTGTCTCTCCGAAACCTGCAACTCAGCAAAAGCCGCAGAGTAACCCGTTACGTCAATGCTGCAGGTATGATTACAAGATCGTGTCGAAGGAAGACAATGAGGAGCTTTCCAACGGAATGAAGCCCTTGGTAAATCCAACCGATGTTAGAATAGAGCGGATGGCTATCCTTGATGATGCCAAAGTTTTAAAATTTGTAGCGAAACTTGAACAAGAAGGAATGGAAAGATCAATTTCTGATCGGACTAAGCTTGAGGAGCGCTGCTCTGATGAACCTTATATAGTATATAAGAAAGGAGACAGTTCCTTTGCCGCTTCTCCTTTCACAACGAATATCCAGGCGATCGATCTCGATAAACTGCTCAATCTTATTTGTGAATATAAAATCTCTAGAAACCCGAAAATGAGCAAAGATGCAGATGAGCGTAAGCAGAAATTACTCAAAATATTTTTATTATCTCACGATTTATTTTGCTCTTCCGTCGAGCTACTGATTGAGCTTATCAAGAGATTTTTCCTTCCCCTCCCAGATAATACCTCAAAAAGTGAGATGAAAGCGTATGAAATTTACTTTCGGACACCTAGCCAATATACCATGTTAAATGTCATTGCAACCTGGATCGAGTTGAGGGGGAGAGATTTCTATGAAAATAAATATCTCTCTAAACTTCTCGAAATTTTCGTGAAATACGGCTGTGGAGGCAATACTCTAATTCAAGTCAGCGAAAGCATTCAAAAGGGATTACATCTCCTCTTATATTATAAAACTTTCTGTTGCAATTCGCTTTCAAAAGCGTCCAACCAAGAAGCAATGAAACTCAACTAAAGCCACTAATGATCTTTCCTTATGGACCAGTAACCCGAAGATTTTTCTGAGCCAACTTCATTAATATTGTTTGAAGATTTGAAACGTTAAGCTCAGGATCGATTCTCCTCATCATTTTCACAGGATACTCGTGTAAAAACGATTCAAGTTCTTGTGAGTATTCAAGGGCATCATAAACAGACTTTTGCGCAGAAATCACACCCTCGATTACAGCAGCGCTTTCCTCCATCAATTTAAAATTCATAAGTTTCTTTGTATCTAACTCCAAATAAGTCTCCTGCATACCCACAAGTTTTGTCAGATCTTCGTTTATTATCATAATACATGGAATCTTTGGCAATTGTCCCTTATTTATTCTATTCCTAAAAATGCTTGTGCTGGAAAATAGCTCTTCATACTCCATCCTGCGCTTGGTGCTTTGGGCAGAGGACCCTCTATCAACTTTCGTTTGAATTTTC
>ENA-UOTZ01000602-UOTZ01000602.1-compost-metagenome-genome-assembly--contig:-NODE-602-length-30114-cov-5.327995_pt1 | contig 30114 bp, 20 predicted proteins | sample MGYA00238144_ERZ746983 | MGnify/ENA primary metagenome ERZ746983 (study PRJEB28759, sample SAMN06268863) | compost metagenome | isolation source: single cell | place: USA: California, Emeryville, Joint... | reverse complement strand
TTATCCGAGGAGGGAACAGAGTATCGTTGAATTTCTCGGTGTTGAGAGACATGAAAGAGCCAAATCTGTTCTCTTTGGAATCGAGCATGGGCATCGTCATCGTCATTGATGCGAAGTGTGTTTTTTATTTATCTATGAGAAATCTGCGAACGCGATAGAAGGTTTTAATAACCAGAAAATTCTAAAAGAAGCGTCGTAGTTGTATCATTTAGAGCCAAACGGCTGTTAGGAAATAAAGCTAAAAACAAGAACGTTCTCCTGATCTGCCCTAAGTTCACTTACGAGTTAACCAAAAAAGAGATTGTGGTGGATTTTCCAGGATATTAGCTTAGAGATTGCTACAATTTTTTATTAGAGGTTTTTGCGGTTTGAGAGGAAAAAGCTGATAAAGTTTTTTTTTTTTGCGAACCAGATGGAAATGGCTCTTTGTGATCGAGACTATCTTAACTATAATGGTCTGGGAACATAAGATATTCATAGCGAGCATTATATTGGAACATTACAGTTGTTTTTATACTGCTGTGGATCTTTGCTATAAGCTGGCAGGATTCTATGAAAATTTAGTGATTCCAAATGTTCTTCACTAGCTTTGAGTTTGGTTATGATAGCAACGCTTTTCAATTGGTTTTCAAAGGAAAATTTTGAATTTGGTGGAGTTTTCCCAATGGGTTGCTAATGATCAACAAAACAAAACAAAAAAATTTCCTTTGCTGCTCAGAGAATCACGAAAATTCACTAAATCACTTATCAAGCTTCGATTTTGGCAGTTGTTCTCAATTGGGATTAAATTTCGAAAGCCTTTCATCATGGAATTAATTCAAAAAGTTAAAGAAACTTTTTGCATAAGTATACAGAGATGCTACTGTGATAATCAAAGACATGAATAATGAAACGATTGAAGAGCATCAGGAAAATTGATTAGATCTAATTTGACAGCTCATCTGTTTTCATGGAGCTGGTATCTTTGAATTTATCATCTATCATATCAGGATGTTTCGTTTTTAAATGGACCTTTAATGATGGCTCAGACCTAACAATTTAATTAGCTCCTTCAACGAAAAAGCTAATTTATTTACCCATAGGCCTTTGAACAGCCTGGTGCTGTACATTTGAATGCTCTCACAACTTGAGCAGCGGTTTTCCTGTTTTTCTTTTCTCGAGGTAAAAACCAGACCTTTTTGACTGTCTTTGAGATTTTCTTTCTCCTTGGAACAACCGGCATTTGGATGATGCTTCTATTTATCTTCTTGCTCGGCAAGCTGAGTTTGGGAAACAGAGTCCGAGGAGTTCTGCTCTCTGAATGGTTGCTAGCCGTAGCCTGAGAGGGAGGTTATTTTAATTCTAAAATTTGAGAAATTACCTGAGCTCGAGGAAGGTAAGGATTTTGAATTAGGAAGGCCGAAAGAGGGCTGGGCGTGTGGTTCATTGTCGTGATTGGCATTAAAGGCAGGGATCTAGCCGAGCAGGAATGTTTTCCCATTGGCTCACTTGAAACCGTCAGTATGCGATTAGCGAACAAGGGCTGTGGGTGTGAAAATGGCCCACTCACACTGAACATGGGAAACAGGTTTTGGTTCATTAGAGCGGGAACTGGCTGATGGACAGGCTGGAAGGCTCTGTTTTGAAGCAGCACCAATTTTTGAAGAAGTGGGATTTCATGGAGAGATGTCATTCAATGTTTCGAGTGTTTTTTATGAGAAATTATTCGGAGCGACGAGATTTAAATTATCATATTGAGTGGCACTGACAGATTTCACTTTTTTCCAACAGTGAATGCTTAATGGACCAGGATTGCTATTACTGGCAAAATTAAATTTCCAGTTTTCTTGCAGTTTTACTGTGGGAAATTTTCTATCCTTTTGAGAAATTCAAATGATTGCCGTGTCGTCTGTAATAAAAGTTCTTCATGAATCGGAATAGCACCAAACGAAATGGTTCCTATCCCTGACTTCAACGCTCTGTAGCCGAATCTTTCTAAGGATTCGGAGCGCTACTTTAATAAATCAAGCGATTTTATTACGACATATACACATATTTTAAAAAAATAGAAATTGATTAAATTAAACCATCCCTTAAGGAAGGATTCTAAATTGTCAAAATTATTCTATTAAATTTTCTGTGTAACTATTCGGGTTTTTCCGAAGTTTCAGAACTTTTTAAAATAAATTTTCTGAGAGGCTTCCGCGCCTCAAACAATCCATCATGCCAGTTTTCTCTGCCCGCAAAACAAAGGATAATCAACACGCATCCTTGAAATAGCGCGATGATATAAATCCGCTTAACCGCAAAATATTGTCAATCAATCAGCTTATATATAAATTGAAACTGAACACTTTCGGCTTCAGAGAGCCTTCTATGCTGGTTGGCTTCAGAGAGCCTTCTAGGCTGGTCGGTTGCAGAGTCCGCAGGATCGTGGTAAGGCAAAAACAGTGATCACCTCTCACGTAGTCCAGAAATTATAGTTTATTCGCATGAGAAGAAATACTGACCTAAATTGAATAATTTAAAGTATGGATTTAATAGTTGGATTATGAATCCATCAGTGAAATAAAAGATTTATTAGAGCGTAATCCCTTTTCCTGTTTTCTGTGTTCGAAAACTTTTTTAATTTTGGGTTGAGAAGCTTCTATTTAAAGGATCTACCCCTTTGTTTGTTTTTGTTAAAGGTAGCAATCACCCGTATTTGACATTTCTTTTATTCTTCTTATCATGAAAAACGATTTGTTTTCATTTCTCAAGAAAGAACTACCATAGAACGTTATTTCTTGGCAAAGCAATCGAGGAGCTAGTCACGTGGAAATAAGCGCAATAATCTATGTGAAAGATGTTGCTGAATTAGTATCTTTGATCTGTAATCGAAGTTAGTGATAAGCCGATCATTTAGATCTTACACCGCCCAATTTGAGGAGCAATATTCGAGATCAAAAACCTAAAATTCCTTTCGAATCAAACCATCAATTCTTTTTATGAAAAACTTCATAGATACCAATTTTCACAAATGATGGGCGAGTCTTGTGATTTTCTAATCGCGTATGAAGGATATGTAGTAATTTAATGGAAGCATAGCTGAGAACCGCACCTCAAAGGGATATAATATATTAGCAAAGAATTCACGACAATTTCTTACATTTTTTAAAGTGAGTTTCGATAATGGTAAAAATAGTTGATAGCACTTCAGCTCTGAAAAAAGATTTTCAATAAAATCAACTCCTTCTTGAAAAATCATTTTAAATAGGACGGCTGATCTATGCTTCGGAGCGACTATGACCTTCAGCTGCATTTCTGGTATTTCAAATAATTTTCTAAAGAAAAAATGAATTTAGGTTGATTTTGTATATTTTCTTCGTAATATCCTGAGTTTGGAAACAAATTGTATGAATCTAAGATTGGATAATGATTGAGCTCTCTGCTATGAAAATACTTCTGAAAGTTTGCCATCGAGTATAACCTCGTTTATGTAGATTCAGAAAACGCGATAAGATTAACGAATTAACCAGAGACAATCTCTCAGGTTGTAACGTCAAAAGTAGATATTTTGCAAATGATATAGCAATTAATTATTATGCCTGACTTCTTGCGAGGTAATTGTAAATGAAAATTTCGAGCAGTATGCAAAAACATTTTGTTTTCTTACATGCTCGTATCCCAATTTTCCATTACATTAAAACTTTCAAAACGCGAGAAAAGAATATATTTGAAAAAATCAGAAATTGAGAGAGAAACATTTTATACATTTTTTAACTTCAATGAATGCACTGTCACCATGTACACCCATGAAAAATATATATTTTTTCGAATATACTGCAAGAATACGACAACTACTCAAAGATATTCTCACACCCTTCAACTCTCGCTAACATCGGTAAATTTCAATTAATATCTCTGTTAGAAAAAGCTGCCGCTCCGTATTTCACAGAGTCCATCGTTTTTATTGCAGTAATATGAGATAATAACAAGATTACATTAAATGAGAGCCTATATCAGAAATTGTTTATTTTTATCCAATATTTACAAATGATAGGAAGCGGATTTCCTGAAAATACATCCAAAAGCTTGATATCGTCTCAGCTCAACCTTGCTTATTTGGATTCAAATAGTGAAATCAAGCTGCTGAATGAGTCGAATACATTGGGTCAAATTGACTCTGACAGACTATGTAAAAATACTCACTTTGGTAGCCTAACACGTTTCCTTACAGTGGGACACTCGTTACTTGAACAGGCTCCAAATTCAAAAGAACTGATCCTTTCAACTTCAAGTTTATATGTGAATCTTTCAAAATTCAGTGTTTATAATTTTGAGCGCTCAATAAAACCTGTTTTTGACCTGGAATTTATGAATGGAGGTAGCTTTATTTAAGTATATACTAGCACTCACCAGCTCAGAAATTTGCGATCTCTCATGCAATGCGACCAGAAATCGACTGGCGCTGTTTTCCTCACGAAAGAATCATATCAGATATTATCTATATGATACCTCGAATTGGGAACTGCTAAGAAAAGCGAAAGTCGTTGATCCTCAAGCGGACGGTTATTATCAGCATATATATCTTGTTATATCTCCACTTACACCAATAGATATTATTTCAGGGATCGATTTTGACCCTACGGGAAAATTCATCGTAACGATGAGCTATTTAAATGAATACGTCTTGAGCGAAGTCGATTCGAATACGAGACTCTTCTGCTCCACAATGAGCACAGAGGTCGGGGGTATATTTCTATACATTTTGATGAATGACTCGAGTATCAAGGAATGAATACCTGCCGCTGGAATCCACAGAATCCGATTGTTGCAGTGACTATTGATGAAAGATGGCTTAATTTTATCGATGTGGAAACTGGATTAACAGTTTCACAGGATAACTACCGCTTTGGCTCAGAAAGTAAGACAATCTAGAATTTGATTGGTATTCAAAAACAATGTTTAAGAGATTCGGTGGATCGATTGGAGGAATGACGGAAATTTATTAGCTGCGTGTATCACTGGGGACAACGTCTTTATATTTGATTTGCGTGCAAAGAAGCTGGTTGGAAAGCTCAAGCAAGAAGCATTGGTATGAGAATAACTTTTGATTATATTCGACAACAAGTAAATAGCCTACGCAAGTGTTATGGCACAAGAGCGGGAAAGCGCTTGCCTGTTTGACTGAGAAAGGATTAAACCTATATGAGTTTCCTTTGAAATCTCCTAAAGCAGTGATGAGGCTAGGTAACTCTAAATACAAATTTATTGGACTGACAGCTATAAAATTATAATCTAGATGGTGTTCAGGCGTTCTGCTTTGTTAATCTTTAATTGATAAGTCAATTAGGTTCTAATCTCGTTGAAATCAGAGATTAATACACTGTAATTTCATTGTGAAGGAAAAATGTTCTGTGGGAACTAATTCATTGAAATAAGTTTGCCTATCAGCCCAGCAATGAGGGAAATTTTATGAGAAATAGATTCAATTGATTAAGAATTATCAAGTCTAGAGGCACTCATATTAACGCTGGATATTTTCTGGTCATATCCTTATAATATCATTTTTCCGATAAAATTGATAGAGCTGCTATAAAAGTTTATTTATCTATCAGAATTTAGTATGGTTGAAGAAAAAAATACTAGGAATACATCGACAAACTCAGATTATAGATTCGCTTATTTAGACCAAGAGAACTCGTTAAGACTGTTACACAATTCGAATGAAAGTTTTCATCGAAACACTTCAATCAGGTAATAAACCCAAATAATGATTCTGGTTTGAATATTGCTCACTATTCTTCGAAGCGCACAGTTCGTTACTGCATCAGGCACCGAATTCCGAGCAATTAATTTATACAGCATCATCCTTCGGAAAACACCAAGGATGTTTATAGCTCTGAGTATAACTTGAAACCAGTGTTCGATTTAGACTTTGAGGATGGAAGTAAGCAGGCCAGTCAACTGATTTTGCTCATTCTTAAATTAGCTATCTTTGATTTCGCTTGCAATTCGCCCAGGAATTGTCTCGCGGCTTTTTCTTGCGAGAAGAAGAAGATTCATTATAATTTATATGACGCTTCGAGCTGGAAGCTCTTGTGAGAAACAAGAGGAAGTCTAAACCAGAAGTGTATTGTTCCCAAATCATTTTTCAAGATCATCTGGAATATTTCAAATAGATATAATGACTGGCATGGATTTCGATCCCACTGGAAAATTCATTGTGACGCTGTCAATTACTAATGAGTTAATCTTGAGTGAAGTTGACTCGAATAAGAGGTTGTCTTCGCAAAAACTTGGAGATGTGAGCATTGGTACATTGCGTATTATCCTTTGTTGTTGTTCGAATTATGAGATAGGGTACCAAAGATGCCGCTGGAATCCTCAAAATTCGATAATTGCCGTGAGTTTTAATCTCCAATTGCTTAATTTCATTGATGTGGAAACGGGTTCTAAAATGTTCAAAGAAAACCCTAAGCTCCATCCAACCTGTATAAAGACTGGCTGAATTTATTGATTTATATAAGTGAATTAGTTACAGCATGGATCGAGTGGAGAAATGACGGGAATTTATGAGCTACCTGCGGCGATGCTCCTAGTGTTGTAATATTTGATTTACGTGAGAAGAAACCAGTGCAAAATATCCATCCAACAACCAATGTACTTATAATGTCAGTAGTCCCAAATTGATAGTTATTTCGATATTTGTTAAGGTAAAGCTCACGAAATGGAGTCCTAATGGGAAGACAATTGCATGTCTGACTGAAGGAAGGTTGGATCTATATGAGTTTCCCTTAAAAACTCCTCTCGAATCTGCATTTACTCTAGGCAATTCGAAATGAGTTATTTCAATGACTTATCAAATTATTTTAGAGAATGCAAAAACGTTCTGCTATCTCGCATAATAACCAGCGCTGGGTCAAAATGTTATTCTTGGCCTTGAAAAAGCGAGAAGTCCAATTCGAAATATTAGTTTTGAAGAGGAAAAAATATTTTTAAAGTATTGCAATGAAATTAATTTGATTTGAGTATGTAAATAAAAAAAAGAATTGAAAGGCATGTTTTGTCTATCTATTTAATAAAAATAGATCGAATTAAAAGGAGTCAGTTTCATCATTTTGCATAATTTTGTGAAATGTAGTGAGCAACAGAAAGTTTAGGTTTCAGTTATGAGATTTACTAACTATGTGAGTTTCAACTAACAAAATCTTCAATGAAAGAAAACTCGTTTTTATTCTATAATTACTATCCATTGATTATCGTAACTCATAAGGGGACGTAAAAACATGTAATGTTTCGTTGAAAAAAATATTCAGATAGAGGATACCTAACAGAGGTTTCTCAGTATGTTGTATATGTACAAATCGCGATCAACAAATTGGGAGGTTAAATGAGTACTAGAAGACACAGTTTTGTCTTGGTCACAACGAGTTTGCCATTCGAAATAAGGAAAATTTCGAGATTTCAATTAAATGAAAGAATAAAGAAGTGGGTACTCCGGGAATCGAACCCGGGTCTCATGCTATGGACGCTCGAATTCTACCACTGAACCAAATACCCGATCATCAGCTAAAAATTTATTCCAGAGAGTATATGAACCATAACCTCGAGGTAAAATTGTGTGTGTCAGATGAATAGATTCCTGAATTCTTTGTTTTTTATAGCGAAATTCATGAAAGAACCTATCAATCGAATAAATGAATTTCAACACGAGAGCTTTCTCGTAATAATAGATGTAGAAGTACGGTTTGAGTTGTTTCAAATCAGTAGATTAAAGCTCCTTTGGAACACTATAACTTTGACATAACTCCATAGGCATTAATTATCACAGGTGCAAATAATTAGACAATGAAGAGGGGGAAAAAACTGCCACCAACCTTGCTATAATAGCCTTTGACTGTTGGCCTCGGATAGTGATTGAATTAGAATCATAAATTAATTTGATATTCTTAAATCTGACCGGAACCGTTGAAACACTTTAGTTGATTTATCAACGCGAAAATTAGATGACAATAACGTCCAAAATCTCCCTTAATTTTTTTCTCTCAGCTGATTCAGCTTATTTCACCTCATCAACTACCTCCTCAACTTCTTTTAACGACACTTTGCTCGGAAATTGTAAATGAGGATGGATTGTAAATTTTCGGATTAGATAGATAAGTTTTAATTGATTCGGAAGCTGGTTTATATAATGATATTCTTTTCAATAATCACAATTACTCTGAATAAAATAGAATGCCGAAGAAACTGACGCCTCTCCCTCAGAAGAAAGACAGATGCTATGGAAATGGCATCCCACCGTTCTCAGACGACGAACAAGAACCAAAGCAATCATTCCAAACAAAATCAAGAGCCGAGCCGCCCTTAAAACACCTGGGAAGTATAAATCATCTTACATACAAAATAATGGGAACTCCCACCGAGTATAAGCTGATCTTCAAGTATGGAGATAATGTTTCCAGCTGCAAAGATGGCATTAGAACCGAAAAAGTAATCGATTTCGACCACGGTGAGGCAATAAAAACTATAAATCATGATCTTCTTGCAAATCTCCACTTATTACAACAATCAGTGGTTCATTCGTCTAGCGAATCCCAGGAGATCCTCGAAATCGAGTACAATTTCAGTAGCGAGATAGAGTTGTCGAATTTCCGACTTTGCAGAGATGAAATCTCTTCTTTGATCCAAGCATCAGATAATGACAGCAAAATCAGATTCGCTTATAATTTTGCAACCGCTATAGCTTATCTCTTTAAATTCGTCAAATTGGGCTGGGAAGATTTGAATGAAATCGTTGTCGCAGATACCAAGTCGCTGAAAACCGTATTTTTACCAATTGGTGGTCACTACTTCAACGTGAGACCACAAATAGTCGATGAAAGTAGCATGCAAATCGATGAGCAAAAGGTCTTGGAAAATAAAGACAATAAGGCCCAAGGCAAAACTGAAGAGTTTTCCACAAAATACGTTCAATACCTTAAGAAATTACTGATAGAGCTTTTCAATCCCTATGACCCCAAGACCAAAGAGCCAAAAGGGTCACAAGTCCGAGCCATTCTCAGAAACATCACAGAAATGAAATCCTCAGCTGAACTACTCGAGCAAATTTGTGTCTCTCTATTAAAACTTTATCTCGAAACGCTCACTGCGAATAAAGGTGTGAATCAAGCGAAGAAAACTCACAAAGATCTCAAATGCGAGAAAAAGAACGATAAGATACGTAAAATATTGCAATGTCTAGTCCGTTACAGATATCTTTGCGTCCTAAATATCGACGATATGAGCCAAAAAGAATTGCAAGCTTTGAAAAAAACAGTAAAGAACACTGGTTTCGCAGAGTACTATTTCCTCCCATTGCACAATTTCGTGAAATTTATCTTGCCACAAACCAACCACTTCAAAGACCAGAAAGCAATGGGCGTTTCCTGCTCTGCTCTGATACAGAGTGTCAAGGCCGCAAAATACCAGGCTGCATTGTTTTTCTCAAATCATGAGATTCTTGATATCACGAAATTCATTGACAAATTCGAAAGCAGCCATAAACTGAATTGCGATTTACCTCTCAAGCAGACCATTACTCTCTCAGTTAAAGGTCTCTTTCTTGCTGACTATCAAAAAATTTGGTTCGTCAGCCTTGGGTTAATCACGAAAGGAGATCGCAAATCCCACTTTGACATCGATTGGACCTTAGAAAAAGGGCATCGAATGCATTCAACTGAAAAATGGGTTCTGCGTGCGATCCAGGACTCTAACCCCGCTTTTAAGTTTCCTGTCAAGACAAAGGTCAAGATTTTGCACATATTCGATAATGGCTACTTGCTTCCTTCGCAAACCGTGAAAAACTTGCATACAATAGACGCTATAGTTGCGAACAGATTAATTCACTCTTTCAATATGGTTAGAGCGATTCAAACAGAGCTGGGTCAAGAGCTAACAGACTATAGCAACACTTCTTTAGTAAGAGAAAAGTTCCGAGAAGGACTGTTTCATGTGCTGCATGCTTATATTGGCTTGAATAACCGAGCTCCAAGCCAGTTCTCACGCCAAGATCTGAGAAAGGTCTCCAGTAAAATAATACCTGAAAAGTCAGAGAAAGAGATATATGTTGGTCTAGACGGTATGTTTGGTATGTTTGAAGAAGATGCTTTATTTGAGGAAGAAGATGCTTTATTTGAGAAAGAAGGCACCGGAAGATTTTATGATGATCTATATTAAACTCCTTACTTATTTCCAACCTCGATGCTGCAAAACAATCTGTGATTCATAAAATAAATACTCAATAGCTTACCTGATATCTCTCTTTCGACCATCTAAACTAAAAATGCCTTTTCTCTATTCAACTTGTTAAATAACCACTTTCCTTGCTATTTGATAAAATTAGTTTAATGGAAGCGCTTCTGGAAGAAAGCGTCTTTTAGGAAAACAATAAATTGTAAAATTTCATTGATATCATAGCTCTTATGCAATAGTTCTCAAAAATTTTAACACTTTTTGCATAAACCATGGAAACCAATACAACAAAAAAGGTGTCCAAGGAACTTCAAATTTCTCAAGAAACTGCGTCAACTGTGAAACCATTAACATATTAGACGTTATCATAGGGTTTTTTATTCGGAGTGTTAAACTGCTTAAGATTGTTTACTTTGTAAATGGCAGGCGAGTAGCATATTCTTTGCTTTGCTTTCCCAAACGGCTGTGCTGGAGACATACTGAATTTAGAGGTTTTGTCTTTTACCCTCTCATAGCTTCTTACCGTTAGTGGATATTCATTTTTCGAGGGGAAATACTCAGATTTTGAAACTAACTCTCTCCCCGATTCGTTTAATGGCGAAAAAACAGCCCTATCGGAAACCAACTCAATATTAATCGATTGCGGAAAACCAGCCCGAATCTCTTGTGCAGGTTCATCGGCCTCATCGGCTCGGTCAAATGCAACGCGCGATCTAAAGGCGATATTATTGAAAGTTGAAAGAGGAGTTTTTCCGCCGTTTTTCTTGGTATTTTTAATAGCATTGAATTGCTTTGTAAAATTATCGGTTTCGGATTTCAATCCCTTCAACTCAGTTTCAAGGTCGATAGATTTTCGATGGTAATAATCTGCCAAATCTTTTGCCCTTTTCTTATCCATGTCGTTGAATAGCGCTTTGGGAGAATTTGCATTATAGCTGAGTAAGCTCTTGTTAAGGTTTGAAACAAGCATCTTCGTTTTCATTCTTTCTCTTTTTTTCGGCGACAGGACATCAGAAAGAGAGACATCGGCGCTTGGTCTTGGGGTATTACCGCCTGATGGAGAGTTTATCCGGTTATTGCCTTCGCTAATCCGTTTTGAGGGTTTAGCTGGGGCTGAGGGGCTCCTTAATCGCTCAGAAGGGGGAAATGAGATGACAACGTCAGGCATGGAGGCTTTTTTCTTATTAAAGAGATTTCCTAATCTCTGCATCGGCGAGCTGTCGGGTGGGCCTGTAGGGACCTTGAGCTTGAGAGGTTCATTCAGGATTGCTTCCATGAGTTGCTGGAAATCTGGGCTTGTTTCAATCATGGCTAATAAGCCTCTTCGAGCTCGCTGCGGGATTCCTATCATATTGAAACAATCATTATAAGTCTCAACTGAATGTTGCCGGATTTTTCGAATCATGTCTTTTGAAACCAATGCGAGACAAGTCGTTTGGGAGTTTATATTCCCGATGAGATACTGTTCTCGAGGGCCTCTGAGCTCAAGGTCGTAAATATTGAAAAGAGGCCGCCCATTCTTTTTTTTACAATAGGATAACAACTTCGCTATGATTGCTACACCGAAGCAGATACACCATATAATCCACAGCCCATATACATCATCGATAACGATTTGTTTAGACGTATTCGATCTTGGAGTCAAGCATTGTTGAGAGCTTGCAGCCTGTATTCCTTCAGCGGTTCTCTCCACTAGGTTCTTTTCATCATAAGCTTGGACGAGAGCAATATCGATCTTGTCTTTCATTTCCTGAGGTGCGAATTTACTCCATAAAATACCGAAATTTGTCTGAATGACGTTCGTCAGCACTACTGAGAATCGACAATCAGCAGCAGCAAGAGCTTCAATGATGGGGTTTTCGAATAAATAATAAGCGACATCTTGTCTCTCAAGAGCCACAATAAACTCTTCTACTGTTGTTGGGTCGCCAGGCTGATATAAATCGATTGGTCTTCCATTAACTGCGGATATAAGGTCAACATAAGTGACATCGGTCGTCATTCGTAGTCCTCTCAGATCATCAGGGGTCTGCACTACTCCATTGGCCTTAGCAACAGCAATGGTATCGACCATCATAGAGGTGTAGGTGAGGATTACGACCATACAATAAATTTGGAAAATAAATTCGATTATTCGAGATTCTGCGTTTAATTTCTTGAGGAAATCCAATTTGAAGTAGTAAATGATGAGGTGGAATAGATAATTCAGAAAAGGCATGTTTTTCTGCTCGAAATACCATAGAAGTGCTGCGAAGACCACAGGCAATATCATCATTACTAGGTACAGAGAGGTCGTGAAGGGCTTCACGAAAAACCAATTTCCGATTCCATTTGTATCTGTTGCATTCTGAAAATACCCTACTCCAAATCCAATTTGCAGAGTACTTTGTGAGTAGTAGTAGCCTTCAGCCAGATCTTCAGCGAGTACCGGTAGTGCCTCGATCAAGCCGAGAACATTATCTTCTTCCTCTGCATAATACACTGCATCCGTGCAATCTGGCCACGGCAAACACTCAAAGATGAAATCTACTCCTTCTTCGTATCCAGCGATCTTAAAAGCGTCTCTGACTACGTTATATTCAATTCCTGACATCTTAGATGTGTTGAATGGATCTGAATCATCACAAACATCAAAAAAGGCCCAAGGGGAGATGATAAGACGTGGAATTGGGTGGTCATCAGCGAATGCACCCACGCTTAATAGCAGAAATAAGTAGAGTATTTTAAACATCGGTGTCTATCAAATTGAATTTCAGTTTGAATAAAATTAATAAAACATGAGCAGCAAATAAGCGTTTCTGCTATCTCTACAAAAATTTTGACTCAGAAATTCAGCTTCTTTTTCCTAATGTAAAGCTTCTGAAGTTAGCCGGTATGGTTTGCTGCACTAATTAGACAATCTCAGCCTTTTTTTAATTGGCTAATTGTTGAATAATAGAAAGCCTGTGCGTTTCGAGAGTGAATGTATATTCGAAAACGTAACTTCATTTGGATTTAATTTTTTTGCCAGTACAGTTTTAGCTTAGTTTATTTTCCGTTGCTCATGAGCAGCTCTTTCGGAAAAAGAGAAAATAGCATTTATGTAAGCAGAGACTTCCATGAAGGAGGGTTCTGTCGAGATAGAGGCACCTAAAGGGTATTTTAACTTTAATGCTGAAATTAGTGCTTTAGCATAAAAAAAGGGTATGAAGGTTCCATAAGTCAACCAAATCGTTCAAAACGAAATATTTAAGCCACCTCTGTCGTTACTTATTCACAATTTTGAAAAAATCGGTAGGAGTTGGTTTCTTAATACTCAACTAATAAAATGAAAATCATTTTCAAATCTCTTCTTCTTTTGCTTCAACGAATCGGAGTTACTCTGTGACAATTGTAGCAATGAAACAACCGCAATGCGAGAACTTTCCACCTAAATTTTTCTCATATATATCTATATAAGACATTTTAGCCTATTCAATAAAGAAATCTTGGGTTAATTCAATGAACCTGATCAATCCACCGCATTGCTATATTCTATGATTGAGAAGGGAAACACATTCCTAATATTTTCTTGATTTAAATCCATAATTCTCCTCGACTTACACGCATTAACTCTCTGAAGTTAATTTTAGTAGTTATTTCCGGCTATTTAAAACTACAGCCAGAGTGCTGAAGAAATCTTATACAATAGAAAATGTGGCAAATAGCAGCAGAGACGAGATAGCTAACAGAGAATATCTGATTGGAAGCTGTTTCTTTCGAAAAAAATTTCTTCATTAATGATGAATTTGAATTGCGTTTTTGGCATAGAGCTCTAAGCTTCGTATCAATCGATATATATCCACCATTACTTTTCGGGTAGGAATACAAAATTGGAGGAAATAACTTTCATTCGGAATGTTAAATCGGTTTTCAATGCTTTGCGAGTAAGTTTGGGCAATTCGTACCTGTGAATCGTGGCAATTTTGTTAGAGCTTGAAATGCAGGGTTTCTCTAAGATTCAGCATAAGTTGGTGTCGCTTTAGGCTACCTGAACACAATTGACACAGCAACGATTGCAGCCAAAAATAGAATGTCACATCCACTTGATTCAAGAGCCGCCCGCTTATTTTCTGATCTCAAATAATCTTAATTAATGACGCCAACCCGTTTAAACTGTAAGCAGCCACCAAAGAACTCCGAGTACTTCTATCTATCGATCTCTTCAAATAAACTTAGAGTCAATATCAGATACCAACTACATCTTCTTTCTTGGTGTTATCTATGTGCAGTATTTGAAGCTTACACAGTGTTTAATGATGATCCTTACACCATTGTCCGTTCCTATGAACAAATCGAAAAAGACAATTAAAAATCACTATAATAGGAGACACCATTGATTGTGACGGTAGACTCACTTTATCCAATGTTGATTCTGGAAGTGCCAGTAGACACTGCTCACTTATTAACGAAAAGATTGTATCCAATCTTTAAAAGAACTCGATGCAGTTAAGATGAGCGTAGAAGAAACTGATTTGCTGATGTCGATAAAATAGCTTCAAAATAGAATTTCAATGTAAATCTGGGAAATTAAGTGTGGAAATTTATTCGAAAAAACAAGGCAATTTTATTCAAATTTCGGGTACTTCATCTAATGTGATGACCTAGAGAGTTAATCATTATGACCCATTTTTAATGTGGTAGATCATCTGAAAGTAAATAGTGGGGTTCTGCTTGATAAGATACACAAATCTATTCCTCGTGATATAATAATACCAAGAACTATTCTCTCTAGCAAAGGTTCGAAACAATTAATAAGGCACTAACGTTCTTGATTTAAATTGATCGTTGGCGAATCACTATTTTTGCTTTGTGTGAACTGTTCCATCTTTATTAGGGTGTGAATGCAGCAAATTATTAAATTCGCAAAGACCAATACTTTCTTAGCAAGTTACGAAAATGGCTAAACTATTACGAATTTAAGATTAGCTCTTAATTTTGGGCTTTTTCATTATGGCCAATTTCTACTAATACTTCCAGTTTGACAAAATGAAATTTAGATTTTTCATCGAATATTCAAAGGATCTTATTTATTTCATAAATCATTATGGCCTATTACAGAATTTGATCATTACAACGTAATTCGTAAGGAGACCATGACACACTCCATCATTCTGCCACGTCATCATAATTTAAGTGAAATTTACTACAATCGTCTCCTAAATAAATTCTCTCTGCATAGATGCGCACTATATGCATCTCTTACTAAACTCATAATCTCATCAAATTCCCTTATTCCTTAGGGAAATATTTGCTCCCACCCTTGCTAAACTGCTTCAGGGTATTTTCTTTATAAGTAAATGGTGCCAAGCATTTTCTCGAGTTAGAAGACGTCCGTACAGCTATTGGTGATAAATTGAAATTAGTAAGGTCTCTCTTGCTTGATATAAGCCCTCTTCTTGTACTTAACGGTGAATCGTCAAAACGAGGAGAACGAGGGGAACTAAGCTCAAAGTCGTCCGTCAACGTCCGCGGAGAAGAGATCAGATTAAATCTCTGCGTCGTAGTTTCAATTCCTGGAGATTTGAGCTCTTCATCCTCAACCTCTTTGTCATTGCTGGGGATATATCTTAACAGATTGCTCGAACTAGCAAGGCCAGGCGTCACGATGCTAAGGGCTGTATGGTGTTTCTGTTCGCTTCTTGTTCTGTTAAGTTGCTTGCTTTCTTCGTGTAATTTCTTGAGCTCAGCTTCGATATCTGCTGCCTTTCTATAATAATAATCAGCGATTTCCTTCGCTTTCTGTCCGCTGAGCTCATAATGGACAATCCGAGGCGATTTGGGGTTATATTTTAGTAGCTTATCACTCAGATTTGCTGTTAGTATCTTTGTCCTTCGTCGGCGGACATTAGTAGGCAGGATCAGTGAAAGATCTGCTTTGACAGAACTTCTTCGTTGGTCACCGTCTAACTGATTCATTGATTGAGTCCTTTCTCTAAAGAAACGCTTTGACGGTCTATCAGGAGAGGTAGGGATTGTAGCATCACCGAGAGTTTGCAGACTTGGAATACTGATATCAGTCATGGATCTATTCTTGGATTTCCAAATGGATCGACGACCAGCAAATTTATCTTTTAGAGCTCCAAATATAGTTCTCCTTTGTGTTTTAGATGGAACGAGACCAGTGGGTACCATAAGCAAATGCTTGAGTTCTGGGTCGTTTTTGACCAAGGCGAACATCATCGCGCGAGTCTTCTCTGAAAGACTCATTAAATTGAAAAAATCGAGGCAGGTGTAAACTGCTTGTTGTCGAGTCTTTCGAATCATATCGCGTGACACCAGAGCTAAGCAAGTCGTTTGGGAGTTTATCTCTCCCATAATCTTTTTTTCTTGAGAGCCTCTGATCTCAAGATCGTATATCGTGAAAAGCTTTTGCCCATATTGTCCTTTAATAAGAGATATTACCTTGAGTAGCGTTGCTAACGCTAGACACAAGCACCATATTACCCAAAGCCCATACACATCATCGATAAGGATTTGGTTAGATCCTCGCGTCGTAGGATTCAAGCATTGCTGAGTACTTGCAGCCTTTATTCCTTCAGAGACTCTGGCCGCTAAGTTCTTTTCGTCAAATGCCTTGATGAGAGCAATATCCAACTTGTCTTTCATTCCTTGAGGTGCGAATTTACTCCATAAAATGCCGAAATTTATCTGAATGACATTCAGAAGCACAACAGAGAATCGACAATCAGCAGCAGCAAGTGCCTCGATGATGGCGTTTTCGAATAAATAATAAGCAACCTCCTGTCTTTCAAGAGCGACAATAAACTCCTCAACAGTTGTTGGATCTCCAGGTTGATATATCTCGACTGGTCTTCCATTAACAGCGGAAACATAGTCAAGGTAAGTTACGTCAGTGGTCATCCGCAAGCCTCTCAGATCATTGGGAGTCTGCACTACTCCATTAGCCTTAGTAACAGCAATAATATCGACCATCATCGAGGTATAGGCGATGATCACAACCATCCCATACAACTGAAAAATGAATTCTATTATTCGAGATTCTACCTTAAGTCTTTTGAGAAACTCCAATTTGAAATAGTAAACGATGAGATGGTATAGATAATTCAGAAAAGGCATGTTTCTTCCTTCATAAAACCATAAGAAGAAAGCGAAGACCACAGGGATTATCAACATCATCGCGTAGAGAGAAGCTGTGTAGGGTCGAACGAAAAACCAATTTGAAACTCCATGCGTGCTCGATGTGTTTCGAAAATAACCAACTCCAAATCCTGTCTGCAGTGTCCCTTGTGAGTAGGAGTACCCACCGCTCAGATCTGCGGCATTTATCGGTAATGCTTCGATCAAGCCGAGAACATTGTCTTCTGGCACCGCATTATATACTGCATCCGTGCAATCTGGCCACGGCAAGCATTCAAAGATGAAATCTACTCCTTCTTCGTATCCAGCGATCTTAAAAGCGTCTCTGACGACATTAAATTCAATTCCTGACATTTTGGATGTGTTGTATGGATCTGAATCATCACAAACATCAAAAAAGGCCCAAGGGGAGATGATGAGACGTGGAATTGGGTGATCTTGAGCTAATACACTCACAAATAATAGCAGAAAAAAGTGGAGGATCTTAAACATAGACTGAGTCGAATTTAATCGCACTTTTATTGCTCAGCGAAGGATTTATTGAGCCAGACTTTTATTCGAAATGTAACTGAGAAAATATGTTAATTTACTCACGCCGTTTTTTCATTTTGATTGAATTGTTCTGAAAGCTGGAGGAATAGCCCAGGTCATATGCTCCAAAGAGGTTCTTCAAGGTTATTGGAATTGCTACCCTTTTTTTTCCCTCTCTCTGTTCTCAAATCCAAATTCCTCAGAATATTCCGTTAGTGATCTCATACTTTTGAAATCAAGATTAGCTCCCTCAAAAAAAAAAAATTGTATTCGTGAATATCATTTCCTTCCGACCTGCACTTTCACAGAATTAATATTACCAATGACGAACCACTTCACAGACCGAAAGGGGTTAAAAACGGTTCAACTACAGATCGCATCTCAGAAAAGTTACAGAGCTGAGTGAGGCCTTTCCTTTGAATATATTTCAATTGTGAGAAAGGTTCAGAGAAGAGTCGCTCCATATATATTGTATGAATGGAGTGTTTTCAGGGTATCCATATTATCTTTGAGAAAATTCCAAAAAAAATAAATATCCTATTCGTCCTAATTCGTTAATAAACTTCAAAAATTACGAATTGGAAGGAGTAGCTCATCTCTCAATTCTCTTAAAGCCAAAATCTGTAATTATAATTCATATTTTCATATTTTCTCAATCAATTTTTCTGTTGTTTCATCATCTTTTCGCTTGTTGAATTGCTTTAGGTCAGTTTTCTTGTAAATGATTGGAGAAACGTACCTCCTCGGTTTTATATTTTTCGAAAAGTTCAGAGAGACCCCAAAGCGACTTCTTTTCGCCATTTCGTTCGATTTAATATCAGCGAAAGACCCACATGGCATTTCCTCCTCTCTCAAAGAACCTCTTGCTGAATCCTCACCATCTTGTCTTGGAGAGAGCTTTCTCGACGTTTTACATCTAATGGTCGCTCTCTGGTTCATTGGATCGTCGTCATTATCATCTTTTATTTGATTTCTTCCAACAACCGCCTCAGAGAATCCAACAAGTGTTGCCGGATTGCTTGATTTTGCAGAACTTTTCTTCGTTGCGTCTTTCGCAAAATGGCCTCCTTCTTCTTTTATTTTTTTCAAATCAGCTTCAATATCGATATTTTTCTTTTCATAGTAAGCAACCATTTCGTCTGCCTGTCGCCTATTCAGTTTATGATGCATTGCACTAGGAGAACTCGCGTTAAACTTTCGTACTTTATCATTAAGATTTGACACTAATGCTTTCGTTTTAAGGAGTCGCTTACGTCTCGCTTTTATTAAGTCCTCGAAGTCCTGACGGATATGAAATTGATCCATTGTTTTTAGGCTGAAGTCAATGGAATGACGCTTAGGTGTCATCTCTGGCGCAGATGGCCATCTCCGTTGATTCTCGTCCAGAATTTGAGGTTTTGGAATTTTTATCACATCCACGGATTTCCTAGGAGCTATTTTGAGGAGATTTTCTTTTAATGCACCAAAAATAGATCTTTGAGGTGTTTTTGGAGGGCTGAGGAGGATAGGTTTCAACAGTTTCTGAAATTCAGTATCTTTTTCAATCATAAATAATAAAGCCATTCGTGCTCGTAATGGAATTTGTATTGTATTGAAGCAATCATTGTAGGTAGCGACTGCTTGCTCTCGAGTTTTCCGAATCATATCCTTTGAAACCATCGCAACGAAAGTTGTTCGAGAGTTTACCGCCCCCAAGAGCTTTTTTTCTCTGGGCCCTCTGATTTCAAGGTCGTAAAAATTTAAAAAAGACCATTTTCTGCCAAAACTGACCATAGATAACAGCTTAAAGATGATCGCCACTCCAAGGCAGAGACACCAGATCACCCAAAGCCCATACATATCATTAATATTGATCTGCATTGATCCAGAGCTTGGATTCGAACATGTTTTGGTGCTTGCTGCTTCTTTTCCTTCCTCGAATCTCACCGATTGGTTCTTCTGATCTAGAGCCTCGATGATAGCAATGTCCATTCTTTCGATCATCTCCTGAGTTGCTGTGAGTTTACTCCACAGAATCGCATAATTGATTTCAAGAGCATTTGTTAAGACAGTAGAAAAACGGCAGTCTGATTCAGTGAGAGCCTCAACAATGGCGTTTTCGAATAAAAAATAAGGCACGTCTTGGTTTTCAAGACAGAAAATGAAGTCATCAATGGTGGAGAGTTGAACAGGTTCGTAGAGTTCAACTGGCCGACCATACACAGCAGTAACATAGTCTAGGTAGGTCGGATCTGTTGTTATTCTCATTCCTCTCAAATCACTGAAAGTCCGGACTCCTCCATTAGATTTTAGATTTGAGATAATGTCAACCATCTGTGAGGTATAGGTGAGGATCACGACCATACAATACACTTGGAAGATGAATTCTACTATTCGAGATTCTGCATTCAATTTCTTGAGGAAATCCAATTTGAAGTAATAAATTGTGAGATGATACAGATAATTCAGGAATGACATGTTCTTTCCTTCGTAATACCAGAGGATAACCGCGAAAACGACAGGCATGGCCATCATCACCAGATAAAGAGAAGTTGTGAATGGTCTGACGAAGAACCAAGATCCAACCCCATAAGTGGATGTGATATTCTGGAAATAGCCAATACCAAATCCGATTTGGAAAGTTCCTTGAGAATATTTGAAACCGTTCCTCATGTCTTCAGCGATGATGGGCAACGCTATGATGACTCCAAGAACATTATCTCCAGGCTGTTCTTGGTACACGGCGTCGGTTGATTCAGGCCATGGAAGACATTCAAAGATAAAATCTTGCCCTTCGATGTAGCCAGCAATCTTAAATGCATCTCTGACTGCGTTAAATTCGATTCCGGACATGGCAGAGGAGTTGTAAGGGTCATCGACATCACACCTGTCAAAGAAGGCATAAGGCGAGACGATGAAGCGAGGAATGGAACTGGCATAAGAGAGAACTCCGATGCAAAACAGAATAAGATGGAGAAGGACTTTTGACATCGTAAATTTGAATTAATAATGATATAAATTAAAAGTTCAGTGTTAACGCATCATCATTATTGTACTGCATGATTCATAGCCTGTTTGAAATTATTTTATTTAATCAAGATTAACTTCTGAGGTATTCAAATGGTGCCTTATCTTACAATGAACACTCTTTCTCAAGGCCATTGATTTAATGTCCAATCTCATCATCGATGACTCAACTAGCCGATTTTGTTTTCAGATTTGGCAGTTATATGTGCCAATCCTCAGTCTTCGTAAATAAAACTCGTTCTGACAGTTAATGCGAATGAAACAACGCTGGAATTTGAGTGTTTACATTCACTTCGCATGATTGACTGATCCCTTGGTAACTCATCGCTCTTTTAACCAAAAAATCTTATTTTCTCAAAAATTTTATATGTTCTTGTCAAACAGTGAATACCAACTTCATTGTTTCTATCTCATGTTCAGTTCCAATAAGTTAACCGCGCGATTGGAGAGAAGAATATAGAATAGATCATCATGGGCTGAATTAGCGATATTTTCAGGAGACCAGGACACCAAGCCCCTTCTAGCAACCCTAAAGCATCGATATAGCTTCTATTGTAAGTCTTTCTTATTCGAGAATAGATCATTCGGGACTAAGATGCTTCAATCTTACTTTGAAAAATACCAATCATATATATCTGATCGTATGGTTTTTATTTTTCCAATAAGTAAGGGTATTTACACCGGTGGTAGAAGGGAAACTGAGAATTATTGTGGAAGTTGGACTCAATTTGAATTAGAGTGAAAGCATTGTACAAAATACTCAAAGTTAAAATTAACAGAGTTGAGAGCATAGCTCCCTGTTGTTAGTACTGTGCTTGTAGGGCTAATTAGAAATGAGCCTGACTGTTTTGATCATCATTCACTTTCACAAAGGATCAGAGCTGCTCTTGAGTTTTAAATGTTATTTTTTAAAAATGAACAATCTCAATTCTAAATGATGAGTTAGACTTTTAATCTGAGTTTACTATAACATCCACACTTCGAGAATCGATATCACCAATGATGAACCATTGCTAAGACCAAAAGGTATCAATATGTTTCGACTAATGATCACATTGCACATCTCAGAAAGGGTATGTTAGGTCTGAGTGCGGTCTATCATTTGGGTTCTATATAAAACAAGAATGTAATTATGCAATACCTTTTCTTCGATTCCTTTACTTAAGTTTCCGAAATGATCAGAGCGATTCACGCGGAATCAAAATAAGAATTAATAGACAATAGAAATATATTCACGTACGAGAAAGGTTCAGAGTAGAGACGCTCCATAAGTAAGAAATTGAGGCAATTCCTTATTTATTGTAGAGTTGTTGGAGAATCTAAATGAACAAAATGAGAATAATGTAGAAAATGTTCAATGAACAAAGGAGAATATACGGGTTTAAAGTCTGGAGAGAATATCTTGATAAAAATTTGATATAACAATATATCTATATACAAATAAGTATATTCTGTTTATCATATCATAGCACTAAACTAATACGATTAGGAACATCAAGATATTTCAAAAATTCATAAGTTTTTCAGCTTCAACAGTTTCGTGAATCTCCTACCTTAATCCTAAGAATAATGTGCATTGCTTGACCAACAAAATTGCTACTCTGTTCAAAATTTCCTTAACAGAGGTTTTTGGGTTGTTCAATTATCATTTTTGCGCTTTGCTGAATTGCTTCAGGTCAGTTTTCTTGTAAACGAAAGGAGATATGTTTTTCCTCGGTTTTATGATTTTCGATGAATATATAGGCGGTACCCCAAAGCGACTTTTCTTTGCCAACTCCATCGATCTAATATCAGAAATAGATCCAGAATCCTCCTCTCGTAAAAAAACTATAGTTGAATCATCACCATCAATCCGGTAAGATGAATTTAATGCTCTGGGCACTGTACTCCTGATGATTGCTCCCTGGTTCATTGAATCGTTATTATCATTCTTTATTTGATTTCTTCCGGCAACCGCCTCAGAGAACCCAACGATAGTAGTCGGACTGCTTGATTTTTCTGAGTGTTTTTTCGTTGCGTCTTTGGCAAATTGGTCTCCTTCTTCTTTCATTCTGCTCAAATCAACTTCAATATCAAGGTATCTCTTTTCATAGTAAGCAACCATTTCTTTCGCCTCATGTTTGTCAAGTTTATGATGCAATGCATGACGCAAATTCGCATTAAATTTCAGAACCTTATCATTAAGACCCGACACTAATGCCCTCGTTTTTAGTCGCCGCCTAATCCTCGCTTCTACTATCTCCTCGATGTCTTGACAACTGTGGACTCGATCCGTCGGCTGAACGCTCAGGTCAATAGAATGATGCTTTGGTGTTATATCTGGCGCAGAAGGTAATCTTTTTTGATAATCATTCAAAATTTGCGGATTTGGAATTTTTATCATGTTCAAGGATTTTTTCGGAGCTTTTTTGAAGAGGCTTTCCTTGAACGCATCAAAAATTGACTTTCTAGCTTTCCGAGCGATGAACATAGGTTTCAACAGTTTCCGAAATTCAGGATCTCTTTTCATCAGAAATAATAAAGCCAATCGAGTTCGTAAGGGAAATTGCATTGTATTGAAGCAATCGCTGTATGTAGCAACTGCTTGCTCTCGAGTTTTCCGAATCATATCCTTTGAAACCATCGCGACGAAAGTCGTTCGAGAGTTTACAGCTCCCATCAGCTTTTTTTCTCTGGGCCCTCTGATTTCAAGATCGTAAAAATTTAAAAAAGACCATTTTCTGCCAAAACTGACCATAGATAACAGCTTAAAGATGATCGCCACTCCGAGACAGAGACCCCAGATCACCCAAAGCCCATACATATCATTAATATTGATCTGCATTGATCCAGAGCTTGGATTCAAACATTTTTTCGTACTCGCTGCTTGTTTTCCTTCAGCGAATCTTGTTGACTGGTTCTTCTGATCTAGAGCCTCGATAATAGCAATGTCCATCCTTTCGATCATCTCCTGAGTTGCTGTGAGTTTACTCCACAGAATCGCATAATTGATTTCAAGAGCATTTGTTAAGACAGTAGAAAAACGGCAGTCTGATTCAGTGAGAGCCTCAACAATGGCGTTTTCGAATAAAAAATAAGGCACGTCTTGGTTTTCAAGACAGAAAATGAAGTCATCAATGGTGGAGAGTTGAACAGGTTCGTAGAGTTCAACTGGCCGACCATACACAGCAGTAACATAGTCTAGGTAGGTCGGATCTGTTGTTATTCTCATTCCTCTCAAATCACTGAAAGTCCGGACTCCTCCATTAGATTTTAGATTTGAGATAATGTCAACCATCTGTGAGGTATAGGTGAGGATCACGACCATACAATACACTTGGAAGATGAATTCTACTATTCGAGATTCTGCATTCAATTTCTTGAGGAAATCCAATTTGAAGTAATAAATTGTGAGATGATACAGATAATTCAGGAATGACATGTTCTTTCCTTCGTAATACCAGAGGATAACCGCGAAAACGACAGGCATGGCCATCATCACCAGATAAAGAGAAGTTGTGAATGGTCTGACGAAGAACCAAGATCCAACCCCATAAGTGGATGTGATATTCTGGAAATAGCCAATACCAAATCCGATTTGGAAAGTTCCTTGAGAATATTTGAAACCGTTCCTCATGTCTTCAGCGATGATGGGCAACGCTATGATGACTCCAAGAACATTATCTCCAGGCTGTTCTTGGTACACGGCGTCGGTTGATTCAGGCCATGGAAGACATTCAAAGATAAAATCTTGCCCTTCGATGTAGCCAGCAATCTTAAATGCATCTCTGACTGCGTTAAATTCGATTCCGGACATGGCAGAGGAGTTGTAAGGGTCATCGACATCGCATCTGTCGAAAAAGGCATAAGGCGAGACAATGAAGCGAGGAATGGAACTGGCATAGGAGAGAACTCCAATGCAAAACAGAAAGATGCCGGGAAGGACTTTTGTTGACATTTAAAACTGGATAAATACTGATAAAATTTTTAATTAAAGGTATTTTCCATATAAAAATGTACTACTTACTGCAAATTAGGTTTATCCTGCATTATTCATAGTTTGTTTGGATAAATTCTATATTAGCAATATACATTCCGAACCGGGACTAATTAATCCAAGAATGTATATATACTACCAATCGTGAGTCTTTCTTCTCATCTAGCCTTATCTTCTATTGCAACACGAATTTTTCGAATTCTTGCTCACATTTTTCGCGATATTTAATTATGTCCGAGCTTAATTCAAATTGCCCATTCAATGCACAATTCAATCAAGAAAGATGGGACAAAACCATTGAGATAACTGTTTTTGCAAATGTGTTGCGGTATCTTAAATTTTCTTGTTTTAGGACTTGCTTCTTATGTTCAATAGCTATTGTGATTGAACATGTGAAGTAGAACCTCATTCTCAAGTCTGAAAGCGTTGATTTGTTTGTAATTCATTTTCTTCTCAGCCATCCAAGAGCCTTTTCATGATGGTCCGTTACTGGCTCTTCCACAGAAATATGGGTGCAAGCTTACTTTAAAATTTTTATTTCGTTCCAATAGTGAATCAAGCGTTTTAAGAGAATAGAACGACGAACGTCGGAATTAATTATCTCGATAGAGAATGGGAGCGCGTTCTTGTCATCGAACCTCCAGCATCAACTTTTGTTGTGTCCTTGATTCGGTTTAGAATCACGCAGACAGAGTTAATTTGGCGGCTTCTTTTCGTTAAGGAGAGGGGAGATACCACTTCCAAAGTATATGTCTATTTTTGTAGAAGGATCTTTTGTTGGTAGTGATTATTGAGTTAGGATCCCGAATAACCCTAAAGTAAATCTTTAATCGATCGATTTTACCTTTGGCCGTTTTTTTTTTTTGATGATAAAATTTAAAACACCTTGGCAGCCCTGACCAGTTGTGCATGAGAATAGGGTTCAGTGCAGCCATTCTGAGAAGAAATTAGTCTTGCAAAAGCTCTATTGTCCACCTAGCTGCAAACTTTGCTTTTGCTACTATTCTCTTTTAATGTTAACTTTGAGGAGTTTGCATCATGGGTTAACTCTGAAGAGGAAAACAAATGTTGCCTTGGTTCATACTAGAGTTTAAAGAATCTGAGGAAATTTGGACTCTGACTAAGGTTTCTATTTTAACAGAGGTAAAAGGCCTTTCTCTCAATGAATATATATGTGGATTGTTGAGGTTTAAAGGAAGAATTAAGAGCATATGCGAATGTGCGGGAGTATCGACCCTCAGTATCCCGGTTTATTTTCGATTCCGTTAGAATTGGTTCAAGTATTTTTTTATTTTTGGTTGAATTGGCGCTATGATAACACTTTTGAGTTTCATTTCATGTGTTCTTGGGGTCTCCTACTGATCGCCTATAGCCAGCAAGCTTTCTTGTTGATTTTCTTAAAAATTTAAAATTACGAGTGAGTTGCATCCATCAAATTCAGATTGATGAGCTTTACTTTTTAAATGATTCAGAGTCCTTTGCAAGTTTATCCTGTGTTAAATTATTTCCCTTATTTACATACTAGAAAAAATGACACTTATTCCTCCAAAAAGATATCGATGTTATGGCAGTGGCATTCCACCTCTCTCTGAAGATGAACAACCATCAATGCTCCTCCACTTCTTTGATTCCAATGAAGGTCAATCCTTAAAGCGTGCTCCAAAAAGCATCAATCATCTTGAATCCAAACCAAATGAAGTTTCAGATAAGTATAAACTAACCCTGAGTTATGAAGAAGGCCTACACAGCAGTGATGTTTTTGCCAATCGGAAGCAATCAGATCGATTTCGAAGAGAAAGGAAAGCAATTCTCTTCAAACTATATCAAATACTTCAAAAAGCTGTTGGAGGAGCTGTTTACCTCTAGCAATTCACAAAAGAAATTCAATGAGTCCCCATCACAAGCCTTAAATAACAAGGATGAGCTAATTAAATAAAAAATAAGTGCTATTTTAATGAGAATTCCTGAATTGGAAGGCCCCATTGATACTCTTGATTATATTTGCGACTCCCTTTGGAATATTTATCTTGGCATTCTCAATGCGAAGAAGCGTGGAGCAGTGAATGGCAATCCTCACACAAAGAAAATCGAGAAGAAAGTAAAAAAACTTCAAGCTATTTTGGACTGCTTGGCTAACTCCCAATATCTTTATATTCTAAACATCGAAGGGATGGCAGAGAAAGAATTGGAAACACTAAAGAGAACGTCAAAAAACTCTGGTTTTGGAGAATACCACTTCATTTCGTCCGATGATTTGAAGAAAATTATATCCCACCTTAAAACTCAAAAAGCAGCAAAGCTCCCATCTTCCAAGATCTTAATAGATACTTTCAAATCGATAAAATGCCAAACTGCCATGTTTTTCTCAAACGATTTCATTGGCAATACCATCAATTTCATTGAAAAGTTTGAGACCCTTCCTCAATTTGTAGTGTTCCGAGGCCAAACAATCACAAAAAACATTACTCTTCCAGCTAAAGAGCTCTACTCGAATCAAATGCATCACACCAGTCTCTTTCAAAATATTAACTTGAGTTATGAAATGAATAAAGGCACATTCTATTCAAAACACGATCTGACACTCCGAAAAGGAGACAAATTGAACAGGTGGCAAGTGGAATTCACACAAGCTATGCAAAGCATTCATCCTACTCTTCGATTCCTTGGGAAGAAAACAATCAAAATTCTACACATTTTTGCAAATGGTGTTATGGTACCTCCGCAAACCTTCAACAATTTCAATTCAACAAATGAAGCCATTATAAACTCTTTCCATCGAGCCCTCGGTATGATCAGAGCAATCCAAGCTGCCACAGATCAAAAAGAAACTGACTCTCGTGACATTTATCACGCGCAGAGACGGAGTGTTAGAGGTGTTGCAGGCTTACATCGTGTTGAATGATACGATCCCAAATAAATTGCAAATACTCTTTGACAAAGCCAATTGCTTTGTTTGATGATATGTGGTAATGCCATTTCCTCGAAAAATCTAAGCAACACTCACTATTTCATTGCTTTCTATTGTACTTCATTGCAAATTCAATGTACTTTAGGTCCTTTAAAAGAGTTTTTTCAATTCATAGGATTGAGAAAAAGTCTTGCAATTTCACGTAACAAGTGTCTAATTGCGACATGATTCGTACTGAGATAGAAGCTCAAATAAAAGACTTAATTTGTTATATATAATGATATGCCATGATGAACTTTCTAAGGGAAAAAAAAATAAAGATAGGATGACAATCAAACGATATTCAACTAGGTTTAGTTTTCGACAGTGCTTTCTGGATGAAGCTCTATTGTTTTCTTGCCTAATTGTGTTAAGTCGTTTGGTTTGTAAATGCTTTGTGACAAGTGTCTTCTGTGATTTCTTGTTGGTAGTTTGCTTGATCGAGGTTTAACCTCTGAGGCTGTGTGTAAAATTTTCACAGCCAACCTCTTCTTTCCTTCATCATCTGAAGGCTGCTGCTCTCGCTTACTCTCACGGATACAAGGTGGAAGAGTTGGGCGCTTTTCTGGCCCTTTTAAGTCTCTTTTTGGAGAATCCAGGGGGCTTTTGATGAATTCCCACTCACTTTCACCACTTCCAAATCTAACTTTCCCGTTCAACCGGTTAACCGCTTGAGTGAATCACACAACCGAATTTCTACTCCCAGCTCTCGTAGTATTTTTCGTCGTATTAGCTATGGCAGCGAATTGGTTACTTTCCTCGTGAAGTTTCCTTAATTCTTGATCGATCATCTCGGATTTCTGATTATAATAGTCAGCTATTTCCTTCGCCTATTGACCATCGAGCTCATAATGAACTGATCCTTTTGGAGTTCTTGCGTTATAATTGAACAATTTGTCTCTGAGATTTGAAACTAATAATTTCGTGTTCACTTTCTGTTTGCGCCGTATCTTCGGCATTATCCTTGCAAGTGAGTACTCATCCTTAGTTAACGCTAACGGGTTTAGGGGAGCCTCTGTGTGGAGTTGTTCTGGGACGTTTATTTCGATCTGACGGTGAGGAAGTCCTAGACCCCTTTCTGCTTCCAGGCTTGTTGTCTAAATTAGTGATCGAACCATTACCTGCTGATTGCCTCTTGAAACCGAAGATTTTTAAATGGAAAAATCTTTCCAAAACTGCATCAAAAATGGGCTTCGGAGGCTCCTTGGTATGCTCGATGATGGGGTTCATGAACTGCTTAAATTCTGGGTCGTTTTCTATCATAAACAGCAGTGCCTTTCTCTGTCTCAATGGAACACCGAGCAGATTAAAGCACTCGTTATAGGTAGCAACTCCTTGTAAACGGATCCTTCGAATCATCTCTTTTGAAACCATTGCAATGCAAGTCGTTTGGGCGTTCATCGCGCCGATCAGGAGTTGTTCTCGAGGGCGTCTCATTGCAAGGTCGTAGAGATCTACAAGCCTCTTTCCGTTGGGACATTTAACGAGACTTACCAACTTGACAATTATTGCTAGCCCGAGACAGAGATACCCATTATTCAAAGGCCATACAAATCAGCAATTTGTATTTGCTAATTGCCTGCCGTTCTCGTCGCCATACACCTTTGAGCTTGTGCACTCGCGTTGGCCACCCCTTCAGCAATCCTGACGTCTTGACTTTTATTATCAAAGGCTTCGATAATAGCGAGGTCCATTTTTTCTTTCATTTCTTGCGTTGCGAATTTACTCCATAAAATACCGTAGTTTATCTGAAGAACGTTCGTCAAGACGACAGCAAATCGACAATCAGCCTCACCAAGATCCTCAACAATAGTGTTTTCATATAGGAAATAAGGCACTTCTTGATATTGGACTTGGTACACGAATTCCTCAACTGTTACCGGATCCCCTTCAGTGGTAAGGATTACTGGTCTGCCATTAACAGCAGTCACGTAGCCAGGGTATGTGGGATCTGTTGCTGTTCTGAGTCCTCTAAGGTCGCTGGTACTATGTATGCCTCCATGGGATTTAAAAGCCGCAATATGAGATCGACCATATGCGAAGTATACGTGGCTATCACTATCGTAGAGTAAAATATGAAAAACAGCTCAACGAAACGGGATTCTGCATTTAGTTTCTTGAGGAAATCCAGTTTGAAGTAATAAATGACCAAATGGAAGAGATAGTTAAGAAACGACATGTTTTATTTCTTCGAAATATCAAAGGAGACCAGCCCCAGCCACTTGCATAACGAGCATAACCAAGTAGAGAGTGGTAGTGAAGGGTTGAACAAAAAACCAGTTCGAAACTCCATGAGTGTCCGAAGTATTCTGGAAATACCCAATGCCGAAGCCAACCCGCA
>ENA-UOTZ01000601-UOTZ01000601.1-compost-metagenome-genome-assembly--contig:-NODE-601-length-30142-cov-8.311924_pt1 | contig 30142 bp, 18 predicted proteins | sample MGYA00238144_ERZ746983 | MGnify/ENA primary metagenome ERZ746983 (study PRJEB28759, sample SAMN06268863) | compost metagenome | isolation source: single cell | place: USA: California, Emeryville, Joint... | reverse complement strand
TGAATTCATAAAAGAAAGAAGGAAAAAGGCTCAAGAAAAAAAGAAAAATTCATCTAAAAGCCCTCGACAAAATCGATTACGTTATATATCAAGCCACCGAATTGACCTGAGAAATGAATCTCAGCGTATCCATCTGGTACACCCTAATTCAAAGCATTTCGAGACGTATTCCCGAGGACAACAACGCAATATTGCCTAGAGATAACTCTCAACTCAGCCGGCTTAAGCTATCTGTGAACTATTGCGCTCTATTGCAACCCTCTTAAACTATATTAAAAAAATCTTGTTTTAGCTATAACCCTTCCTATATTCGAGAGATTATAATTAATTCAGATCTATAATTAACTCACTAACTGACTAAGAATCTCCTTTCATTAAATTTATTGCATTTCAAAATGACTACTAACTAAAACCTCGGCAATTTCCTTGGCTTTAAAGCTGCAGGCTCATTCGGCGGTCGCATTTTTGCTTTGTCCGAAAGAAGGCTATATTCATATTGAGTGTGAACTCGAGAAAGAAGTAAATTCATAAGTGTGTCAATTCTGTCGGCGAGTATAATTTTATTCAATCTTGTCACTTATAACATTAAAATAATGATGATCGAGTTATATTTCATGGATTCGATCCGTAGTTCTCAGGAGTTTTCTTTGGAGATAATATTTCAACTTAGATTTTTTTCTAATAAGAAAAAAAAAGATATTAAGTCAACTTTCGGTGATTCATTTATGCGCTTTCTTCATTACAAGGGAAATTGTATGCTGATCTTCTCAGATTTTAATTTTGCTTTGTTTTTTTTACTAATGCATCCCATACAAGCTAGACTCCGTCCAGAAGAATCGAATGATAAGTTAATTTTTGTTTTTCATGACTAATTATTTAGCAAATAAAACATTTTTCTGAGCCTTTTTACACTAAATCTCACAATTAAATTTCGTTCCAAGAATGCTATTTTCTGGGAGCGAAAAAATACGAGAACCATCATTTTAAGAAAATGCAGCTACAAACATATCCAATTTGGTGTTATATCTTCAAAAGAGAGGATTAGCAGAAGGGTAATCTTGCTTATAAAAAGACTGATTTCAAGAGAAGGTTGCTTCTTTCAAATCCTATGAGGACAGTTAATATTGCCTGAAAATTTAGTATTTAAGAAATTATAAATTGTTGGAGCCATGTAAAAGTTTGAATATAGCAGTGAGAGGAAGATATCAACTCAATTGCTGAGCGCATTGGATTATGATGAGTATTTGAAAAGAGTATTGTATTTTACTCCTTTTTTTAGATGAAGTCAACGTGATTCTTTTCATAATGTTTTTTTGTCTAAATGTCAATCTTATTCATGAAATTTTCTTCTCATAAAGCTCAACGTCCTAACATTCATGAATGATGGAAACTCTAACATTCAATGAATCTCAATTATGTTCTATTTATGTATTCTTTGGTTCCGAGGTTCCCAATTATATATTTACTTCTCAGAAAGTAGCGCAGCAACCGTTCTTTTTTTTCTGATCTCGGCCCTTTGAATTGCTATCTCCTGGATTGCCTTGATTGCTAGGGATAATTCGTGTTTCCAGAGATACTTCATCCTTTACTTTTTCTTTGATATTATCGCGCGGATTTGTTTGACTAATGTGAATCATCTCAGGTTCCAAAACTTCTTCATATCTGGCTATATTTTTTCCCAAAATTAGCTCAGAGAATTGATTTGCAGCACGACAAAATTGTGACCCTGAAGAGGCGCAAAACATTTGGAGGTTTGAACTTCCCAGATCTTCACGGTCCTATCCTCCCCTGCTGATGCAATACCCTTATGCTTGAAAGGAAATATATGATGAAACAACTAATTTCTACGAATTAACAGGAATAAGTTGCCATACTGAATCTATGACATTTCTAAAAAAGAGAAAAAGGCTTTTATTTTTCATCGTTAACCGATTTGTAAAATGACAATCCCAGTTTTCGTTGTCTTCCTCTTGAAGGTTATGTCAGTACCTGAATATCTTGGTCAATTATCTGGATATTGCTGCAATTTAAAGAATTATTAGAACAATTCTCCTCTCTTTTTTTTGAATGATGAAATATAGCTTACTTACCATTCATCTGATCAAATTAATGGCAATCATTCATTCGAATTGATGTTTTCGAAGTATTGTGGCTCAAATAGTTAGCAACAGATATATTTTTCAAATATTTATTTTGAACAAATTCTTAGAATTCCCACATTTTAATTATCAGTCAATATATGTTCTACTCTGTAGACCGGAAGCCACAAAAAGCCAAAACTATAATGATAAATAGAGATGTAATATGAACTGCTATTTTCATTTAATTTCCAAAACTAGTAAAATGCTACTGATATTAGCTTGGAAAACATGCAGAATTAATACAAACACTCGGCATTGAAAATTTGGACAGATGAGTATTTCTGCTATCTCCTGAAAAGCTGAGGCTGACGATGACTCCCGTGTGACCTTGAAAAGATATAAGCCATTTGAAAGTTTGAGCATCCCAGAGCTTCATTGTACTATTTACCCCTCCTGACGCAAGATACTTTCCATCAGGGGAAAAGATCACACAGAAGATAGTTTCGTGAGCTTTTATATCTGCAATGCATTTGGAGGTTACACTTCCCAAATCTTGATTATTGTGTCCTCACCTGAGCTGAAAGCAACATGTTTTCCATGAGGAGAAAAGCACACTCTCAAAACAGACCCCGGACATTCATCAAAAGTTGCAAACATCTGAAGATATGCATTTCCCAGAGCTTCACCTTGCAATCACGTGACCCTGATGCGATGTACTTCCCATCAGGAGAAAAGCACACGCTGTGAACGTTTGAAGTGTGCCCTTGGAGAGTTGCAATACATTTGAAGGTGTGCATTTCCCAGAGTTTCACTGTGCTATCATCTGACCCTGATGCGATGTACGCCCCATCAGGAGAAAAACTCACACTTGATACGATCTCTTCGTGACCTTGGAGAGTTGCAATACATCTGGAAGTCTCTACCTCCTAAATCTTCACTGTTTTATCCATGGATCCTGATGCAATATACTTCCCATCGGGAGAAAACCTCACACACCTCACAGGTGAGGGATGTTGAAGGTCGGAGAAGACTCCGAACTTCGCAGCTCTGAGGTTAGTTTTTACGAGCATTGCATGATCTGCTTGAAGATTTATTAAATTAGTATAGCTTAGATCAGCTCCTGAAAAATCAACCCCTGAAAAGATACCATTCTGAATATTGGCACCGCGAATATTAATACTGCTTAAATCTTGGCAGGTGAAAGAATAATGAGCAGCAATAAGGATGGTTATGCTATTGGCAGCATAGATTGCTGCACGCTCACTTTTATCGCTTTTGGTCCAAATAGCCGGTCTCAGGTGTTGGGTCAATACCAAATCGTGTCTTGCTGCGTCTGCAATGAATCTCACAAATTCTACGTCAGTCACGATGCTTGTGTTCGATAGGATTTTACTGTTGCCTTTAGTTCTTCTTAACTCGTCTTGAATAGCTTCAAGCAGATAGCTGTTTTTGATAGTATCATAAATAAATCCGATCTTCACTTCTTGGCTCTGTTTCTTGCTTTTCTTGGAGTTGCTGAAATATTTTGTTTCGATTTTGAAAGGTAATGTTTTTAATAGATACGCCAGAGTTTGTTTTTTGAAATAAATAGCATTATCATACTCGAAGACTTGAAATAGAAGATCAGTTTGATCGAGTCTGTATGTGTCTAGTAAGTGCAGTTGTACTGCTATATATTTACCAAGTTCTCTTAATGCAGCATTCAATGGGTCACCTGACTCTTTTTCTTCTTCTTGGTCTTTTTTGTTAATGATAAATGCGGGTATTTTACGAAGCTGGGATTTTTGGTCTTCATTATATTTCTTTAATTCTCTTTCTTGATAATAGCTGACATATTTCTGAAAGATCAAGCAAGATACCATTTCTGTTATCTACTTCACTTTCTTCCTCTTTCAATTCAGCAATCACCTCCAAGATGATGTAGAACATAAAGCCTGTTGCTATCATTTCTTGTAATTGTAATGTCTCGATCTTCTTTTGAGTCTTCTCGATAAAAGCATTATCTTTGGAGTTATGCTTCGCATATATGCTTATCATCTCTTTCAAGTTGGATTGTCCTTTATAATCAATGGGTACAATGTAAACATTCAATAGCTTGTCGAATGCATTGACTCGCGGAGTAAACCACTTGTAATTGCTATCGCTTACAAGATAGTCAGTGCGGCAGCTAATAATGAATTTGACTTTATCGGCCGCAGCTTTTTCATCATGAGGACATAATTCTTTCATATACTCTTGGATTAACGTCTCGCTGCGTGCGCTGCCAAGGCCAAGTCCTTCATCGAAACTGATGCACGCCTTTTTTTCGAAGGTCTTGGAATGTTATATGAGTTCCAAGCACTTGATTCGTTGAGTCGATGATCACTTTCAATTCAATTCCGTTAGCCAAATTGAAGTAAATTGGCAGCGGCTGGCTCGTCTGCCAGTTTCGAATGGCTTCAATAAATTTGAGTTGGAGAGCGATTGACTTCTTGATCCTGCTGAACGAAAGACAACTATAATTTGATGCTGCTTTTGGTCGGGTAACAAAAAGCTATCAATTTTTTGGAACAAAATCTTCGGTATCTGAGTCTTTATATTTTTCAGGGTCTTATGAAGTGGTATTTTGGTTGATATGAAGCTCCTTTGTTTCGAGAATGTCTTCATTTAAGCTGACAGAAGGGCGATTATTCTCGATTCTCTCTTGATCTTTAGCAATGTAGTGCCTGAAAACCACATCTTCTTTATAACTATCATCACCCATCTTTTCTAGAATGTCTTTCCGAGAAAAGGGTTTCAACAATATTTCTTTACTTCTTTTCAATAACTCAAGAGCTAGAGAGTTTATTAGCAGCAGCCTTCAGCTTCAAGTTTTTGGATTCTTCATCTTACACACGTATAATCTAATTCCACACGTAAAATTAAAATTGAAGTCGCATTTAAGTAATAACGCTTTCTGGTCCGTTCTGTTGTTGCGCTTAATAGCAATGGCCTTTAGAATCTACTATATAAAGGCCATGGTATAATTCATTATCACTATATTAATTCAAAAAGTCAACAAGAACACAAAGAAAGCTCATGTTTGTCTATAATTGGTTCAAAGACACCCTCTCTTCAATAGGGCTCTTGAAGCAGAAGCCAAGGATTCTCATCCTCGGACTTGATAACGCTGGAAAAGCGACATTATTATACCGTGTTAAAGTTGGTTCCTGGGCACAAGAACTCGATCTTGGTAGCATGAGCTATTCAACGTACGACGTGGGTGTATCCAATAATTTCTGGAAAAACAATATCTCAACTATTGATGGTGTTATCTATATTGTTGATGCCTTAGACCCATCTAGGTTTGAAGAATCGAAGAAAGCACTTGATGAGGTCCTAGCAGCACCTAAACTAGCCAACGTGCCGTTTGCTATTTTTGGAAATAAGATAGACAGGAACGGTGCTGTCTCAGAAGAAGACCTTCGTTTCGCAATAGGTCTGGCTAAGAAAGGAATATCGGGCACTGAAAAGATAAATGAGATTGATGGCAGACCAATAGAAGTTTTCATGGGTAGTTTTGCAAAAGACACAAGTTATCCTGAAGGATTTAAATGGCTTAGAAATAAATTCCTTAAATAATAAAGATCGATTAAATTTCTTCTCTTTATTTCTGTAAATAAGAGAAAGAAATTTCATCGACGGATGTCTTAGGATCAGTGATCAATAAATAAATAACTTCATATTTACTTCTAAAGTGAAATATTTCTAAGTCAAATCAAAAGTGTACCAAAAATACTACCATTCATCGCTTCCTTTGAGGTGCAAGCTTTATCTGGGATAGAATTGCTGGCTCCTTTTTAACTCATTTAGCTTTCAAAACATTTGCAACCATTAGAAAAAGCTCAAGTAGTTATTGTATAAATCCAGGCGTCCAATGAACACATAAAGTTCGAACAATATAAAAGGACGTTCGATTTATTCAAAATATTAATTAAACGTTATTCTCCTCTCTTCCGCAATGTAGTTGTCACAGTATTCGTTTCAGACGAGCCCGAAGATGAACCTTGCTAAAAGCTGAATGAAAACAACCGCTTAGTACTTGACCTCAGTACGAAGATTGAAAATATAAATATTGATTTAACAGACGAAATATTTTACAGGAAGTTTGAGGCTGATAGGTAACACTCGTAACCATGTCCGAATCAAAATATAAAATCATCTTTTCTCAAAATTTCACGCTGTTTTTTCTTTAAATGAACTTCATTTAAAACAGAATTATTATTAGTCCTTTATCATAATGCGATTTATGCTACATTGTCTAAGATCCAAGGCACATGTGAGTCTAAATGAGGTAAGAGCAATGCAGTTCTTCCATGGTTTGCTAATAGAGGCTCATTTCTTTAATCTATTAGAAAATCTCAATTTCCTCTGGAAACACGTGATTCATAGTTTTTAAAATCTCTCACATGATTTTTTCACTTAAGAGTGATTCCTCAAGCAGATCCTTCATGTTTGAGGCTCGTAAATCCACAAATTCAGATCAGGAACGCTCTCACTAGATGTTTAGAGTCCTGCGCATTCGCATTCAAATAAATCATACTTTCCAAGTAAAAAGTACTCTTCTCTCAGAATACCAAATCAAATGTTGGAAAAATGGCTCGCACAGTCTGAAAATTTGAGCTCCTTTAGTTGGACCTCCTGGGCATCTTAAAGTAAAAGCACATGAAGAAATTTTGTTTTAAAATAAAGAGTAAACCCTCGCCTTGCTGAATTTTTTTAGGCAATAATTTCTTTTTGAAAATTGACCAAGCATCATAATTTTTACAGCAGCTTTAAAAATAAATAAATTAAACTCAATTGTCAATTCTCCGTCAAATTCTTTTCAATCTGGGGTTGATTATCGAGCATCAATGCATTGTCATATTGCCAAGAGAGCAGTTCACTCATAAATTAGATAACTCTAGTGCAAAGAAGCCGATCATCAGTGATCTTAAATTGATTGTCAGTCGTCTTAAAATTTAATTGTGAATTGTTCTCACTTTTTACTGCCAAAAAGTACCGATACAACTCTATCTAAATTGGTCTTGCCTAATTTTCAGGAATTTTAGAAGAGGTGATTCTTCTACTTTTTTCAGGAATCAATCATATACGTTGAGTAATATCAGATCTTTTGTTAATATGTATATCACATCACTTAAGCCCTCTTTCAACTGCTTTGATTCCCTTCTCGGAAGAACTTTCTGCATTTTCCGTGACAATGTAAAATTCTGCATTTTAAGACAGAAGGTTCAATTGAGAGTTAACCTTCCCAATTAAGGTGAGACCAACCATCAATTGGATGACGTCACACTGATTTGTTTGTTTAAATTCGCTATCAATTCCTTTTTGTAATTACTTTCTTTCCTTCATATCTTATTAGGACTTGAACATGGAACCTAGTAGCTCGTATGCGATGGGAAATTGGAATTGGATGAAGTTAAAGCTCATTGGGTCCGGAACAACAGCAAAGTAAGGGTGTTTAGTCGAATTGGCTTCTCATTAATCTTTGTTATATACAGAATATTCGTCTCCGAAGATAATGAAAATGACTCAACAATAGCTTTGAAGGTCTATAATGCCGAATATGACGTGGAGAAGGCCAGACAAGAAGCTGATATTCTAAAAAAGAGCTCGACCATCCAAGAATAATAAAGTTCCTCGATTTCAAAAGCCCCCAAGCAGATGCTTTGGGCAAGACAGATGCCGAATCCTCTATTCTTGTAATGGAGTACGCTTCAAAGCGAAATCTATTGAAACTTGTTTATGCTTTCGGAAGACTACCTGATATTGTGACTCGCTCATACTTTCACCAACTTATCGACGCTGTAGAGTACTTACACACCAAGGGTGTTGCTCATGGAGATATCAAACCTGAAAATATTCTCGTTGATGGGACATTCAACCTTAAACTTGCTGACTTTGGGTCAGCAGCTAAATTCTCAAAAGGAAGTTTATCGGCGCATAAGACCGAGACGTCACCTTATCTTTCTCCTGAGAAACATGTCGAAGAGAGTTACGATCCATTCAAGGCAGATATATTTGCGCTTGGCGTGGTGTTCTTCATCATGGTGTCAGGAAGTCTCCCATTCGAATCTGCTACGAAAGAAGATGTACTCTATAAACTAATAATTGAGGAGAATTTTGAAGAGTTCTGGCAAATTCAAGAAGAGTTATGGAATCTCAGGAAAGAATTTCCTCTTCCAAAAGGTCTATATAAGGCATCTTTCAAGGAACTAATGAATCAGATGTTTTGCTTCAATCCTGCTAACAGATATACCATAGACCAGCTTAAGGAGAGTGCGTATTACCAAGAAAATATCCTGAGCAATGATAAATTGTTCGATTTCGTAAATCAAATAGCTACTAAAATGAAATATTAAGCAAGCCTCCTGTCCATCAGAGCTCTCTTAATCATGCTAAAACTTATAAAGTTATACTATACATTCTGTTAATCCTTTTATTTGCATTTCTTACAGCCTGTGTGGTTGGTGAGGCTCTCATAGTTCTGCCGCATCTACTAAAAGCCATGCCTTTGCTTACCTCTATGCATGCGTATATCACTTTATTATAAATACTTAATTGTCTAAAGATAGCTATTTCTCTGCGATTCAAGGGCCACGAGCAAATAAAACAAGATAAATGGCATTAGAATTTCAATTTCTTCAGCGTTTATTGCCTCTATAGTCTTAAGATTACATTCTAACAAATGAAAAATCGTTTCAACACGACTTTTTGTGCTGGCTTTATGATTACAAAACCTAAATTAAAATATGTCGAATAGCATGTAAGTTTATAATTTTTCAGATAACTGCAGCTAGAAATAAGAAGCTAAGAATTTATCTGACGCCTCTTGTGAGGAGACCACCAGAGAATCAAATGGTTTATCCTTCTTAACAAAAAGGTTAAGCGTTCTCTAAAATTTTACGCCAGTTCAATTTTAGTTAGAATGTTTTGCAACGCAAAATTAAACTCTAATTTTAAGCATGAAGTGATTCATGTTAGAACATTTCATCGTATTCAGTATTTCAGTGTTCCGCATTGCTCAGTGTGAATCACAGCTAAAAGAATTTTCGTTTTGAACTAAAACGCACTTCTCATAAGGAGTATGCGTACTGGATGGCCTAACATATGAATTCTGCTCATTTAGATCCTTTATGTGTTTAAATGATAGTTCTTGTAAACGAATTCGTGTTATTAAACTTAGAGACGAGTAAGGAAAAAGTGATAAGAGAGAACAAAGAAACAAACTCTAACAAATAAAGACCGAAAGACTACCTAAAAAAGTTCTCTCGAATATACAAGTGCTCACTCGAACTTTTTTTAAGTTGGATCAAGCATGAGAGAAAGAGAGAAAGCACTGCTGATTCAATTAATAATTTCATTTCATATTTTCTAAATCGTGCTTGCAATTTTATTGCTTCGACAAATATAATACGACTTCGATCAAGAATCGAACCTCGCTCCTTTCATCCACTTCTCAAAGGATATTATAGCGGTAGCATAACTGAAGTTAGATGAAGAGAAACCAGACTGTAAGTGATTGAAAATAGAAAAATGAACGTTTTTTTGTTAAAATGAATTCTGAATGCCTTGAAATTAATCATAATCATCATAAAATTTTACTGATGAAAAATGCGCAAAGTTACTTCGAATGAACTGATTAAGAATCATCCGAAAGGCCCAAAATTTACTGAAAATCACTTTCTTCGATACTGTAAAAAAAATGTTGCGTTCAAAATTGCCGTTTGTTACAGCACAGTAGACTGTGAATGTGGGTATTTATCATAGTATGCCTTCTGTAGAGGAAATTTGTCCGATGTTTTCCAATTCTGTTAATACTGTTAGTTCTGTTGATTCTGTTGCTTCCCTGATAATTAACAGGATGGGTCTGTTCGGATAAGATGAAGTTCCAATTAATCCTTAAAAGGTTCTTGGAATGATTCCGTTTAATTAAAAAAAAAAAACCATTGTGATATTACGTCATCTATTAGTTCCAGATACCATAAGCTGATTGAGAATAGTATAATCTATAATAGCTTTAAATTTTTCCAGAAACTGACAATCACCCAAATATGAAACAAATTACCTCAAATATGAAAGACAATACCTCTTACACTCGAGATAATTGGACAGACTTGAAGCTCCTTGGATCAGGAGCAACAGCAAAGTAAACTAACCCTCTAACCCCTCAGAGTTAATTAAATTTCATGATAGAGTTTTCCTTGCCAAGGACACCGAAAGTAATTTCATAAGAGCTTTAAAGGTTTTTAACGCTGAACATGACGAGGAGAAGGCGAGACAAGAAGCTGAAATCCTGAAAGACCTCACACATCCAAGGATAATACAGTTTTTCGATTACAAAAACCTACATATAAATGGCCTAGGTTCGGTGGATTCGAAGTCTTCAGTTCTTATAACCGAATATGCTCCGAAAGGAGATCTATTGAAACTAGTTAATGCTTTCAGAAGATTCCCTGATATCGTGACTAAATCATACTTCCATCAACTTGTGGAGGCCTTAGAGTATCTACACGCCAAGGGCATTGCTCATGGAGATATCAAACCTGAAAACATCCTCGTTGATGAGACCTTCAACCTTAAACTGGCTGACTTTGGGTCAGCAGCTAAGTTCTCAAAAGGCGACTTATCAACGGAGATTACTGGATCATATCTGTATTTTTCTCCAGAGAAACACCTGGAGGAGAGTTATGATCCATTCGAAGCGGATATATTTGCACTAGGAGTAGTGCTCTTCATAATGGTCTCTGGGAGCCTCCCATTCGAATCTGCTACCAAAGATGATGAGCTGTATAAGTTCATCATTGAGGAGAACTTTGAGGAATTTTGGCAAATCCATGAAGATTTAAGGACGATGAGAGAAGGATACTCAGTCCCCAAAGGCTTATTCAAACCTTCTTTCAAGGAATTGATGAATCGAATGCTCTGTTTTGATCCGAAAAGAAGATGCTCACTGGATGAGATCAAAAGATGCAAATATTACCAAGAAACGGCTCTTGGCGACGACAAGCTATTTGATTTTGTAAATCAAATCGCAACTAAAATGCGATATTAATGAAACACCAGGTAACGTATATCATGTATAATTATCTTTTTGCTCGCAAATTTAGCTTGTTTCAAAATTTCCTTCTTTTCTTATGTTTCACATTCTTAGCGAAGCATTAAAATTAAAGAGACCGTTGATGGCCTCTCTCCTCTACTTCTTTGTTTATATATTTTGCAATAAAATATATTACGAACTATATATTATGAATCAAGACATTTATTGTTATGAACCCAACTAATAATTGATTCTGCGCAATTAAGCAGTCATTAACTTGACTCTTTTGACAAATACTCTATCTTAATTTAGCAAATTGGCGCGAATGCTGTTGTTTCTTCTCTAGCCACAGTCAGCCTCCAGACCTCATAGGCTGGGTAGTATATAAGATCAATGAATAAAAGCCCGAAAAGTATTATCGTAAGTATAGAAGTTCTATTGTACTTTTTCGTTAGGTAGACAATAGGATTCGCAATTACAGTTGACCCGACAAACGCTATTCCCAACAAAAACAACGCGTCATTAAACGCGATCTTTTTGCCGATAACCGTAACGAAGAGCGAAGTGGCTGACGTGAAAATTGCCATGAATGACGCTGTGGAAGTCGCACGTAATGGGGGAATTCCTAAAGTCAGAAGCAGCGGAACAAACAGCAAGCAACCTCCAAGCCCGATCATCCCTCCGATGAGTCCAGTGCCGAGCGCGATAAGACTCAACCTCCAGATATTCGGCAAGGAGATTCGGTATTCTTCGGCCATGTCCATTCCAGCTTCGATTCGATTTTTATCCTTCTCTTTGATCAGATACACTCCGATACCCCAAAACAAGACGCAAAGGACAATATTCAGGCAGAAAATCAGCCAGTAGGTCATGCTGCAGTAGCTTATCCCAATAATCGAAGGAGAACCTTTACTTCCGTTAATTGCTTGGAGAAGGAAGCTCGAAATGAGGTAGATGATAAAATGCGCATAGATCTCCCAAGGCAAAAGGCGTGTTTCTTTCTTAAGTAAGAGCTTTAGCTTCAAATTTTCGGATATCTCAAAGCCTGTGTCATTTTCGCTTTCAAATATATGCTTGATCGTTGTTTTCGAACTGAGCTCAGCGCTCTCCGGAGCCCTGTGAGTCAGCTCTTGTTTTCCCGAAATGAGCTTCTTGCTCTCGAGTTTTTCGATGCTGTCAAACGAATTTTTTGAGTTTCCTCTGCCAACTTTATTCTGTGATGCTGTTGTTTGATCTTCCCGGTCTTTTTGAATGGATTTTTTGATATTTTCCCACATGTTTTTCAAGACAATTACGGAAATGATCCAAACTGAAAGTACTGTGCAAATTTCTGGTGCAACTGAATTTGCAATTGTGCCAAATTTCGCTCCTAGGACCAGTAGCGGAACGCAGATGGCTACGATATCGTAGATGATAACAGGGCGTTGGTATTTGGGTTCACGAAGACTGGCCTTTAGGAAAATACTTGCGAATAATCCACCAAACACAACAGCGTATGTAACTCGAACGGCCTCATTAGCAGTGTATCCAAAGAAAAAGATAAAGATTGGGATAACAAATGATGAGCCTCCGACGCCTCCGGCGTTTGAGAGTCCAATGATGATCATGATTAGCACTGATCCAATCATTTCGGCTGGTCTGAAGTCAGGGAAGATGTTTTTATGGACGCATTTTCCGTTAGTACAGAAGTAAGGGTCTGTGCAAGGATCTGAGCCGTCCTCACCGATGGTACATTTCGCTCCAGGACTTAGGTTAGAGTTTTTTGTTGGATTGTCTGTAGAGGAGGCTCTTGAGGGTTTCAGGGAAGGAATGTCTGAAGATTGATTGATGAGAGGAAGTAGCAAGACTTGAGCAATGACTACGATGACGATAATAATGATTACCAATCGAGTGCGATTCATAGTACAAAGATATTTTTATTTAGCTTTCTGATTTAAGTCGTCAAAAGTTAATTGTGATAGGATATAACGTGGAATTCATGAAGAGTCATTCTAATCGTAATTTGCCTCAGTTCGTGTCTTGGACAGCTCCTCCATTCTTCTTTTCAAATAGCAGCAGTCGTTTTTTGTGATTAATATGAGGAATACATATTAAATTTACAGATGTAAGTGTACTGCTGTTGGGACATTTTCATCATTTCTTAACAGAGGTAGAGAGAACTTTAAAAAAAAACTCTTGATTGTGGTGACTATCTCTTTTATCTTAATGAAAATCACAATGCAGATCTAAAATATATTAGTTCTACGCTTCAAGGGTGAAAAGGGGAAAAGGCAAGTCATTTATGTAGCCTCACCCGACACAGTATCTCCATTCCCTGATCTCTAGCTCTCTTGCGCAATCTCATTCACTCATTCTCTCTCTCTGCGTTTGCGTTACATCCCGTCTGATTAATTCCGATTCTCATTTTCGGAAAAAAAAGCTCTTACTGATAATTTTATCAGTATACTCTCTCTCTGATCAAACCGATACCACATTTTCAGAAACGCTCTCATCCGTTAATTTATCAATCCACATTCTATATCGACTTTGGGCCTCATTAAGTTCTCGGAATTTAATGACTACCTAGCAGAACTTATGAACAAGAAAACAATATTCTTTTCCATCACTTTCATATCGTAAACCTTAAATTTTGAAAGGTGCTAAATTTATTCTCAAACGGTTTAATTAGAGCCCGTCAGTTAAAAAGCCGATCTCAAAAATTCATAAAAAATTCCTATTTAACAAAACTCAAATGGACACTCCTGTAAGCGACTTGCCACTCTCTTTCGGCGACTGGCTGATTATCAAGTTCCTTGGCAAGGGATATACATCAGAGTAACAACATTCGTGCGCTTTTCTTGTATAAAGTTAATTATTTAGTGTCTATCTCGCAGAAAAGCTCGGGTCCAACGATCCTGTCGTCCTTAAGATATTTAAATCCGACAAAGACATTTATCTTGAAAACGAAAGTCGCATTTTGAAGTCACTCTCTCATCCAAATATAATCTCTCTCAAAGAGCCCAGGATTAAAGCAGAACTTAACAGACTGAGCTCGACTTCCTCCAGCCAGCCAACATTTTCAGCATTGACCATGGAATACGCTGCAAAGGGAAGCTTTATTAAATTAATCAAGAGTTTGAAAGGCCTTCCTGAAGACATGGCTAGAGTGTATTTCCTCCAATTGCTAGATGCATTAGACTACCTCCATAACACGTGCAAAATATGCCATCGTGATATCAAGCTCGATAATATCCTGCTAAACGGGGAATTTGATCTAAAATTATCAGATTTTGGATTCGCGAGAGAGTTCGAGCTGCCTGAGAAGGAAGATGAAGGAAAACTGGTTGGAACGAGTAGTTACCTGCTACCAGAGATGATCGAAAGGCGTCCTTACTTGGCCACTAATGCAGATTTATTTGCTCTTGGAATCACGCTTTTTGGGATGGTAAGCTGCTTCCTGCCGTTTGAGTCAGCAGGTCCGGGCGATCATATCTATTGGATGTTAAAAAAGCGGAAATATGCGGATTTCTGGAAAACTCAAGCAGATAGAAGGAGCAAATTGCTTCCTGCTGAGCCAGAAAAAGCTGTTAGCCCAGAGTTCAAAGATTTGATCAATCGCATGCTTGAACACAATCCAAAACAAAGGCTCTGTAATATAAAAGAAATCAAAAATCATCCTTGGTGTCGAGGTCCTTTGATGGAGCCAGAGACTATCGCCAGTTTGATCAAAGACGCTGGGAAAACGAAAAGACCTCGATCGAAAATATTCTAGATCCAGGTAGTATATGCATAATTTTTTTATTGCCGAAATTAGTAAATGTTTGAAAAAGAACTATATTGTATACATTTGTAGAAAGCTACAAAATGATAAGGACAGAAGCGCCTCACATGACAAGACGTGGAGACTCTTCTGGATTTATCATCCCTTATCATCTATTTATTGAGAAAATTGCATTTGAATCTGATCCTTCGCATACATTGCAGTAGATTATTAAATGATCATGGTAAAATCAATGTAAATTCTTGTGTAGTTACCTGTGGCAGCTCTGCCTAGAACGGCTTTGTGTCAAAATTGAAAGAAAAATCAGATAGTCAGGTATCTCTGGGACAATAAGCTAGAAGTTTGTATTATTCTGATTATTCAATTTATTTTACCATTGATAGACATATAGAATTTAATGTCAACTTTATATAGTGAGAGACTCGATAATGAAGTATTAGTTGATCTCATATTATTTGAATATACTCAGTAAAATATTATTGTAGTAGTTAATAGCAGACAGACCTTTCAACTCAAGTTCTCCTTTAGTTCACGTTATTATGATGCACCTTCTTTTCTGACGCCTTTTCTACGACATCTTCATCGCTTTCCACTCTTTTTCGACTCTTCTTCTGGCTGAGAAGTGCTTCTTTTGTGATTTTCTCTGCCTCTTCTCCTTCGGTCACTTCTAGAGAGGCTACCCTTCGCACTGATTTTGGAGTTTTCCCACCGATCTTCATTCCTTTGCTATTTGAGTTTGCTATCTTCTTTGAACTCGCAGTAATCCTTTCTTCATCCATATCCACCTTTTCTTTTTCGCCTTGATCGCCCCCTTCCTCTTCTGCATTGCTCGATTGCTTCCTTGAACTCGTCTTTTCAGCAGAGACTTTATCATTTGCATATTTCTTCGTTTTTTTCGCAAAAGAGTCTTCATTTTCTCGTAATTGTTCTTCCGCACTCTCGATCTTCTCGTTTAAACCGCAGTTCCTGACCTTATCTTGAAGCTCTTTGAGTTTTTTCGTAGTTGACCTTAATTTCCTTTTTGGAGATAGCTCCTCTCTCATTGGACTTTTCTTCACGGCTGATCTTCCCTTAAATTTCGCAATTTGGGATTTTGTTATTGCTGCCTCCTCAACAGCGGGATGTTTGCTACCATTCCCAGGCGTCTGTTTCGATGCTTCAAATAGAAAAGCAGATACTTCATCAATAGTCTGAGTACTGTTTTCTCCGGTCGGATACGGAGTTCTCGTGTCGCCGTCTCTCCCGCTTTGTGAGATAATTATTGTTGACTCACTGGGCGTTTCTTGCTGCATCTTGGCTGCATCCCCTTTTTTCTGGCTAGAGACAGCGGGGTATCCTCCTGTTTCTCCGTCACATTTGTTGTTTGGTAGATATCCATCTAATTGGATACTTGGAGATTTGCTGATTTTCTCAGCTACCGCAGAAGTCTGGGTGGATTTATCAAGAACAGTGGGATTTTTCTGAGAGGGAGTTCTTTTTACGGCTTCAACTTTCTTTTTCGTAGACGTATATTTTGTAGGCGGTTCTTCCTGGAAGTGTTCTTGAGAAAACTTCAGTCGAGAAGGAGATTTGTCATGAAGAATGAGCTCCATGCTGAATTTGAGAGTTGAAGTGGGACATTGGGTTTCGGTATTTGGAGGTTGCTGAAGTAGGGCTTGAAGCAGTTCTGATGGATCAAATTTCAAAGGGGAGATGAGAAGTTCTTTGTCATCAGCATCAGTATTGACTCCTTTTTCAGGTCTTGCTTCAGTCATTGGATGATTGGAGTAAATATTCTCAAATTAAGAAATCTTTTGATTTTTGTATAAAATTTTCCGAATTTAAATCATTGGCTTCGTGAATAATATCTAGAAAATTATTTAAACAACTGAAAATTAGCCTGGCAGAAAATAAGTTCAATCTAGAGAGTGTGGTGCCTCGAATAAGTTTGAAATAAAACTCTCTGGCAGCTTGAATCTAGCATGCAGAAGCCTTAATTCCTTTAAGAATCTCTTACTAATTGTGATATTCTGACGAGGAGTTCCTGGTGGCATTTATTCATTTGAAAATTATCGGCGTAATTCATGATTGCCGTTTTCCATCATCCTTTCGAATCAACAACATCAAACCATATTCAAATTCAAGCTTATTGAATACTATTCTAAAAAAATGACCGATAATGTTCAAGTTAGAAGGATTTCAAAGAGAGTTCGTAGATAATATCCACATTCAGGCTCAACTTACTTATTGTCACAAGAAGTATTAAAACATGTTTCTAATGTGATCTTGCTCCTTCTGAACTAAAAAAGCTTCTGTTAATTGAATTTTGAAGCCTCCGAAGAAAACAAGGTGTTTTATTTTAACTAAATAGGCTCGAGATCTGATTAATAATAACCTCGGTTATCAATAAGAATGAAAACCGCTATCTCCTTCGTTCTGCTTCTCTGTGTGAGTCTGAGTCTTGCGACCCAGATTCCTTACAAGAAGGGCATCTCAGAGTACATTCACAGAGAAAACAAGCCCTCTCTCATTAAAACTCCTCTTCAAACTATGAAAATAGAGGACCTTCCCACAGATTTCTGGTGGGGCGACGTCAACGGAGTCAACTACCTCACTGTTGGAAAGAATCAACACATTCCTCAATACTGCGGGTCATGCTGGGCATTCGCCGCTACCTCAGCCCTCTCTGATCGTATCAAAATCATGAGAAATGCCACTTTCCCAGACATCCTCCTCTCTCCTCAAGTCCTCGTCTCCTGTGAGAATCCTGACTTCGGTTGCTACGGCGGCAACCCAGGCACTGCTTACGCTTACATCCATAAGTATGGTATTTCCGACGAAACCTGCTCTCCTTATCAAGCTCGCGGCAACACTAACGGTCTTGGCTGCACAGAGGATATCTTCTGTAAAAACTGCGCTCGTGGCAAAGGCTGTTGGATCCCTGACGAATGGAACGTCTACACCGTCGATGAATTCGGAGATCTTCCAAACGATGAGGCTGCAATCATGACTGAAGTCTATAAAAGAGGACCAGTCACGTGCGGAATCGACGCTAGCTACATCCTCAATTACAGCGGTGGCATTATCAATGCCAATACAACCGATTACTCCATTGATCATATCGTTTCGATTGTCGGATGGGGCGTTGAGAACGGTACCAAATATTGGTGGGTTCGTAACTCCTGGGGTACCTATTGGGGTAACGCTGGTTACTTCAAAATTATCAGAGGTATCAACCACCTCGGTATTGAAGAAGGCTGCGGTTTCGCTGTTCCTGTCGACACATGGACTGTTCCTAGAAAGAACAAAACTTCTTCCGCGAAGCCAAAACCAACTTGGTGGGAATTATCTCAAGAATGGTTCAAGCAACCGAAATACTCCGGCTGCGAGGTTAAAAAGAGCAATAAGCAGCTGATCAAGACACCTCAGCCTCATACCTACCTCTCGGCTAAAGAATTACCAAAGGCTTGGGACTGGAGAAACGTGAACGGCAAAAACTACCTTTCATACAGCAGAAACCAGCATATTCCTCAATACTGCGGTTCATGCTGGGCTCACGGCACAACTTCCTCGCTGGCTGATCGAATTAACATCAAGAGAAATAATACTTGGCCGCAAATCGCCCTCTCTCCACAAGTTATCATTAATTGCAGAGCTGGTGGAGACTGCAATGGCGGTGATCCTATGTCAGTCTATGCGTTTGCACATAAGAAGGGTATTCCTGAGGAATCTTGCCAAAACTATGTCTCCGCTAACCCTGCTAAAGAAGAATGCTCGCCAATTCAGAATTGCAGAAATTGCAAAGGAAATCCACCTCCTCCAGGGCAGTCAGGTGATCAGGACTGCTGGGCTGTTGAGAAGTACGCAAGGTGGAAAGTGACTGAATATGGTTCAGTTTCTGGTGCTGATAGAATGAAGGCTGAAATCTACGCGAGAGGACCTATTGGATGCGGTATCATGGCGACTGCTGGGTTGGAAGCGTACAAAGGCGGAATTTATAGCGAGAAGAGCAGTAGACCAAGAATTAACCATGAAATTGCTGTTGTAGGATGGGGAGTGGCTGATGATGGCACCGAGTATTGGATTGGAAGAAACTCTTGGGGAACGTACTGGGGTGAGGACGGTTACTTCAGAATCAAAATGCATCAAGACAATCTTGCTATTGAGACTGATTGCGACTGGGGTGTTCCTGAAATCACCAGTATGGAATATCCTGCAACATATGAACCTTATAGTGGTACAGGTTGAGGGTTGAGAGTGAATGTTGCTATCCATATTATAAGTTCAAAGCGAACTAACTACATAACTCTTTGATTAAAATTACGTAGTACAAAAGAAGCTAGCATAAACAAAAAAAGAAATCACCATTAAAGATATCAAATTCAATAATTATGTCCCATTAGTGAGTTGTTTTTGAAGAGAAGAAATAAAATTAAAGCTGATTATCAAGTAGTAATCTGATCGTTTGTTGCACTCTAATTAATTGATGTTTCTTGATGTTTCTTGATAATACGTTCGAAGAAAAAGGTTTTGAAGTCAGATTCGTTATAAAAACGTTATTCTATCAAATTTGATTAAAAAAATAAAGAATGATACGTATCGGATAAGCCTAAGACTAGCTCAGATCATCCTCAAAAATTGTCGAATGGGAACCATTCCAACACTTCATTTTGTTAGGATAATTTAATAGAAAAAAACCGCTTTCAATGATAAATTAAAAATAAAAGGAAAATTAACGCGAAAATCTTAATCACCATTTGCCTGGAGAATCAAGTACAACTGTTTTGTACACCTCCCCATTTTTTTTGCTTTTCAACTCGAATTTTGGATTCATTTGATACCAACCAAGCTTTGAGCTTACTGGTTGTTCAATATACCAATTTTCATCCATTTCTTCTTGGTAATTGAAATAAGGCCTGTTGCTTTCCAAAGGCTCACATTTCGGGCTCGTTTCCGTTGATTGCGTGGGAATCTTAATGCATAAAATATTTTTTAAATCTTCCCTGAATTTAGCAACTGTCGGCTTAGGACTTATATCTATATCCGAAAGATTCGCCTTATTTTGGGCTCGCAAAGTCTTTCGGACAGTAATAGTCGGACTTATACAGTTTTTCAAAGTAAGATAAACCTTTTTGCTCGATTTAGGACAACTCATATTTTTTTCTTCGACAGGGTCTTCAGGCGGCAGCCAAACATTTCGTTTCACGCTTTGATGTCTCGTAACTGTCTGGGATATAGGCGTCTGGTTCAGTTTAACGATTCCTTTACTCACCGGCATGGATTTGGGCTGTGGCTTCTGAGCAAGGAGACTGTTATTTACCTCTGGAGAAGTAAACTCGAAACCTGGGATATAGATGATTTCTTTCCTGGGAAAGGTAGTATCGTCAATGTTATCTTCAGTACGAGGTTGAAGACTCTTCGAGTCAAAGTATGTCATTAAAGGGCTTATTTCAATGGCAGAGGAAGAATTTCCATTGACGATGTCCGCAAAATTCACTGACTTGAGCCATGGGTGTTTTTTTATTTCATTCCATCCGCCTTTTGCTCCAAGCCTTAGCGCTGGGTCCTCCACAAAGAGCTTTCTGAGGAAATCTCGAAGCTCGTCTGAGCAGAGCTGTGGAAGTTTGAGTTTGTAGTTGGGATTTTTGCAGAGTCTTCCTTGTTGATCCTTTAGCAGGTACGGCGAGGGAGGTACTCCCATAACTAATTCGTAGATAAGAGCGCCTAGTCCATAGTAGTCGACACTAAAATTGTATCCATTGCCATTAGCTACTTCTGGTGCGATCGATCTTCATAGGCAGATGAGAGGAGAAGCATAGAAATTGAGATTACTCGAAGGTTCCACAGATTGAGTTATTTAGTTCTGATGGATTCGTGATGATCTTGCTCAGACCGAAATCAGTGATGAAAACATGGCCGCTGAAATCGAGCATCAGATTCTCAGGCTATTGCAATGGGCTTCAGATTTACCGATGAAAATGAGTAAATCACCTTTAGATCTCGATAAAGAATGTTATTTTCATGTAATGTTTGCAAGCCGAGCAGAGTCTCAGCAATGATAGTCCGAGCCTGGTCTTCAGTGAATTTCTTCTGTTTTCTCAAGTGGAAGTGCAAGTTCCCACCAGGAAAGTACTCAAGGCCTAAATAGCAGAATTCGTCCTAATCAATCAATTAATTGCATGAAGCCATCACCGAGTTTGTCATTGCTTACATCTTGGAAAGCGAATTTAATCTGAGAGACATGCTGCTGGCCTTTCAGCATGACCAGAATGTCTCTTTCTCTTACAATGCTGTTTATTCGTTTACGATTTGAAGAAATTTTTTTTATCTGTTTGATAGCGTAGAACTGCCCCGTGTACAAGCTTCTTGCTAATGAAGGTTTGAGAACCATCAACGAAAAAGCATTCGTTACCTAAGAAAACTTGAGCAAATCCTCCTTTGCCAATCTGCTCCTCATATAAAAAATCCTCTCGCGAGAGCTGTGAGAAATCTTTTTGCTCACTGACCTGCCTTGAAAATCCATAAACCGGCACCAATACCAGACCGTCTTCCAGTACGGAAAGTGACTTTTCCGGAAGTGAGAGCCAATAATCCACCAAAATCATTAGATTTTTAGTTTTGAGCGCGATTATCTTGGAGGTATCTATCTTAATGTTGCGTTTCCTTGCGTCCTCTCTGATCTTTGCTATAGCCTCACTAAAGAGCCATTGGCAAGTAAGTGCCTCCTTGCTAGATGACGGAATAGAAATTTTGATGGCTCTGCCTTCTTCGTACTCGACGATTATCGTACGCGAAGGGAAAGCCTTGAAGGGCTTATTCGATTGATATGTGGCTGAAGAACGAGAGAGAAATAAATCGAGTTGTTTAGAGTGGGTTTTGGCTTTGTTCATTTGAATTGACCCCTTTTTCTATTTCTCTAAATACTGTCGTAATCAAATTAAAATTTTATTGGTGCATTCGATCCGAAAGATTTGTATTAATGTGAGATAATGTTTCGAAGTAAAATTTATTGCTCATTCCAAGAAGTAAAAAAAATTGAATAAAATATATTTTAGAAAAAGGAATTAAATCGATTATACGTTGTTGGGAAAGTTTGCGCGAGGTCTAACGTGTCTGTTTGCTTTCGCACTGCTTAGACAGCACAGTATATAAGCCGCCTTAGTAATTAATTATCATCATGAAGATGAGGAGGGTAGAGAGGAGAAATAATTTTAATATCTTGCTTTTCAGAGAAAGAAAGAAAATAGATCTAATAAAATATTTCCTTTAGTAGTTGGGTCCGTTTCTGACAATTTTTCTTCAAGAGTAATAAAAAAATAAAAATTCCTGCGCCGCACACAAAGAGATATAAAAAAATTAATGAAGTTGCTAATACGCGTTCTAAGGACGGCAGATGAGTCATTAGATGAGTCAAAGCTAGTATAACTGCATCGAACCATTCATAGTGGGAGGAAGGCTTGCAGAGGTTGGAAGTAACCCTGGCAAGGGTTATGAAGGTCTGTATTTACAGTAAGAAGTGATAACAGAACAGCTTGAAGGGAATCATCTGAAAAAACATATTTATACATGAAATGCTAGTATTTTCTCTAATAACAATGGTAGCAACTCAAATCCTTCATTATTTGAGCAATTTTGTAGTCATACAATAAGAAATTTACCAATTTTTTCCGAGTATGATGTTTGAATCTACATTATGGATCTTAGATGATACTTTTTTATAGTATTAATGAATAAAACTATTGAATGAAGGAACCTTAGCTAACGTATCTCGTTCTTGTATCATTATTTCCACAGATCAGCAGGAGCAGCTTGAAAAAACATCATTGCCTCTTCTGATGATCTTACTATGGCTACACAACGCATTTTCTCAAAATCTTTCACAAAGCAGCAGAGTTTTACTTTTACTGAATCTCATGACAATTGAATACCAATTATTTTCAGGGAACTGCAAAACTAACAATATTTGCTTACTCACTTAAGAATACTTTTGTTTTGCTGTAGTACGAAACTTATTTATATGATACACATAAGTTTCTCTCTGTAATAAATATGTAAAATTAAGCTTAAGAAATAGGAGTGTCATCCAACTTGATTGTTCCATATCCACTATCAATTCGAGCTGATCCACTACCCACTCGAGCCGCCGCTTCTAACATCACAAAATTATTAAGACCCAAAGAAATTTAGTTCTTTATATTACCTGTATCACTTAAATCCATCACCGGGTCTGTAACTTCACTCAACACCAAGTAGGGCGATCGAGGAAATCTCATTGATTGGAGTCCATTGTCGATGTGCCACCTCAAACTCCTTTGATGCCAGACGCTATTGTTTTGCTTTCGAATAAAACTCGCTCGTTGATTTGAAATTCTCCGATCCCATAGATAAGTGAAGGTCCCGTACATCACCAAGTAGCCCCCAAGAATGAGTATTATCGCAAGCCCAGACACACGATGCTGGAATGCTGCCCACATCAGGCATAACACCAGAATAAACAGCATGATTAGGTTTAGAATCCGGACAATGCGTCCGAGTCGCACTTGTTTCGCTGTAGTCTCTCTTAGCTGCATCCAGAATTCGGTGAATTCCTCTTGGGTGACCTTGTCGTCAAGAGCTTTGGGATCGATTTGAGGAGGGTCTCTATCAAGTCGAAGAGGAACTGATATTTTTCGGGATTGGGAGCTCTGGGGCTGGTTCATTGGGTTGCGAGAAAAATGTTTCGATTATAGTTATGGAAAGAATGGCACATTCTTATAGGACTCGAAATTCGAGAGAATTTCGTTAAACGGTAATTCTGAGTGATTAATTTTTATTGAATTTGATTTGAACACAAGATTATGGAAATAGAAGGTTCACTGTGCTTTCCTTGATAGAGAGGTGTTTTAGAAAATTAGCAAAGAAATATCAGACTGGGTTGCGAGTTTGATTTATTCAAAGTAGCAAAATTCATGAGGAGAACCTGGAGCCATTTTTCTGTTTCTATGAATGAAAGAAAACGGTCATGTTAAATTTCTTTCATTAATCCAGATTTTTCTTCGGTCTGCGCTTGTTCTGGGTTGCTTTAATTCAATAAACAGTTTGAAACATGTTACGACGGACACCTTCTAGTGTATATTTTTTTCAGATCGCCTGAATAATTAATTCATTGCAGTGAGAAGGAGAAGCGATAATAGTTATAAGTATTCCGCAGCCAAAGCATTGATAAATTATTTCATCGAAAAATCTCATTTAACATAATAGATAAAGACAAGGTTGGTTCATATATTTTCAAAGAAGAGTCTCTGAGTTTATCAGCTATATTTATTCTTTTGGCTGTCTCGTTACAGAACAAATCTCCTTTCGATTTGAAGATTCAGATGAAAACTGTAGATTTCGAGCTATAAAGCTTAGAAGAAGATAAGGATCTTCTCTTTTGGACATGAATATTTAGCTGAGACATAATAGCACTGTCTTCCACATAAAAGAAAAGATCCTCACTGTTTCCTATCTAACTTCAGTCTTAATAGTAAATGATAATTAGCAAATCCGCACGGTGATCATTATTTTGTATTTCTTTGCCGTGTATCGACTTTTATCGTTGCATTGCTTCCGATGGTAAAATTGATCGAATACGTCGTACAACAATAATTTGAAGACAAAAATGCAGATCCCAAATTGAGAATTCCAACAAAGCAAGGAAATTTGTAGGCAGATGCAATCAAATTTTTCGTAATAACTTCATTGAACAAATAAAATGGAGCTTTATTTAAAATAAGAAAGACCATCTGGTTTTCACTGCATAAAAAATCGGCTGCTACAACTTTTAGGTCCTAAATCCTCTCAGTCAGCGTCAATTTCGTCCGTTTTGAAGTTTCAGAGTCCATCTGGAACATCGAATCAGCCCTTCGTTTAGTAGACTCAATCACAGGTTTGCTTTGTTGCAGAGCATTGAATTTCTTCACCCATTCTCTTTTATTTTCCAAAGTTTTCCAGGCGGCAGCCAACAATTCCATTATCTCCGATGATTTTGCGCTTCTGTTCGCTAGGCAACACGGTTCCACCATTTCCGAAACGAAAAGAAAGAACGGAGACGATATAAAGCCAGGCGACTTTGCTTTTTCAAGGAGACGCGCACAAGCATTTGTGTCTTCCTCCTCCATCTTATACATCGTTTCTTGTATATTTGATTTATAATAGAGTAATTAAATTATTTATTCGCTTTAAGATTTCACAGGATTACCCTCCTTCCTATCCTTACAGCCTCAGCTTGTTATCTCATCAGCATTGGTCTCTTTGACAGGTTATTTGAACATAATACACGAAAATTCATCAATCATCAATTACTGCATATAAGGCTAGGCACTATTACAAGAACCCTTTGAAGAAGCGATGGAAGAAAAAGCTAAAGAATCCTAATTTTGCGACGGGATCTTTTTTGAGGTCTTTATCAGTGACATTATCAGCATGGTGCAATTGTCTCGCCACTTCCAAATGCATCTGCTCTTTGAACTTTGGACATTGGGAGTATACATAGAGATTCAATTCGCTATCTCTATTATAGGAGCGCGAGGAAAAATTCGTGCTGCCAATCGAAAACAAACTCGGGTGGTCCTGCCCTTTTTCGTAGATCCAGATCCCCTTGGAATGGAAAGTCCAGTGCTGCTTTGCGTACTCATGAACGAACAAATCTTTTTTGCCTCTTTTCTTTGCTTCTTTGATCAATTTATACTCAGAAACTCTGTAAAGATAAGGAATCCAGCCTTTAAAGAACCCTCCGTTATAAAAGCCATTCGCCTGGGATTTAGAAGGGAAGGTATTAGAGGATTTTTCTCAAAAAAGAGATCTTACTAATGGAGAAGCTGTTAACAAATCAATCTTTGCTTTTGCATTAAGTAATATTTCACGAATTTTCGGGATGAAGCTCATGTAACCTGTTGTTACCACGATTCTGTTATTTGGATCAGCTGCATTCTCTTTGAGCAATTCCATGAAAAATTCTTCATCCTTTCTGATGCCTAAACTCGCAATTTGAAGCTAGACCAACAGTTAGGCCCTCAGCAAGAAACCATTCAAAGCAATACCGTTGGGAAAATATAAACTTTGCCTCCCGCCTCGACGATTTCGCCTTTATTCTGATCCTTTTGATACAAAGTTGACTCAATTTTTGCAACAATTGCTTGGGCGTCATATTCATCAAAAGTGCCCTGGAGACTGACAAGCAAAAATAAGTTTTAATTTCCAATAATAGGAGAAATGTACATTTGGGCAGCCTTGGCTTTCACCTGATCGAGCTGTTCTTGGTATTTCAACTCCTTTTTGAAGAATGAGTCATCAATTTTAATCTTTATCCATGTTATTGCAATTCAATACACAACAAATGCTATAATCTTACATCTTTCTTTTCCACGCCCTCTTTATTCTCATTAGATGGTTCCTTCGGTTTTTCCTCTTTCTTGGCTGGCTTTGGCTCCTCATCAGGTTTGTTTGGATTCTTTGCAGACACAGTATATTTGTCTTTAAAGTCATCATCGTCCCAAAGCTCGAAAAACTCTTCAAAGGTTGCTTTTTTAGGCACTTCGATGCGATTCGTAAAATTAAACATTTTTAGTTGGTGCTTATGAGCCTCTTTAAAGTTTTTCGTATCAAACCATTTGGGCTGGTAATTAACGGTGCTTATCTCTCCGTTGTCTTCGAGGTGCATGCATCCGTTGGAAATAGACTCTGTAAGGTCTTCCAGGTAGTTTGCAAGATGAGGAACATTTTTGAAGAGAACGTATCTATCTTGTCTTTCGGTGAAATAGCTTTCATGTAAATTCGCCCTGTGAGTTTGTTTGTTAAGACGAATAAGAAAAATTGCTATAATGAAGAACGCTAACCCTGTAACGAGAACGTCGTCATCGAAAATATAATATTTCATATGATGCGCTCCGAAAATCTCTCTTAAGCCTCCTTCTGAGTCAAGTGAAAATATTCTTGGACAATCTGGATTCGGGTAAAAAGCAAGCGAGACGTTCTGATTGTGAATATTTTCCTACGATTTTATGTTAGAAAAGTGAGTCTCGTGTCATATTTACTGTTTTAAGAGGTGCTACTATATCCTTCGAGGTCTTTTTATCTCGATTCATTCTAGTTCCTCTGAAATAGTCCATGAGAATCGTCACTTTGAGCTTCTTGCTCTTTTTGACTTTATTGCTGATGCTTGCGACCTGAAAATTTCGATTAGTGAGATGATTAAGGCTTTATTACAAGGTATTGCTCAAGGTTCCCTGTGCCTACGTAGAGTGTGGAGAAGCAAATTCGCTGGTAGCTTCTTCTTATACCTTGCTTGTTTAGAGAAAATTAGCGAGATGGCTGTCGTTGCGATTTTACGTGCAAAGTAATGTAAAAATCGATCGGATCTTTGAGGATTTCAATGTTGCCAGAGCGGCACTCAAAGTAAGGTATTTTATGCTTTTTAGTGTGGAGATTAAAGAGCCTCTCGAGGTTTGTTGCGGTTGACCCCCCAGCATTGGATACTGTACAAAAATTTCTTCTGCCCAAAGAGACCAGCATTTAATATCCGATAATTAAATTGTTCGAATTTGGCACTTAATGAGAATTTATCTAATATTGATATCTTTGTTAATTAGTTCGAAGGAAAAACAAGGAGTAACGACTATGATGCCTTCGGAGACCGATGGATGATAAAAGTTACTTAGATTTGGTATTTTCAATAGTTGTTATATCTAAAATAGGGATATATCACAGACAGACTAATCAGTAGGAGAAAAATGCTATCAACAAGAAAATGAAGGAAAATGTTTAGTTTTCATTAAATTAGTCAGCGGCGCTTTTCGTTTCAGTAATTTCAATGTTGTTTGATTCGTCTTCGTTAGTAATTCGCATCCAATCTTTGTTTTCGCAAGTCAAAAAACAGAACTTTACGCCGAAAGCGCCAATGAAAAACAGCGGAAGCATTGCATTAAACTTTGTTAAAGAAACCAGAAGGATACTCTTGCATTCAGATTTGCCAAATAATGCGCGTACCGACCACAGCCAAACGAAAAACACGGCAATGCTAACCAACGACAAGATTAATATAGTCATCACAGTAAAAACTCTTGTATTTTCTCGCCTTTTAGCCTTCACGAGATAGTACACTGAGAGAGGTAAAAGAACCACTAATGCTACAAGCACTATTCCAGGATAGACCCATTTTGCGAGGAATGCATACGTTAATATCAAACCGGTGCAGTTTGATCGCTCAGCCTCGTTTATTATCCAAGTTACTCCAATCGCCCAAGGCACCATCAAGAGGCCATACGTTATTATCGCAGAGATTCGGCTTTTGACTATATCAACCAATTCTTCGTTTTGATTCATTTGAAATAAGATGTCACAATCAATTAATTTTTTCAATTTGGATCTTCAAAATTTTCGGTACGGCACGTTGTAATTGCCTGACTATTCTACCATTTTTGAGTTTCTCTCAACGTAATTCACCGCAAAAAGTTCTGGCTTCAAGCAACCTGTTGGGAGTGAATTTGATTTGATCACAGCACCTCTCCATCTCTCAAAGTCATACGTAATCATAACTCATAATATATTTTCAAGTACAAGCATTCTCTAGCAAAGTTCTAAACAGACCATTTTCGATGTTAGGTATCCTTCTCTAAGAGATTCATATACTTTGCGACAACAACATACGAATAATTGTATAAAATATTGAATGCCTTCAATGTTTCCCTTGAAGCCTCAAAGAGAATTTGTTCTTACAAAAAAATTATATGATATCTCGCGATAATATAACTGGAGAAGATAATCATTTTCATAGCTTTGGAAAATCACCTTTCATAATTTCATTCTAAATAATCGTGTAAGATTCCATACCATTCGCTATTTTGATGGCTTCTGTACTTCTCTGGCAGTTCTTGCAGTAACGCTTGCTGTGACCTTCTATGCACGAACAGAGCATTATCAATAAATTGAGTCGGATAAACAAGCTCTTGAGGTTGAAGATTCGTCGCAGGAAACCTAAACTGAGCTTCATTGGGTTCTAAAATTCTTGGCAGCGCCTAAACAATTGCTTCTTTTGAGCTACTCAGCAAATATAAGTAGACTTTACCTTGATATCCATTTCTTGATTATAAGTTACTGGAGTAGGCTCCGTCTTTATCCTCTTTAACGAAGGATGATTTGGTCCAAAACCTTCATTTGATTGGCCCTCAAAACGCGGTCTTGTCTCGAAGAATAGAGCTTCCCTATATAAATCGTTATGGGAAAGATTTTCAAGTTAAGACTCACATTTTCTGAAGCTTTGCTTCGAGAGCGTTGTTATTTAATACGAGGGAATCTATCTGAGACTGAAAATCCGCGAGTTTTGAGAACATCATCATTTGGGTTTCTTTTAATTGTTTGTTCTACACTCTCATTAATCAATAAAACTGAAAGACTAATAGTTATACTTCGGATTGTAATTGATCGATCACGCTTTGAGAATCGCTCTTTTGCACTTTAGGCTGAGAGTACTTCCGAAAGTTCTTATTTCTTTCGACGCGATAGAGTAGTTCTCTACAGCAAACATTGATCAGCATCTTGTTGTATCTCCTGAATAGTTACTTGCTTTCTTTTTGAAAGTAGGGGTGAAAGTACGCCATGCTGCCTTTCGGGCAGCTTTTGCTTTTAAATCCATACATATTTAACTATTTTTCATGTAAGTATGTATCATTCAATGCACTGTACCTGCCGGATGAAAGACGCGAGCTGGTGATGTCGGTAGTAGAGCGGAAGGATCTTCTCAGCGAATGATTCGGGCTGGTTTATTATAAAATAACTGCCATCCTCGCTCCAAGAAACGATGTCTGAGTAATTTTCTGATTGCTGCATATTTGATCAGACAATGCCGAAAACCATAGTATTTTACGGTTAAGAGTTCATATAAATTCAGCACGAAGTGAGTCGTCTTGCTTTTTTTGGAATTAGAGCCGAGTTTCTCGCTCGGGGTTGGAGATTCTTGTGTACTCATAAAGATTGTTTTAAGAATTTAAATCGCAATTCTGAAATTTATTCATCTTTTGGAAATTCGAGATTCACTACTGGAATTGGTAAATTTTTAATGAATTAAGGACCTGAAAATCTTCTTAACATTAGGTTTTTCAAAATTAACTGGATATAGAATAAATTGGAACAGGCAGTTATAATTTTTAACCAACCAAATTATAAAGAATCTTGAAACGCACGAACAATCTAGAGGCATTTACTGAAAATAGAACGTTTAAGTACTTATGAGTATTTTAGGAAATTTTT
>ENA-UOTZ01000600-UOTZ01000600.1-compost-metagenome-genome-assembly--contig:-NODE-600-length-30145-cov-13.944093_pt1 | contig 30145 bp, 14 predicted proteins | sample MGYA00238144_ERZ746983 | MGnify/ENA primary metagenome ERZ746983 (study PRJEB28759, sample SAMN06268863) | compost metagenome | isolation source: single cell | place: USA: California, Emeryville, Joint... | reverse complement strand
CTTGCATTGAATCAATTTTCAGAAATATTTTATTTACTTGGAAGATCTAAAATCTTAATTGCCGGTATTTGGCTTTAGGTTTAGCAAAGATCTTTGCAATAATCATTGTGGTGAAATTTTACGAGGAAAAGATGCTAATATATATATTAATGGCGATAGAGATGCGTATAGAAAACCCTAGCTAAGAAAAAATGCCGAAGAAAAGAATTTGAATTTTTAAAAAATGGAATTAATAGTTTTCATAGCTTCTTTGAATGATAAAAAAGTAACTCTTCATCATAATGATGGCATAGATTTATGGATGTGAATTATAAGGGTATGTGTCGTTTTCTTGCATTTGAAATGTATTCTGAGGGAAGGAAAAAGCGGGATCTCTGGTATTATTGCTACCAAGGCTCCAGCTCTGAGTGTTAGCAGTTAGCATTTTAAACGTTGATTGAAGTGGCGTCATAGTGTTATGAATCAAACCACTGTTCATCAACGGATTTAATAGTGATAGATTCGTGAGCAAGCTAGGCTCATTCTCTCTGATATTCTGAGAGATTGCAAAAGACTGGGAGGTCTTTTTCAGATTAATTTTTTTCAGCTTTGATACGGAATTTTGTGGCATCATCTCATTGTAATTGCTTTCATCAGTTTTCTTGGCGCCTTGGACTTTAAAATCTGCATCAGAATTGGAAGCTTCTTTCTGGATGACTGGTGTACATCGTTTCTTTTCATGTGGCTCTGCCTTGGACAGGGTTTGATTATGACCTTTTACCTTGTTGTGTCTAAATGATCGAGGTGTAGATAGTTGTTGTAATTGTTTTAGGTCATTTTGAGTGTTTGTAATATCATCAGTATTTGTCAAATTTTTGAAACTTTCAAAGAAAGACATCCAATAAGATCGATACTTGTTCGAATGGATCTTCTTAAATTGCTTTTTGAAAGCAGTCATCAGTAATTTTGCCGCATTCTCATCACAGAGACTGAAAACTTTTTGCAGTACGCTGTTCCCATATTTATTCGTCATGAGTTCAAGAAGCTTTCCATTCGTAATGATTGCATCGATGAATTTCTTGCGGCTCTCCTAAGAAAACGATTTTCTTATGGTAAGATACGAAGTACAAGTACCTGAGGACAAGTTTCCAAACAATTCTCAATGACGCCTGAGGAGAACTTTTGGGTGGAAACTGCACAGCTTTTGATGTGATTTTATCCCATATTTCCTTGCAGTCTTCTCGAAAAACCTATATGAATAGTGATTGAGAATGAGTTATTATCAAAATCACTCTCGTACCTCTAAGGCATGCTGAACAACATAATTGCTGAAGGGGTTTGGAAGCACTTGGTCAATATTTCGAGCGAACAATTGTATTATCAAAGTTTTTCGTTCTGGGTCCTTTTCAGTTTTGGTGATCATGGCTTTCAGCTAAAAAAAACGTGAAAACTACCAATCAAATGATTGTGAAGCTTACCACACATAAGCCATGCGAATGCTGTGTAATCTCAAGAAAGTTGCAAATAATCATGTTAAAAATAAATGCGATGCGGTTCATCGAGAAACAGTTCACCATTTTCTGTATGAAGTGGGTGGCATAAGAATCCTGAGAAAAAAGTTGAAATTAATCAGACTTCAAGATAATAGTTACTTTCGAGAGTTCTAATACATGGTCTTGAATTCCTGGTTCAAACAGCTTTTCTTCTTCATCTCCTTTCACTAAAGCAATAATTGATTGGAGGGAATGAGTCCCTTTTTTATGTCTCGCAACAACAGGTATCGAATCAATTATCTTCAATAATGGGATTAATCGTATTGAGAGAGTGATTAGTAACTTTACGCTTTTGAATAAGATCATCCTTTGATGAATAGATGCATGTTGGAGTAGGGTCAACAACATGTAGTTCAGATAAGGATCCACCATAATTTCTTTCAAAAGCGGAGTAATTTCACTGATGATAATATCGAGCTCCAATTGAGATGCTTTCAGGACTAACTGCGATATGACTCTTCGGTAAAATGGTCAAACAAAGAATAATGAGCGGGTGGTTACTTGCTTCCTGCAGGATTGAGAGCCATCTCTCCAATTTGACCTCTATATTCAAGGATTTTAGATCGCTGGAAGTCAGCATTATTTTCTAGATCAGGATTGCTGCTTTTCCGAGTTATGAAAAGTTTATTGAGGCTCAGGGATACATTTTTGCCAGTCTCATCCAAATAAGCCAAAGAAGTACTTGCTGATGGTATCATGTTGAAAGTATGGTCGAAATTCAAACTTGAATAGTTAGAGGAACTGGTTCCGTTTGAAAACTCATTCGCCTTATTCAAGATAGTGAAACTTCCGATACTTTGTTGGTTAGCAATGGCAGCGTGGTGTGAGAATTGTGAGGCCTCATAACCATTAGGACCAGCTCCTTTTGGGAGAGAACTTCCTTCCATATTGCTGATGGAACTATAAGAAGAGAAGCTGCTTGCATTTCTGTTCAATCCGGCGTCTGGACTGTCCATTGAGTTGATGGTTCTGCTATCATTTCCGCATTCAAGTGTAATTTGAGAGTCCAAAGGCAATGGCGTTGCTTGCTCCTTCAACAAACAACAGAGGAAGTGAGTTGATATTAGTGAATAAACTTTTTTTACCTTTGCAAATGAAAATTTTTTCTTCAAATTCGCACCTGCGGGAGAGTAAGCAAGACCGAATTCTTCATCTTCATCGATTTTGATGCTACCCAGGTCAAGAGTGCTACCTGTCTTGCGAGACTCGAGTTTTGTCTAGTGAATCAAAAAAAAAAATCGAATCTGTTGGCATTCATCAAAAGAAATTTACTCTTTTCATCATTGGTACGATCACTTTCAAATACCTAATGAGAAGGAAGCGGTTTTTCGATAGGTCATTTGAAGAGGTATGACTTTCGTTCCAAGGAACTTTAAAATTGAGACTATTCGCGAGTTCATGATTGAGATCTGCGACAGCACTCACACCCAAAATAATTTGGTTGTCGCCTTGCTTCTAATACCCTTGGTTAGCGAAATATTTAGGAACTTCAAGTTACAAAAGAGATCTCAAAATTTTTCAGCTGCTGCCCAGCATTTGCCAATATAGTCGTCGCGTTCACAAAGAACTCAAGAGTTAGTGGCTCCTAAACGTTAATTTCAGATCTCAATTGGTAGGATCGTTACATCAGGTGATTGAGTCAATGCAACAACGGTTTTGAAAGTGAATTCTGAAAAAGGCAGTAGGTAAGAACTCGGTTCATAAGGAGTCGGTGTGCGGTTTTCCAGATCATAGAAGAAGATGTAGTTATTCTATTAAGCAAAGAAAAAATGACTATTCAATTTAGTCAAGGGTCTATGTTACCATAAAACTGTCTTCAAAAACTGAAAGGACTTTCTCAAGCCGAAAAATCGCCGTACCTCCTATTGGATGGCTCGCTTCTATCGAAATGGCCATCATTTTCTTTTCATGGTGAATCAGCAACTCAATATCGTTGTTTGGGATGTCATCAGTAGGAGTTATTTGAGACTCTAGAATGTCTGAAAGTTTCTTCTTTTTCCAATAAGAAGTCTTCGATGCTTTACAGGAGCACTCAAAATGAGTGAGGTAATGTCTTCGAGTTACATTGGAATAGTAGGCAGAAATATTTTGGAAATTGCAGCGTTTGACATCAATAACTTTAGAGAATTCGTTACAGATAATGAAAGGTTTCAATTCTATTACATCTGAGGCAAATGGGGCAAAAAGGATCATAATTTTGCGAGATTAAATGTATTGCAGATTCAATTCTCTCTAGCAGACAGACTTCATCATTTAGTTGTCTATTATACTCCGATATTTGTGGACTCAAGCTGAGTGTTTTCCCTAAACAGTTGACTGATGGTTATATATTGGTAAAGAATTGCCAACTACCTGGACTTCTTTGAAATACATTGTTATCAGCGTTGCCAAAATAAGGATCATGTGGGAGAGTAAAATCTGAGTGAGAAGTTTCGACATTGTTGGCTTGAGGTGTGAGAATGTAATTTAACCTCTTTATTTGTTGAGTGAGAGACGTATCTAATTTTCCATCGAAAAGTACCCGAATCAGAGAGCGCCAATAAAATTAAAATACTCATTTGATTTCTCTCAACCATCGACAAGCCAGGCGGATAACTGAACGTCTTCGCCTCAACGTCATTCATAGCGAAGATGTCCTCGCTTGAATCCATGATGCTATCTTCATGTTAGTCCGATTAAATAATCTAATCATTAATAAAAGTGAACTTACCGAAAACTTGTCTGACAACTCTCGGAGACAGCTCTGCTTCATCCAGGGTGATTTTCTTGTTAGTTCCAATGAAAATTTGAGAATTTTCGCTCGAATCTTGCTGTTCGAACACTCTTCTCTGGTGAATCCCTCTTTCAAAAAATTTGCTAGGTGAGATTCGGAGTGTCATAGTGCTTTACTTCTCTGGGCTAGGGTGCAAGTTTTCAGTAACGGACTGCATTACGAATGGAAGGAGTAAAGTTAAATCAAAATCTTTATTAAATTTTGGAAGCAGAGCTTTCTGCAAGCAATGAGTTGAAAATTAAAAAAAAACTCAGGTAAGCACTTGGATTACACTAATTTTCTAATTTTTATTTTCAAAGACATTGAAATTTATCTTAATAAAATTCTTTATCTTGACTCACTCATCGCGATTAAATGACAACTTTCCTATTTTTTCAGGAATCATTAACTCATCGACTGAGCTTGAGATTCTCCTTCTTAGTCAAGTAAGCGTCTTGCGCGATGATTCGGTTATACTTAAGATTAATGTTTTTGCCTGAAATTCACGAGGCCAGAGGCATGATTAGTGAAATCCCAGATAAGCAGTCGGATTTGGGAGAATCACCAGCTTATGGTCAAAATGTAGGATTCATTGAAATTTTGTTCGGATTTGGCAGTCGATTCTCCATACAGAGATAATCATAACTGCCTCTTCCTCTATTATTTGTGAATATCTAGATCTGAGCTATAAATCTAGGTTGTTGCTTCCAAATTTAAGCATTTTGTTTGCATTTCACCTTAACCCATATACATGATCTACTGTAACAAAATCTACAACAAGTAAACTCCAATACTTTGATTTTATTCTATCGAGCTGAGAAATTGTAAATTCTGAGTCCTTTTTGAGTTCGAATTTATCGCAATAATTCCAAGTAAGCTCAACGAAGGAGCTCATGCGTATTAAAATATAGCTGCTCGTTAGGCAAAAAATTTTCAAATCCAAATAATTGTTTTATGACACCTTTCAAGTATCCGAGTGATGTCGAGACAAACACATTGATAGTGTGATTGCAAATATCTCTCCTTAACCTCGAACCAAATATGACACCAACATACTTAATTGCTACTGAGAAGGAAATACTCTTGTAGATTGAGTTTCCCTCGACATTCAATATAATCAGCACTTAGACCAATTTTCATGAGAAAATGTACAAAGATCAAATGGGTATGAATCTTTCACAATTAGAGTCACACTATTTTGCTTAATGTTATGTGATAATGCGAATACACCCAAGATTTCTCAAGGTGATATTTATAGAAGGAATACTCACGGTGATTAAATGCAAGTACATCCTCATCTAAGTAAATTTAGGGTAAGCTTATTGAACATAGAAAACACCGATCAAAGTGTAAATTGATAGTCTCTAGGGCTCTGCTACGAGGGCGTTCTGAGCTTCGGCTATTATTTCCTCTTCAATTTTCTTTACCTTTTTATTTTGAAATGACTCCTCAATATTGTCTTCGTTTTCTTTCAAGCGAGCCAGAAGGTTTTCTCCTTCTTGGAATTCGCTCTTTTTATCGCCATCCCCATCGATTTGTTGGCTGTGTTGTTTCATCCTGAGCTCATGATTCTCTTTTATTAACAATTTGATTTGCCCTTCAAGATCGATTTGAGCGGCGATGTCTCCACTTCTTTTCAAGCGCAATATTTCATTTTCCAGGGCGAGCTCCTTCTCTCTGTTCTCGTATTTGTTTTCTTTCAGTTTGAAGCTGAGTGATAAATTTTCCTGTTTAAGACGCTCGTAGTCAGTGAGCCATTGGTCATTGATTTCTTTGAAGAACTCCATTGTATCTTTGCAGAGTTCATCTGGTATTAGTTCCTTCTGCTCACATTTAATAAGCAGCACCTTTCTGAGAGTCCTGAATTCTTGGATCTTCGTGCGCAACGTGGTATTTTCTTTGCTGTACGTGTGAAGTTGCTTTGTTAATTCTAATTCCGTGTCGTTAAGCTCACGATTTTTGATATCTATTAATCTTTGCAGTTGGTCAATAAACTCTTGTAGATAGAACTTTTCTCGCAGTGACATTGCTAGTTTCTGCTCGTACTCCTGTATCTTATTAGCAAACTCTAAAACAGGCTGCGCTATAGGTTCAACAATCTCTTTGGCTGCCGTCTTTTGCAACCGTGTTTTTCTCGTCTCGGAAGTTGGAGGAACAATCTTCTTTTGCTTCTTTGAAACCTTTTTCTTGTTGAGATTTTCAGTAGCTAAAGGATGCTCGCTCTCTTCTTTGGTTACAGAAAGACGCCCTGCTTTGCTTTTCTTACCTAAGACAATGTATTTGACTCTTTCTTTGGGTTTTTTTGGAGTCTTAATGGCTTTAGGATGCTCCTCGGACGAATCTTTCATAGTTTGGGTTTCTTGGTCGGCCTTTATGATTTCCTCAGGCTGAGGTTGCTCCAATATGAGCTGTTGGGCTTGCAGAATTTGGGAAACATTTTCTCCTTCCTTGCGTGAGAGCAAACCGTATAATTTCTCAAGAGGAACATTATATACTGGTTCTGCTGCAAGAGATCTCAGGACTTTCTGATCTTTATTAAGCATGTCTTTCAAATTTGCTCGGTACCAGTCAAGTTCTTGATCCTTCTTTTGTGAGAGCAACATATAATTTTCGCTCTGAGCTCTGAGCTTGAGAGCTTCCTTCGTCATGCTGAGCGAGTCTTGTAACTCTTTCGCTTCATTCTTTAACAAATAAGCAAGGTCAGCCTCAATAGAGTTTTGGTTGGATTTGTTTGAGAGCTCCTCTTGAAGTTTCTGACAGAAAAACGTCTTTGCATTATTCTCAGCAGTCAGTTTCGCGAGTTGAGCTTCAATTCTCCTCACTTCTTGCTCGTGCTCCAGACATCTTTTATTCGCTTGCTGTACATCATAAAATGCCTTCTCTTTCTCCTTTTGCAAGGTGCTAATTTGATTCTTAAGCTGTAGCACAGCTTCGACAGGAACGAAATCTGTGCTCAAAGCTTGACTTGGGGCGTTCAGCTTTAAAAGTTGGTTATTCGCTTCGCAAGTAATGATATCTTGCTGCAACTTCTTTGCCGCCATTTTCAGCCCTTTATTTTCGTTCTCAAGTTCAATAAATTTGGCTTGAAGAGTTCGGTTAGACTCCAACAATTCTTTGATTCCTTCTTCAGAGAGATTTACAGGAATTTGATTGCCGTTGTTGATTCTCAGATACACTACTGTAGATTTATTCTCAGCAAGAGCATCATATCTCATTTTTTCTTGATCAAGAGTTAATCGCATTATTTTTAATTCTGATTTGAGCTCAACCAAACGTTTGATCAGTAAAATATTTTTATGCTGCAGTCCTTGAATGTCTTTAAATGAAGGATTGTTCTCAGGCTCTTGTTCGTCTTCGGAAGCACTTTCATCTTCCATGCCCTGAGTTTGGTTGACCTTTTCTTCTTCCTCCTCTTCCTGCATTTCCTCGTACTCTTCTGAAATATCTTCAGGATGAAGCATTTTGCCTGATCTGATGTGCGAAATCTGGGGTCCAGTCAGCTTCTTTCCGTAATTACTAAGTCCGAAAGACTCATTCCGTTTCATCATGGAGGTACCGTCGCTTAGATCCTCAATCTTGATCTCTTCAAGGATTTTCTGACTTTCTATGTGATAATTGATCTCTTTAGGGTTGGCACTGTCAGGTTGCACAGGTGCTTGCTCTTTAGGTGTTTGCAGGTTGTCGTCCTCATCTTCCTCTTCTATCATTGCGTCTTCTGGCCTCAATTCGCGAGCATGAGTTTGGTTTTCCATAACACCTTGCTCAGACTGATTTGTCTCAAGTTTCTCGCTCTCTTTAGGACTTTTGCTATTTGTTTTGTCAGCATCTCCAGATTCAGTGCCTGCGCCTATATTCTCGCTAATTGTTCCTTCTGCCTTATTTTCTTCAGCATTCGACCCTGATTGGACAGCTGGTTGTTCGATAGGGTTTTCGGTCTGCTCGTTACCTGCGGCATTTTCTGGGGCTGCAGATTGGTTCTCAAGGCTCGTAACCCTCTCAGAAGTTTCATTAGCCTTTTCTTCTGGAATCGGCTCTAATGTTTCAGGTTGTGGGTTTCCAGCTTCCTCACTCTTAGCTTGATCGTTTGCTCCTTCAAAGAAATCTATATTTTGGACAGCTTGTCCAGATTTCTCAGGTTCGATATCCATTTGTCTGTCTGCTTCTGCAACCCCGGAGTGCTTTTCAAGGAAGAAAGAGACACCGAGTCTTAATGATGGCTCCTTATGATACTCTCCAAAATCGCTTCTGATAATGGATGGATTATTTTCCAAATCAACTCCCGACAATTTATCATATGCCAGATTATCATAGTTATCTTCTCGATAGGATTCATCAGCAAGCGGTCTCTCTTCGACCATAAAGGATCTGTATTTAGGTTTCTTTTGAACGTTTCGCTTTAATTTCTCGATGGTTCTCTCTTGCAGTTTCATTTCGTTCTTCAGTTTGTTGCTCTCACTTAACGAACTGAGCAATTGCTGCTTCAAAGTCTGGGCTTCGAGTTGAGTGTTCATCAGCTCTTGTTGAATGAGCGAATATTTTTGCTGGAGATCGACGTTATTCTCTTTCAGAGTCAACATCTCCTTGACCGTACTTTCTATCTGCATGGTCTTTTCATCCCATTTCGCCTTTGCTGAAACATAGTCTTCTTCTTTTTGTTTCAAAACCGTCAGTTTCTCTTTAATCTGCTTCTCAAAAATCTCCAATTTCCCACGCGCTTGCTCTTTGAGTGTTTTCTCAGTCACATATCCCTGTAGCAATTCCTCTACAAGCTTCTCATCTACTAAAGGTTGTCCTGCCCTATCCCTTCTCCAATCTTCTATTTTTCTTGTAACCATTTCAGAAATCATGTTTTTCTCTGCAATTTCTTGAGCCATTTGAGAAATCTGAGCGTTAAGGCTCGCAATGGCTGCTTCTTGTTCCGCTTGGATGTTCTTCAGATTATTAATCATCGTCTCCTTCTCAAGAATGGTTTTTGTGAGAGTTTCTTTCAAATTAATATTCAAGTCATCTGGGTTCTGCTTTTCGAGGATCTTGAGGCGCTCTCTCTGCTCGCTTTCATATTGCGCCTTCCAATTTAGCATCTCGCTGTATACTTTTTTCTCATTGAGGATTGATTCAGCCTGAAGAGCAGTTAGTTGAGCTTGTAAGTCTTCCTTGGCTTGATTTGCCAATTGGAGATTTTCCTGTAGACCACGTGCTGCTGAGATTAAATGTTGATTTTGGTTTTCAAGTTCTGCAATGGTAGCCTGCTGGTCAAGAATTATCTTCTTAGTCCTTTCTTCAATCTCTTTGACAGAATTTGAAATCTTGGCGCGTGATTCACTTTCGATCTTAGCAGATTCAACACTGCGAATAACATCCAAATTAGATTGAAAGATTTTCTGCTCAAGTCGCTTGACCTCTGTCTTAAGGTTTCCGGCCCTTTCTTCTGACTCGGCAAGTTTTTCTCTAAGTTCTCCGATAACTTTATGATTATATTGGCATAGCTGCTGGAATTCATTCAGCTTGTCCTCAGGCGATTGTTGGGATTTGGTTAGTTCAACGAGAGTTAATTCAAGCTGCTTTATCTGCGCATCTAATGTTTTTTTCTCTTCTTCTAGCAATTGGCAACTTTGTTTGTATTTTTCGGCATTCATCTCTTGAGCTTTTGAGGCCTCTTGGGCTGCTGCCAGCTGAGCTTGAAGCTGGGCCATCGCCTCTTGCTGCTCTTTAGATTGCTGGTCTGTTGCCTGGGGTTGCTCTTTTTCTTTTTTTTGAGCTGCTTTCCTTGCCATTTTTTTTTTTAATTTCGATGTTTTGCTTTTTTTTGGGATACAGCGGGTCTGAATTTCAAATAAAAGAATTATTTAAAATTGGAAGGGTTAATTATTTGAATCAATTATTAATACTACTACTTGCGACATGCTGGAGCTATGCAATTTCGAAGCCGTAACAGGCAAGTGGGACATCATAATTACACAGTAAATAGCAGAGGAGAAATTGTAGTAGATTCAGAATCCATGGCTCGCAACGACATAACAATATAAGATAATTCACTACGAACTGAATGAAATACAAATCCTGTAAAAAATGAACAATTTGTTTCAACCAAAAATTGTCAGGTGAGTCATGTATTCGTGACTATGGAAAAAAACTTTATGCGTCGAAAAGGAAGTATTGAAACTTTCTAAGACTTCAATTTCAAGAACTAAGAATACGAATTTTTGCTCAGAGGGGATTTCAATGCTGATTTTTTTATTTCATGCCGAATAAACTCTTTTTTTCTCGCGACCTACAACGAATTTCCCGGCAAATTCATATTACAAAAAAAATACTAGCCTCATATAGAATTCATACTTAGAAACTTATCATATATAAAGCTTCGCTACGTTGATACTCTTTAATAAAAAATCTCATCCATCAATATGAAGGAACTTCTAATTGTAAGGGAAGAAAATTATTGATAGTTGACATTCCACATAAACGCGCTTTCGAATATATAGATATCTCTTTTTTTTTTTGATATTGGGTAACACAGGAGTGGCTGATAGATATCAAAGCGCCAATCTATAAATGCAGATGAAGAAATACCAATAACTTTGATTGAAATTCGTCATAGAGTCTGATTCGTTCACAACGCAAACATTACTCATTCTTTCATTCAAGATCAATAGATGTATATTATGTAAATGCATTTCGAAATTGCATACAATTCAGCCTCAGAATCGAATTTCTGATTGAGTTAAATTTAATCCATTTTTCGCTAGCATATCATTCAAGAAATTCAATAAGGATTCATGTGGAACGATCTGCATGATATCTCTTACCACCAATTCTTTCCTGCAACCAGGATGGAAACAGCACAAGCTAGATTCCTTTCTGCTGCATAGGGTGAGCAAGTGTTTTCTTGCGCAAGGGAAACAATATGTGTGTTGACATGAAAAGATATAAGGATTATGAACTCCGGTAGTTCCACAAATCACACATCCTTGATCCGTGTTATTCAATTTTTCCAACGAATTTTGAAGTTTGGTTTTTACACGATATACGTCCTCGGGAGGGCCAATCAACTCGACGCATAAGGCATCCTTTTTCAACTTTGTATGAATAATAACCCTTGAAAATTCTCTTTTCAAAGCATCCATTTTTTTATAGAGAGAAGAAGAAGCTCCAGCAACTGGGAATTCGTCAATAGTGAAATGCTTACTCCTGTCAAGCTCTCTCTCAAGCGCAATTTTAGCATCTTTAGTGTTTTCGGGTTTCCCATATATTAAAATTGTGCGATTGACTTTGGATACACTAATGAATACCTCGCATTCCTTTTCTATTTTGGAGAGCTCTTTTTTTCCAAAGACTTGTGTGAAGATCAGAGGGTATAATTTATGGTTTGAAAGGCCTTCCACTTCTACACCCTGCGAAATTTTGTACAGCTCGTTTCTCACTTTTGCTGCTACCTCAATGAATTGCTTGATGTCTTGCAAGGGAAGAACAGGCTCAATGCTAATCTTTACGTAGGCTTGCTCACCTTCTAAGCTTCTTGGAAATGGTAAATTAATCTTGAGAAGATTTTGAAACTTTGAATTTATCGCTTTCCTTGCCTTTTCGTACTCATTCTTAAAAATTTTATAGCGCTCCCTAAAAAGGCTGATTTCTGTTGAATTAAGTATGGGTTTGACATGAACCATTTTCTCAATTGTAGTCCTTGACAAACGAATCTTTACTCTCATTTCATTGCACTGAGATATGAATTCATTAGCATCTTTAGAGTTGGTGAAATTGAAAATATGGTTGATCCTGTGATGGGTAGAAAATGTCTGCGAGAACGTTCCATTACACTGTTGAGCTTTCTGAGTTATATACTCCAGCACTGTTTCTTTTTCCTTGTTAAGGTCCTGCTCAAAGGCGTGGGTTCTTCTATAAACAGTGCAATGGCGAAATTTGGCTTCGGGGAAGTCATCCTCAAGATAATTTTTCAAGTAAATTTCATCAACGGCTAAAGGGAGCCGATTAAGACGTATCTTCACCCCTTGGTGGTAAGCTCTGAACTTGCTATTTAGAATTTCGTATGAATCAAGCTGGTCGGCGAAATCTTCTGCGTCTTCAGGTGTATCGAAGAATATTGCTCCAGTTCCAAGAGGTAAGCCTGAAAGCCAAGTTACCTTGCAGCGTATTGTACCTCCTGATTGGTCATCCAAAATGAATTCATTCCGTTTTAACTTGACGATTTCTCCATTAAATTTCAAACCTTGCTGTACCATAATATCAACATATTTTTTATCGTTGCACATGATGATAGCTGATTTCTCATAAGACTGGGCATCACGTATGATGTCTATTTGATACACTTGCCCTTTGCCGTACTGTTCAGAGAAAGCATCATTGAGGTCATTAGTCGTCGTAGACTGTGGCAAATTGGGAGCAATAACTGTCATTGTTTCGCCACGTTTCAAAATTTCGCAAATGTTACCTCCCTTTTCAATGACCACTCGGACATTTCTTCTGAGCTCAATTTCCAATTTTTCGTTCTTGAGCTCTTGATTAATAGCTTCTAGGTGCTTTTTAATTTCATCCTGAATAGTTAACTTCTTGGCTGACGAGGTTGCAATATAAATAATCCCTTGCCGAGAATCAATTTTGTAAAGGATCTTATTTGCGATCTTCCAAGCATGAAGTTCAGCCATTTTCTCTTCGAACTTCTTGATTGAAGAGTTACCCCACCCTTTTATCTTGATGAGCCCAAAGTTATCTTTGCTGACGACATCTTTTACACTTTCAAATCTTTGGGATAGCTCAGGATAGAGAGCAGAATCACTAAATTGCTCTTCTTTAACACTGCTCACGGAATAAGCAACCAGATTTCCATAGTCAAAAGTCTCTGAAAAGAAGATCCATTTCGCATCAGCCTCCTTGTTGTGGTGGAGAGAATTCTGATGAATGAAAATATTTTCCAATTTGTCATTTTCTCTCACTAATATGTGTCCAAACGTCTGAGAACCAGAATAGTAGCACACATTGACGATGTGTGTCAAGAGCAAGCATTCCAAGACAAGAGCAGCAGTATTCTGCTGTTGTTCGTTTCGTTTGTAGTTCAGTTGAGCCATCTCCTGCTTAAAGGCTCTCCGTAGGTCGTGATAGTGGTCATAGACAGTTTTAAAAGTGCCATAAATTAGTGAATTTTGTTGGCACCACTTTTTTGCAACTTCGACTTTGGATTGGGCATTGAATTCGCCGAGATCGTCTCCGGTTTTATATTTTGATAAAAATTCTTTGAAGAGAACCAAATAGAAAAAATGATCGCCTTCAACATCTTGAAGTTTGTATTTCTTTTTTAGGTTCTCCCACAGGAACAGCTGTGAATCTTTGAATTCACTGAGATCATCGCCCCAAATGAAGAGACTTGTGGCGTGCTTGAGCATAGCAATTATGATAGCAACCTCATCAAATACGCCACACTCGATCGCTTTGAATAACGAGCTGCTCAGAAATGGTTCGACTCCGATAATTTGACTCATCTTCTTTCCTCTTTCTGTCAGCTTTCCATGTTCATCGAGCGCTTCATAATTTTTCAGATTGCGTTCAGAGTTCCTGATATTGTCTCCAGGGATTTTGTCTAGCGCTTGGAAGTTGAAGATATCACTGATTTTGAGCAGCTTCAGCCAAAGGATGGCATGTTCGAGGTTACTCTTTTGAAGGTCAGGCATCCGAGACTCCGGCATTTTTTTAAACTTTTCCAGAGAATAGAGACGGTAGCAAATTCCTGGACAAGTTCTACCTGCTCTTCCAGCCCGTTGCTGGGCAGAACTTTTGGAAATGATTGTCCATTTCACCTCATCAAACCCTCTCAAAGAGTTATAGTATGAATCACGGTCAATACCTGTATCAATAACCATCGAGAGATCTGGAAACGTGAGCGAGGTCTCAGCGATTTTTGTCGCAATGATAATCTTTGTGGTGTGTTTTGGGTTCTCTTTTTCAAAGATCTGATCGTACTTGTATTGTTGCATTTTTGAATGGAATTTGAAAATTCGAAACCTGTGAACTTTATCCTTGTTCTCTTTCCCCTCATTTATCAGTAGATTTTTTAGTCTCTCCATTTCAGCTATTGAGGAGACGAATACGAGCATATGCCCCAGATACACTTTTGAATCTACATTAGGATACTTCTCTGAGAAGTAATGAGGATTTTCAAGGGCCTGCTTCTTATATTTCAGAAGTTTCAAGATCATGCTATTGACTCCAGTAATATGTTCGTGTCTCAAGGTTGGTAGGGGTTCATATTTTATGGTGATAGGGAACTGTCGGCCCCTGATCCTCAAATCTTTTGCGTTATCTAAATACTCTGAGAATTTCTGCACATTAATGGAGGCCGAAGCAACAATAACTTTGAGATCTTTTCTCAATTTTTTTTCAAAATAGCGATGCCTTAAAACACCAAGAATAATATCTGAGGAGATCGTCCTTTCGTGTGCTTCGTCGATAACAATGACAGAATATTTTGATAGGTTTTCATCGTTCATGAGTTTTTGGATAAACTGGTTATCAGTCAAGAAGACTAGTCTTGTTGAAGCAGAAATCTTCTTATCCGAGTCTCTAGATCCGACCTCAAAGCCCACCTCCTCACCAGGCTCAATATAGAGTGTACTACAAACTCTTTTTGCAAGAGCTAAGGCCGAAACTTTGCGAGGTTCAATAACAGCAGCCAATCCAAGATCCATATTTGCAGTTAAATGCTGCAATATGTAAATTGGTAATTGGGTGCTCTTTCCGCTGCCGGTTTCTCCACTGAGAACCATAAACGATTCGCTCTTGTTTTCTAGGAAATCCATAATATCGATTTTTTTACAATAAATTGGAAGCAACTCTAGAGCACAATGCGACTCTAATTGCAAATTGTCTATTAGGTTTCCAAGGCCTTGATTCGAACTTCGGAAGAAATCTATGAAGATCTTGGAGATACTCCTCATATAGTTCTCGATGGTAAGCTCAATCTGTTCTATTTTCTCTTTGATTGCTTGAATTTGCTCTTTTGTGCGGTTTTCAAAAGAATCATCTTCTTCGTCCCATCCGTTTTCTTTAACAGATCGTACACTCCTTTTGAGTTCGATGATTTTGTTGGATAATGAGTCGATTTTCTTCCTAAAGTCAAGGAGTTCATATTTTGAAGGTATCTCATTGTTGGGCCTATGCAATAGGGCTTTTATGTCAGTCTTTTTCTCTTTTATCAGAGTGGCAATTAAATCGTTGAAATGAAGCTTTTCACAGTCATTTGAGCACTCCTTGATAGATTCACAAATAATTTTACTGTGGAGATAAATGCAGCTTGTCTTTTTGCATTCACCATCATTAAGGCAGATTACCCTACCTTTTTGTATGTATATTTCTGGATCGTCTTTATTTGAATTGTCTCTTCCGAGTTTTTTTAGATGTTTCTCAGTGTTAGAGTCTGTAATATCTGTGCCATTAGCTTGCTTATACTGTCTTTGTAAGTTACGGTCTTCTTTTTTCTCTTCTTCTCGAGCTTTTTTTTCTTTTTCTTGAGGTCGTCCGTGAGGAGCCTGGGAATCAGATGGGTCCAGCATGTCACTTTGTGCCAAGCTTACCGAAGATATGGACAAGGCCTCTAAGTCAGGGCTTATTTTTTGAGGCAGTCTCTGTGAATTATTGGGTTCAGAGAACTCAAAGGAAGTATCGTGTGTCTTATTCACTGATTTAATATCTAATTGTTCTTCTCTTTCCTGTTCTTCATTTTCATTGTGCTCTTTGGTCTTCCTTCTCCGTGGCCTTCTCTCATTTCCCAGATTGTTTTCAGATTCCATTGACTTTGTTGTAATGAACTACTGAGTTGATTCTTAGTGGTATTCTTCCAATTTAAAATCTTTCGAAAATAAATTTTTTGTGTTTCTTTGCCCACGTACCGAGCTAATTAAATAAGTGAGGCTCTCTAGTAATCCCAGCGAGATGTCATCAATTCATATCTAGATGGTATCGTCATTTTATTTCAGAAAATACCTAGGGCTCATGTCTGAAACATGAATGTCGTTGGTTTACTGAGGAAAATTCGGTTTCCGCCTTTTCTTCTCAATCAATAATAATTTTTCTGTAAACAGCTTAAAGTATTAAAAAAACTGAACCAGAATGATTCACTTTAAGCCAGACCTTGCTCTACGAGTAGAATATTTTTATACATTTCAATACTGATATCATATCAGTCTCTAGTAAAGCTGTTGAAATCTCTGTCATAATTCTCGATAACTGGAATTCAAGTAACAACCAGACAAGATCTACAAGGGTCAGCTCTTATGCTGTAGCTTCTGCAAATTGATGAGATCTTGATGGTTTAGAATCAATATGGATCCTGAGAATCAGTTCTACTGAAAATGAGACTGAATTCCAAGAAGATCTAAATAATTCTTTCAATCCATGTCAAAATGTTGCTAAACATTTTTACACAATGGATTGTTAGCTCTAGGGGTCTGCAACAAGCGTTAACAGCTATAACATTCCAAAAATCTCATCAATATAAAAAATCCAAAGCGACAATTTTTCTTCTCTCTTGCTTTCTCTAAGTATTCTCAGATATAATATATTACCGATGGGTTTAGCAGAATGTTAGCAGAAGAATTAGAAATTGCTAATGATTCGGTTGTGAATAAGTAAAATTATACAAAAGATGAGAACAACACAAATGAATAAGTAAACAATTTAGTGAAACCTTTGAGAAAAGAGAGATTTTTCGGGAAATGCTGTGTTTTAGGTAGTTAAAGCTAGTTGGAATCTATGTCCAATTAGTTTGTTTTTTTTTTTAATAGAAAAATGAAATTTTTAATTCACATAATATACAGGAGCTTGAATCGTTTCAACTTTATATAAATATTTATTGAGGGCAAATTAATCAATTTTGGAAGTGCCAATAAATTCACAATCAAGGAATGAAAAACTTTAGTATTGAACTTGACTCGGAACCTAAAGGTTCTTTGGTGGGTCAAAAGAGAAAGAAGAACAAGAAATTAATATATTCCGGCTCAGTAGCTGTAAACATGAGGAGAAGATCTCTAGAAGACTTGGTTCCATCTCAAGAAGCTGCTCATCAGCCCTTCAGACCTGTTAATTCCTCAGCTTTTCAAGAAAATGAAGCCACATCGGGCGAAATCAAGGCAAAGCTTCCAAAGCTCTACAGCGCGGGACTCTATAAGAATTTTAATTCCAAGATGCAAAGCCTAAAAGATAAATATTCACATCTTTACAATCAGTTTGGAAAAAATGGAAACCAACAAAATTCGAGTATCAGGCAAATGATGAAGGAGTCAGAACAGCTTTTCAGCAGAACCTACTCAATTAAATATTTTGGAGTCAATAACGATCAGATTGGTATTTTATCTCGTCGAATTCCTCTGAAACAACCTGATAACAACCGATTAAGCCCTACAGCGCTTACAAAGCAAATACTCAAAACTCAATCGAACAAGGAGACTCAAGAGAAACAAACCGAACCGAGTCTTGCTGACATAATGAAAAAGAATGTAAAACGAAATCTGGAAGAAAACAACAAAAATCTTGAGAGTTCTAAAGGACGCAGCAAGACTCCAGATCCCAGCACCAAAATGGAGTTCGTCGAAGAATCGTCTCCCAATATCGAGAAAACTGGTGAAAATCCTATAATTACACAAGTGGAAGTTGAACAAGGAGCTCTAGAAGCCGATGACAAAGAGATAGAGGCTAAGGCTCAGGAATTCGTGCCTGTGCCTCAGAAATATGATGTGTATGTCGTTAATAAATATTTCATCCCGAAGCACTTGCATGCAGCTAAGAGGCAACAAAAACGCTCACAAAGCGCAGGAAACATCGGTTTGTTCGGCGAAGTAGGCACTTCTCGGAGCCAGACAGCCCAAAGAAACAGGAGGCTGGGGTCAATTCAACATAGAAGAGATGTTTCTGATGTGTCAAAGGTTCGTCAGACGCTGATGCGGTCAATGTCAAATTTCCACCCAAGCACTGAACCTCCCACGGATAGGGTTCTCGAGTCTGATAGATACATGACGCATGAATTAAAAATGCTTATCTCGGATAAGACTAATTTTTCTTATGCGAAGCTACTGAGTACGATTCAAAATCCGGATTTAATTCATCGTATGAATCAAAGAAGAGAAATGCTGAATGAATTTCTTAATAAGCGCCAAGAAAGGATTGAGAACATACATGGCAACGGTGCCATTCCAAGTAGAACTAAATCCGAGAAGTTTTACAAAACTTCTGGACAGTTTTTTGTGCAGATCACAAGACCAGAAGAGAATAGCATGTTTAGAAATTATATGAAAATAAAAAACAAACTGGAAGTAGAACCTCGTGCTACTTCCGTTGGGCCCAGACTTGGACTCGTTTCACGAGAGTAATCAGGCTACATTCTTCTATATCAATGGTTGTGGAAACTCTCGCACAAGAGGATGTATCTTACTCAGATTTTGTGATTTTTGGAATTCAAAATCTTCTAATAAAGAGTTGTCATGTGGCTTTAACTTGAGTATAAATATTGCTTGGTTCCTTTTTGTCCTGTTTTTCTCATTGAATTCAGAGAAAACATAGTGCAGCATTGATTACTTCGTTATTATTAATCAGATATAAATAACAATTTTCAGACTCAAGTAGAAAAAATAATTAAATTCTGATCGACTGCGACATATGATTTCCTCGAAGTCCAAACCTTTGCCAAATCCATTAGTCGGTGATTTCATTGTTACTCATTCGAAAGAAGTGAGAAAGGAAGAACAAATCCAAAAAATTCTTCAGAAGCTTTGGAAAAAGCACCCAGACCGTAATAAGATTTTGAAACCCATGCTGGATATGGAAAAAGGAAACACAGAAAGACTCGTCCACTACTTAAAACGCTTGAAAAACCTGAAAAAGACGCTTCAGCTCGATCATCAATCAATCATAGTTGCCTTCATGACTTTATTAGAGTCGGAATGTAAAAGCATCCACGATGCAGCCATACTTTCAGCGTTATACGGGAAAGCTTCTTTCCTGAAATCTGTCATAGAGCTATATCCAGGCTTGATGGAGTCAAAATACGCAAAACAACTACAGTATTTGAACAAAGAGGAAAAGAGTGAAATCAAAAAGGAAAAGAGTGGAATCAAAAAGGAAAGAATTGCCATCGATCCTCGGCTGAAGCCCTCAGAAGACCACTTCGGAGAAGTCGATATTTTCCTCTCTTTGGAAGAACTAGGCATCTTCAAGGAAGGTGTTTCTGTTTTGGATTGCTTAGATAGCAGTTCGGTAGCGAAGGGACTCAATGAGCTGACTGAAGACATCAATACGAGTATTTTCGTTGTCCATGGAAAGAAATACCCCTACTCATATTTGACGATTGCCTCATGGAAACGAGTGGTCATCTTTGATCTCAGTCAAATGAATGCTGTCAACCCAGACCTTTCACTAGAACAAATTCGACTCAAGAAGTGCTCTGCGTTCATGCAACTATTCAAAAAGTTTTTAATGAATGGTGATGTTGTGAAATACTTAGTCAACAGTGGGGGGTTCAAAAAGTTTCTAAAGAGAGTCATTGGGGTGAAAAAGCTGGAGTTACAAGATTATAGAAATTTTATTGATCGCCAGATGACTTTCTTCGACTTGCTGCAAGAACCGAACAGAGAAGAGAAACTGGAACTTAAAGGACTAAAGAAGAAGATTGATGGCAAATTCTACGAATACGTAGAGGCAGTTTTTTCCAGACCCTTCAGTCACGCAGCAGAATATAGCGATTGGGATCAGAGGCCTGCAACCAATTATCAGCAGCATTATATGGCATTGGCGGCTTACATTCTTTTGCCAATATATCAAAAACTTGACAGTGAACGAATTGGATACCGACAATTCAAAACTCTGCAGGATCTTCAAGTACAATTGGCAAAGATTAAGAGGAATGCTGTGATTGTTAGCAAGAAGTTTATGATCTGATTCAATCTTCATTGCTTTCAGTTATCTTTAATTCATAAATGTATTGTGGTTTTAGTAGAGAGAGTTAGAGCGCATGCTGAGTATATAAGCTGGATAATAATATTTGACTCTATAAATGGGCTTCGTTGTTATGTTCCTTAACTGGAGTGGTCATCTTTTTGAAACAAATTTTAGATGAAAAAAGCAAAAAGTATTTCTTTGTTGAAACTGGCATACGCGACAGCGCTTTTTTTTTTTGAGTCCTGAAAAAGAACACTCTGCAGTCTTGTAGTAAATAACCATAATTATACATTTCATGCAACAGTAGCAGTTAACTTGCAACGACTATTTTAGATAATTGCCATTACTCCTTTTCTAGTTTTTCACAATTAGACACAATTCGACGCAAATAAGTAGATATAAATAGTTGGAATAGTTGGAATAGTTGGAATAGTGGAAGAGTTGGAAAGACCGTCTCGTCTCATTCTAGACCGGTTCGTTTATTGATTTTAGAATACTGTTGAAGCTTTGAAATGTAAATGGTTTTTGGATAACCCCGTCAAATCCATTGGGAACTACATGTGTCCTGTCTATTGAAATACCACTGACTAGGATGATACGGCATTTAAGTTTTTCTTTCTGTTTTATTTTGGAAATGGTTTCACAAGCTTCGATTCCGCTCATGATCGGCATTTCATTGTCCAGAAATATCACACTGATGTCTTTGAAATTCTTTTCAAAAATTTCTACTGCTTCCTTCCCATTTCTAGCTGCGAGGTAATCAATGCCGAGTTGTTTTGCAAAATTCATAAGAACATCGAGGTTGAAAAAATCATCATCAGCAAACAGCACTTTCTTTCTCTTCAACCTTCCTAATTTTAATCTCCCACCTCTCACGTTGAGCTTCTTGAGGGTCTTTGAGAAGGTCATAAAATCACAGGGCTTCTCCAAGAATGCATCTGCTCGTATCATCCCTCGTGGGTTCAAGCACTCCTGTATTTCTTTTTCAACAGCATTCCCACTGATAATAACGATTTTGGTATTTGGAGATCGCTTTAGCATCTCCCATTCTCTGATCTTGATGATTGCGTCTTTGCCTTTCATTACTGGCATTTCAAGATCCATGGTAACTACATCAAAATGGCCAGGCTCGTGCTCTTGGAATATTTGAACTGCCTGCTGTCCATTGCTTGCAACAGTAATTTCCTGAATTCCATACTTTTTCAGCATTTCTGCATTGATAATTTGATTAATTGGAAAATCTTCAACTACAAGAGCTCTTGACTTCGTTTTATGTTCCGGAGATATAGCTTCCTGATCAACATATGTCAGCAATATACCTGTTGTTGTAGGGAAAGTAACCATGAAGGAGCTTCCAACACCTTCTTTGCTCTTCAGAGTTATCTCTCCTTTGTGCGCGTCAACGATCTTCTTCGAAATCCACAATCCAAGCCCTAGTCCTAAACTTTTTAATTGACTATCTGAGTGAGCTTGCCCGAATTTTTCGAATATCATTTTTTGATGCACTTCTTTGATTCCGCATCCGGTGTCGACGACCGAAATAGCAAGGTTGCCCCTTTCCTCTCTCAAAGGCCTCCTAAACCATCTCTGATCTATCTGAAAGTTTCGATCATCAGCTGCGTCTGTTTTTAAATCGGTATCAATAGCAGTAAAATACCCAAATGTAGTCTTCATAAACTTATCATCATCATCCAGATTCTCATTCCATGCAAATGAGAGTTTGATAAATCCTTTCTCAGTGAATTTGATTGCATTGCTGATGAGGTTAAAAATCACTTGAGTGGTTCTCTCCGGATCGATCATGAGCTTAGCAGGAATTCCCGGAGAAATATATATTCTTGGAGCTAGGCCTTTCGCCCGAATTAAATCTTTGGAGAGGATCCAAATTTCTTCAATAAATTTCTTCATATCTGTAGAAGTTGGGACCAACACCATTTCTGAACACGACTGTCCAGTCCTCCCAGAGTCAAGGATTGTTAACAGAATATTTTTCAGAATCTTGGAGCAGATTAACACTTTTTTCAAGATATGAGTCGCCTCTGGAGGTAGAGTCATCTCTGAGAGTATATGAAGGTTACCTAGAAGACCATTTAATGGATTTCTTGACTCATGTGAGAAGCTTAGAATGAAAGTTTCTTTCTCCTCTAGTGCTTTATTGAGATCTTCATTCGATTTTTGAAGTTGAATGTTCTGCTCGTTTATCTGTTTTCTCAGTAACATCCATTTTGTGTAAATTTTTTCTTGAATATAAGACCGAGCTAGGATTATTAACGAACTGCCGGCAAATCCACGAAGCATTCCTAAGAAGGACCTTTGCACTGCGAGCTCTAGTTGTTCTCTTGGTGCTGTTTTCACAAACTCGGCCATATTTGGTTTGGCGACTGTCCATGAAACAACTAGTACCATTATGATATATAGAGCCAGTCCTTTTTGAGAGCACCCAACGGTTGTTATTGAAATAAGTAACATGAAAGGCGCATAATACGCATCAATACGATCAGGGGATCTCCAGTACAGAAACAATATGGAAAATGATATAGTCATCATGCCAAGGGACAATGCGCTGTACTTCCGTTTCCATACAAGAAGAACCACTACCCCATACAAAACAAAGCTCGCAAGAACTCTGGACAAATTTGCTCTCCCAAAGAATAGACTGAGAAGAATCACAGGAAATATTCCAACTCCCATCCCATAGATTGTGTAGTAGTTGAGGTACTTTTGATGAAGGTAGGCTGGAGTGCCTTTCAATGAACGTGGAGGTTTACATAACGGTTTAATGAAGTTTTTATGCAACCACATTGTTTGATCTGGTTTGGATAGGTTTGAAAAAAAATATTTGGAAAAAAAAAATTGCAAATTTTTTTATTAAATTGGATTTCAAAGGAATACGAATTGTTTGGATGGTTTGAAAGCAGTTTAATGTGTACTTGCCATTTTTGATAAAATTACTAAAATATTATTCCGATAGTTATAGAGAGAAAAAAGAATAATGTATCGGGTGCTTGAAAATGTGATACCTTACGAAAAAAGCAAAAAATTGCCTTCTATTATCTCACACCTATTTTCTATATGCAATTTTACATAAAGCAGGTCGCCTTTCTTTACTCCTCCATCGACACCGAATTTTCTCTCTATCAGGTATGGCAAGGAGAAAAACATTTATACGTAATATCCCAAGTTGTCAAGAATTGGGACATTTTTCATAGCAATTTCGTGTCTTCTTTTGACAGAACTTCTTTCTTCCAGTTCGCTTAGCACGATTATACCCCATGAAAGTAATATTTTCTAAGATGCTGATTATTTCCGAGAACTTAATTGTAAAATGTTTTTCTCCTTTTGTTATTCTCTCAAGCACTAAATGAATGATATCAGAACAGTATGAATGATGGGAAATTTATTCTTTGGATGTGCATATATTAGTATTGGAGTTCGGAAAGGGATTTCTCAAAAAAACCCTAATTTCGAGACTAACCAGTAGAAAAATCTCCTCATTATTTGAAAAACAAGAGATTTATTATTGAACATTCAGTAAAGGAGGAAACGCTTTGAAATTGAAGAATCGATATCCGCAACTCCATAGATCTGGTTAGATAGCAGCAGCCTTAATTCCTAAGAAAACAATAGCAAGTTATTGAATTCGATGATATATCGGTCCCTAAGCTTGATCACTATTAGGTCTTCCTTCTTTTGATAAAAAGAGTCAGTATGATTTACCGCAACAGTGTTGCCCTTTAATAATCAAGAAACCAATGGACAGGGAACTGATTATGGATCATGTTCATTCTGATTAAACACACATACCAACACAAATATAGAAATTTTTGGGGAAATATCACTCTAGCTCGAAAGCTTACATTTTCTTAAAACTTTTTTTAGGAGAACTTAGGCTTCAGCTCTTCGAATCGAATACCCAAGCTAATATTAAAACGTTTTATTTATCGGTCAGTCTGGCATCTGTTGCAAAACTTTCTGAATGAGTAGTTCAGGTTTCCACATTTATTGCAAATCCAATCAGATTTTCGCTCTTTCTTCGGCTGGGATTCGACAGGTTGCTGAAGATGATGAAGGTGAACTTGATCATTATGTTGCTGATAGGATTGCTGGTGAGGGGCCTTTTTCTGTGCAAACTCTTCGAGAAATGGAAGAGTAATTTTTTGCAAATTGCATCCGAATTGAATAGCACTCTGATGCACGTTACTGAAATTCAATTTGGCAACTGGCTCAGGAATTCCTTCGCAACGAGTATTGACCATAGACACTCTCGAGTTCAGATTCTCTGAATCATCCCTCTTCACAAAATTGTCAATCTCTTTGAAATAAGCGACTTCATTTGAATGTTCCTCTCCAAAAGAATAGGAAATTCTGCTTTTAGTTTCAGCTTCTGATTCTGAAAAGTCTAAATTTCTTTTGAATGTGAGCTTTCGATCGATACTTGGTCTTTCTTTTAATTCAGCAGGAGCTGTTGGCTCGTTTTCAAAGATTTTTCTCAGAATAGGAGAAATTGAAGGGAGTTGTTGTTGAGGAGATTGGTAAGGAGGCAGCATATTGTTGCGAGACTCAGATTTTTCATATGTATTTTGTTGAGACGTGAGGCTTTGGTTAGCTCCTCTTGGAGGAGTCAACAGCAAAACACTGTTAAATCCAAAATTAGAATGGAAACCTAATGGTTTGTCATCAACGTATTCAGCTGAATGGCTTCGATTAACTGATAATTCTAGGCCTGGTGGAAGCTCATAAGAAAGCTTAGGGTTTTCTTTCTCTTCAACTTTGTGTAAGTTTTCTTTTATCAAATGCTGGGTATTCGTGAGATCCTTGAGAGCTCTGCGATCAGTTGTCGGCGCTGTAGTCACTGTTGTGACTGTTGGTTCTGAAATTTGAAGAAGATTTTGAATGTAATTCTCCTTCTTGGTTTGTAATCCGCAACGGTTACACTCAGCTCTAAAGGAGAAGTTGAGATTGTTGCAAAGAAGACAAACCCAGTCACCAGCTCGCACAGAGTTGTTGGCTGCCTTCTGTGTTTTGGATTTGCCCTTCGCTCTGGCTGCGGCGTTAAGTTTCGATTGATTGTCATCTAAGTGGGCGAGGTTTCCAGTTGGAATGCTGAACATTGGAAAGGTAAGAATATTTTCTTTGTCTTGTCCAAGTAATTTGTCCATGAGGGCAGAATTCGCTGAAAGATACAAAAATTCAAAAAGAAGTATATATAATAAATAAATTTTTGTTTGCTGGTATTTAAATTCGAAGGTGTAACGAAATCATGAATTATTTTCAAATCTTCATAAGATTCAAATCAAATTTAAATTTTCTGTTAATTTTTTGCAGACAACAAGGATTTTTCAAAAAGCGAAGTCGCTAATTAATCCACAATTCATCCAGTTCTTATGCATCCATGAGGAAGATGGACAAGAACAGGGAAATATTTAAATGCAGCTTGTCTTAGGTGCCGTAGAACGATAAAATATATTATGAATTTATTCAGCCGTGATAATTGAATTTGAATTCGCAAAAACTGATAAGATTCTTTCAATAATAATTGTGATGAGTAATGCGACATATTCAAAATGCAAGGAATTGGGTTAAACTTCTATGTTGAAGGATGGGAAACCGCATTTAATCGAAGCGAAACTAAAACCGTGAATGTGAACGTCATTTATACCGAAAAATGAAGTATAAATTTCAGAATGAAGACGAAATCCTCTCGATCTCTCATATCAGGGGTAAACTCGAGAGAAAAGTTGGGAATGTTGAAGAAATTTTCGAATAGCCTGCATTGTCAAGCGAAAACAGGAGGCGAGGAGACATTTCTCTCTGGGTTAGTTGGGTAAATAAAAAATGTTCAAATTTTGCGAACGTGCTGCCAAGCTGAAACCTCCTAAATCCTAGGGAATTATCTTGATGAATTGTCTATGTGCATACATACACCTTTACATCTGAGTGGAGTCCGTAAAATAATTTCACAACCATGCAATTCAACATAACGATTCAAAAAAAAGAGAGAAGAATGAGCATAGAAGTACCAAATCAGACTGAATGGAAGGAGTCAGCCTTCTCTTCGACTAACTCATTTTCATAACTATAAAGATACGCAGATGGAACATTCTTAAAAGCTTGCTCTGCGAATTTTTCTGGAGACATACCTTTTTCGTAGGGTACAAAAGTGAAATTTTCATAGTTTCTTCCAGGCAGCGATTTCTCGAAGTTTTTCATCCCAAACCAAGGGTCTCGAGGATAAGTTTTGATATTCCCGTCTCCAACTCCCACCACTATTATTTCTAGTGGAAACTCAGCTGCTTTAATAATTGCGTTTCTTGTTTCCTCAACGTCAGTGGGTTCTCCATCGGTAATTATCACCAACACTTCAAAGTCTCCTTTTACTTCGACGATTTCTATTGCTTTCTCTATCAATGGTTTGAAATAAGAAGGTCCAGAGAGCTTAATATTCTTCATTTGTTGTCTATATTCATGCAATATATGTCTAACCCCATAGCATTCGTGACTCTCTCCATCAGGATCAATATATAGAGGTCTTACGGAATAACCTCGCGTCCGACTATCACCGAATAAATACACTGGGAAATGCTTTTTGCGGCTGAATTTATAGGCTACTGATCCCAAAATCGCTATCACTTGCTCGTAGAAATTGAGAGCAACCTCTGAGATATGATGCAAAGGACGACCTCCGAAAGAAATTTTTCCAGAAGTCGCGTTCGAACTTGTACAGTCGATACCAAAGACAACTCCCATTTCTGCCAATCCTTGAGCTTCTAATTTCTCTGCTACTTTGGTAGCACATTTTTGAAAAGGTACAATTCGAGGATCTGGTTGGAATTTCATCGTTTTTCGAGTGAATGAGCACTTAAAAGGAATGTTCGTCCTGATAAATTCAACATCCCTTTGTTCTTTGTCAAGGAAGTCGGTTGGTTCTTCAAGAGCAAGAATGTTGTCCTGCATTTCTTGGCGTTCTTCCTCTGCTCCAAAATCAGATTTCGTGGATCTCAAGTTATAATGAGAACTTGCTGTTTTCTCTCCTACAGAAATCGTCGGCCTGCGAACTAATCGAGTCTCATCTTCACCCTCTGTTCTGCTTTTATCGACAATATTGTCTTCACTGCAACTATGTAGTCTCTTTAAGTCTCGATATCCATCTTGAAACTCAGGAGTCGAGACTACAGCGAATCTGTCATAATCCATTCTTTGATTATCGTTTTCATTGCTCTCTTGAATTATTTGCGAAATCTGGCGAGATGGGAACTGGAGGCCGCTTATATTACAAGGGTAGCTATCTCTTCTGCTAAAGCCTCTTCTTTGACTCGCACTTCTACTAAGTGAAGGAATTGCTCTAGCAAGTGTATTTTCAATTTCATCTTGCTCCTCTAAGCTCGATGGAAGCGAGATTCCAGTCAAATGGGTCATATGACGTGGAGCTTCCTCTTCATCGAGGAGTCGAGCGGATAAATTATTTCTGCGTCGACCGCAAACTTTTTCGCGAATTTCAAATGTGGAACAGTAAAATACAGCATTGCAAAAACCTTGCAAACCGAAAAAAGTTCCATCAATTGCAGCAATTGCTGGATGAGGAGTATCTCGTCCCGAGGAGCCTTCCTTCCAGTTTCCAATCATGTAAATTAAGCTAGGGATCCAGGTTACGACTAAGATTAGAGGAAAAATGAGGAAGTCTCTGGCGTTTTGGGCTTCATCACCTCTTCTAGTCAGATAAAATCCCTCTTTCGCCAACTTTAGAATGACCATAGTTCCAATAACAGAAAATAGAATAATTGTCAATCCCATCGGTATGAGCTTGAACAGCCATGTAGAAGAATCACCAGCAAGTGATCCAGGAAGCAATGCGGTGAAAGCTTCCTCAGAAATCAAGAGGACCAGAGCCGAACTTGCCAGAGGAATTCCAAAACAAATCCAGACAGCAATCATTTCATATTTCCTGGTTCGCACATAATAATTGATGGTAAGGCATGAGTGGATCAGAATGCAGTTTGTCCAGAAAATCTTCGAATAAAATCCGAATCCAAGGAAAAAGCCCAATACATTTGTAAGAAGTACCTTATGAGCCTTGTGTATATTTCCTAACGTACTGATGGCGAATATGAGCTCCGAGAAGCTCAGATACAAAAGTAAAGTTGCGTAATAGCTCTGAGTTTTCAATTTAATAACAAGTATAATTACTGCAATGACTCCAATCACTGATAAAATGGAAGACAAACCGGTTAAATTGACGATAGTTTCGACTTGCGAATCAGATTCCATGGCTTTAGCGATTCTTTACGGAACGAAATAATTAATTATTTGTATCCTACGCTATGATTGTTTTCGAATTTGATGAAAGTACTGTCTAGAATGATCATAAGATTGAATATCTTACTACTGGTTTAGCGACGGAAATTTTTGCAGTAATCGAATGAAAGTACTGAATGACTATTTTAAATTATGAGATTAAACATCGAAAGTTTGTGATGGTTGAGATCCTAACTTTTTTGCATACATAGGCTCAGAGATATCTTCAGAAGAAAAGGTGAAGGGTGCAACTATTGACTTCTCAACTTTTTGAAAAAATTTATCCGATTTAATTTTTGCAGTTTAGAAGCTTTGCTACTATACATATACTGAATAGAAAATTGAGTTAAAGACCTTGATAATTGTAAATCCGGAAAACTGTAATTTTTCAGTTTTGCGAGGGGATCGAGTACTTTGTGGCCTTGAAACTTTGAGTAGGATTCACTACTAAGGGTTAGAAGTCCGAATAGCCCTTTAGAAAGTACGACTAATTTCATATGTTGTCGATTCAGAAATAAAATAATTCAATGTGCTTTTCCAACGCTGCGCATTAAAAAGGAAAAAAGAGCATTTTATTGGAAAAGATTGCCCATCATGAAAAATGCAGAAAGCAATCAATATTATTTGCACTTTTGAATGCTGTATTGCTCCTTCGCAGTTATTCCAGTCATCTTTCAGTGGTGTGTTTGAAATATTGGCTTTTTTCTCTTCTTCTCGCTAAATTAGCTCTAAACATTCGTAATCTAATTTGATACATTCTCTTTATTCAATGAATCAGCTCCAGCCAATCATCTTATTCGGAACCATGTGCCAGAATGAGCGATCCCTGTATTAGAAAATTGTAGGATCTTGATATCAATAATTTGTATGATATTCGACCTGATCGCTATCATTTTAGTTTGTTTTGAGAAATGAGAATTCAGAACCTTTTCACTGCTCTTAGAGTTTTTTATTACCAGCAGTTTTGAGCAGCCATATTAGAAGCACTCATAAATTTGATTATTGAATATTTTTACAGGGAGTTATATGACTTCGAACCTTCATACAATAACTAAGGAACCTCCACCTCGTCAGAGGGCAAAGTACACGTGTTAGTCGAATTCGGTGCCAATTCCTTTTAAAGATGAATACTAATTTGAATACGTAATCTTCCTATCGGTTGAGAAATAATTGCAGTAACTCAGCGACACCCTAGCACGCTTCCATAAGTAAATCTAGATGAGAAGAAACCCAATTATATTTCCAAGAAAATGGCATAAATAAGTTTCAATAAAACAGCATGAATAACTAATTAGCACTCTCGTTTTGTTTGTTCAATTTGTGAGCACACCTTGATTAAGAAATCTAAAAAAGTCCAACTTTATAAAGCATAATTTTATCATTTGCTTAGAAACAAGATATAAACATTCTTCAGATGGATATTGAGTAAGAGATTCCTACATCGCTGCCTTGCTTAACACTGTGTCTCATTCAGAAAGAAGAAAGGAGGCAAGGGCAAGACCGTCATCCCTGAAAACTTCCAAAAGAAGCAAAAGAGAGATGCCACTTTGAAGGAAGAGCTCGTCAAGGCCAGAGCTAACAGAAAGGCTGAAGCCAAGAAGAAGAGAGAAGAAATCACCAAGAGAACTGAAGGCTA
>ENA-UOTZ01000596-UOTZ01000596.1-compost-metagenome-genome-assembly--contig:-NODE-596-length-30219-cov-50.612070_pt1 | contig 30219 bp, 12 predicted proteins | sample MGYA00238144_ERZ746983 | MGnify/ENA primary metagenome ERZ746983 (study PRJEB28759, sample SAMN06268863) | compost metagenome | isolation source: single cell | place: USA: California, Emeryville, Joint... | reverse complement strand
TAGTAATTTATTCCTTTCTTTATCTTATGTTTCATTTGAAAAGATTACAAAATTATTTTGAAATAATATTATACAACTCCAGTTTCTGAGAGCTGAGCGATATTGAAAATCTAGAAAAATGAGATGCGACTCTATTCTTTCCAATCACTGTGCGCAAATGATCAATGAAAAAACTTCGCAACTAAAGATTTGAGTTATTTTCGCAATAATTTGTCTATTATAGATATGAACTGTTATTTAATTTCAAGTTATAATATAGACCACAGACATCGTTGAATGAATACAACTCTGCTATTCATACCACGCCAAAATTCTTTTTTTAACTTTAAAATGCACCACTCACTTGTGCCGGTTCGTCTGCGCGTTCATTTTCGTCGTCATCCTTGGCTCGCGAAAAAACTGCCAATATGACCACAATCAATAGAAACAACAATTTCCTCATATTCGTAAGTTCAGATAATGTGTTGCGATGCTGACGATGAAATATTACAATTATTTAACTGCGACAAAAAGCTATATTTAAAGATCCATTCAGGTCCAGTAATAAAATCGAATCTTCAACCAGTCTCAATGATTCTGTTTGCGTTCTGCAGAAGCTTCGTCTTTCATTCTACAGAGGGTAATTTCTTTGAGAATCCCGGTTAGATTGTTCTTTACTTAATCGTCTGCATACTGAGATTATATAGCCGTTTTGGCAAAAAGCGTTGATAAGCTCGATCTAAAAATGGTGATATGTGGACTTCGAAGACACTCTTAGAAACTCTCTTCAATGGAATAAGCAAGAATTGAACATGTTTGGTGAAATTTGAGCATTCACATTCTTATGGATCAATATGAAAAGGATTTATTTCAAGATAAAAAAAACGGGAGCTACCTGCCTGGTCATCATCGATAAATACCGCTGAAGATAGGACGCAGTAGAGTAAAATTAACTTGTCTCAGCGTCAGCATTGAAAATTTTTTCTCTGAAGAATACACCCAAAGAGCAATATCAGGATTAGTGACCTCTGGAAATTTTTGCTCGATGAACTCTAAGTTATATGATAATTCTTTCTCAAAAAATCCCATTTCTCCAGCAGTATATCATTTCGATATGTCTCAAATTATACCAATACCCGCTGTTTGTTGAGAGACTAACTAACGTTTGAGCAAAAAAAGGTACCCATATACTACTGGCTATTGGAATTCTAACGCTAGCTTCTCTCTAATCCTAAGGAGTCGGCTTCCGGATTTGTTCAGGCAGAATATTGAACAGTAGAAAAATGAAAGCAATATTCCCCTTCTATTTTTTGGCTATGGATGAACTTATCCTGGCTTCTATTCTGAGAAAATTGCTTGATTTTACAACAGCGTGCGGTGTTTCGTATAATTCCTCACTTGTTACTGCGAATATCAACCAATACAATCATATGAAATTAGCTCTAAGCTATCATTACTACTCCTTTTTTCACTCTTTACTACTGTGTCTCTTGATGAGAGTATTTTTTTGACGTAATAATTCGAATTCCTTGATTCTTAGAATTACCAAGATTGAATAAATCAGGAAAGCCTTAAAGTATAAGCAACGAAGACTAAGTTTGAATGCTGGCAATTTGAAGAATCATTCTACTGATTTCTCTCGGTCGATTCGAATAAACTGAAGAATAATTGCTCTTTCTTTCAAAATGAGGAGATACAAGTCACCGGAAAACAGGAAATTAATGAAAATTTACAATAGTCATGCATTACAAATAAAACCGATAGCTTTCGGTTTATCAAAAATTAATTTGTTCAGGAGTTTTACTATTTGATTTTTATTCTTGAAACGTAAAATTAGATAATCAACGTATTGAGCTAAAAATATCGTAGCTCTGTGATCAACAGAAAGGCTAGCAAAGTCGACCTGTTTCTTTTCAACAAATTATGAAAACTACCCAAACTAATATGATTTGCCTTGGCGTTAACAATTGGAATCTGGTCCATCATTAGAGCATATTTAGAATCTTCTGGATTTGTAAAATGCATTATGGAATGTTCAATTTTTTTTATTTACGATAATGAAGAACCTCTTAAGGAAAGTGGAACAAAGTAAATCTATAGCAGCAAGATAAAACAATGACAGAATATTGCTGGGTTTTCATGATTCCAAGTTTTTTCTCTTGGCCAAATTCGTTTAATGGTATATCTACATGTCCTTTATAACTCGAGAAAATACAGCTGTCATACTTCTCAAGCTAAATATCTAATATCTGTTGAGAAATGCTGGAAAATGAGCAGAGAGGATAGTGGTTTACTAAATTATTCAGGAATTATCATATAAGGATTTTTCATGTTTGACATTCTTCGACAGTATAGGAGGGATAGGAAGCTGGCTACCATAGGCTCCTTGTTTTTTCTGTTGTTTGCACAAAAATTACTTCGTAAAATAATTTGTTATGCTACAGTTATTCTCGTTTTATACGTTCAACTGTTAACTTTTAATCCCAATAATATTTCAATATGGGCAGAAGAGCTACATATGTTCAGACACTTAAATTATATAGCTTTTCTTTGTTACACTCGCCTTCAATGTCAGGGAGATGTTAGCAAAATCTCATAGTTTCATAACTTTTTTTCAGCTATGGTCCAATGTTCTTTGTAAAACCATAATTAGAATCATGATATTATCAAATTTCAGAATTTTCATTCGTTTTAATCGTTTTAATCGTTTTGTTTTCCCTTTTAACTTTGAAGTACAGCGCTTGAATCAAATACGATCAACACGAATGTAAAAAACAGAAAGCTTTCGAGTAAATCCTGAGTATTCGTAACTTGCCCATAGTATCGGTTTCTGGTTTAATTTTTCGTTATTTTTCCAACGAGAAGCTTTCTGTTTCTTCCCAACCTCCGGGTATTTATACCGCTAGGATGCTCGAATCTCATAATAACTTCAAAAACAATTCTAAAAACCTCTCTCTTCTAAATCATCATTCACAGATGCCTAAAACTTCAAAAATATTACTCTTCGTCCTTTTGGGTACTTTATTCACACAGACGCTGTGTGTTCGACTCAATTCTGACTCAACAAGTTCTTTGAGCAGCTCGTTGGAGTCAGACTCCACTGGCACCACCTTATCAGCCGTCTTCCCAACAGAATTGGACTGGGGATGTATCAATATTCACACTATTGCCAGTTCCTTTACCAATGCCCTTACCTACTTCTCAGGCGCTAACTCTGTGACACAATCAATTATTGACACCACAGTCAACACTATTGTCAATGGACTACTGAACAATGATGTCACCGGAGATGTCGCCTCCTCTGGTGCCTGCCTCGGAAACTTCGCTGGATCATATATCACCTCCAATATCGATGAGTGTTCGGCGATGCTCTTGCCTGATAGTTCAGAATACTCTGTCCTCTCATTCAACGTTCCTGTTGCTCCTGGAACCTGCTCAGCTGAACCAGAAATCACTATGGCAGCTTTCTGCGTCGCTATGGGTCATGCGAATGGTCTCCCATCCCTCAGCATCCAAGCAAACGCTGGAGCCCTCTCGTGTATCGCAACAGCTGCTGGCTCAGGCGTTGGATACGCTATCGGAACTGCCCTTGAAGCTGGACTTGACACAGTCAGTCTCGGTGTTTCTCTCACCGCTTCATTCGTGAAAAGCACCACGCTTTTCACTGGAAAGGTTGAGAACGTCGAAATTAGCGGTAATTACTACGATTACATGAGCCTTGAAGTTGATCCAGAGACATTTGGTCTCCCAGAAGTCTTTGAAATTTCTGGCTCGGCTACTCGTGTGATCAAGGTTGTGGATAATGCGGCGACTTGGGTCAATAAACTCAGCACTGCTAGCAACGTCAAGGATGTCGCCACTGCCCTCTTTGGAGATCTCTCCATGCTTGTCGCCCTCGAAGCCGAAATGACTCTTGCTCTGGCTGGCCAAACTTACGGATTGCTCCCTGACTTGGGACCATACCAATTGGGTTTGGGAACCCTCTATGCGACTACATCCCCCACTACTCTTGAATCAGGACAAAATCTTAAGACTGGTGTCTATGCCTATGTGGCCGCCAACAATATTTTGCCACTTCTGATGTCAGATATTGCAACAACTGTTATCAACAAAGTCGGTGGTCTTCTCAACACCATTCTCAAAGAATTCGGCATCAGCATCTCCCAAATTCTCAAGAACTTAACTCCTAAGGCATCCAGTGGAAGCAACGAGTTCGGTTTCATGGTAAATACTGAAGAAATTGGTTTGCTTGTTCAAACTTCAGTGTCAGCTATCACGACTATCATTCCCAGCAATAGCAAGGTTAAGGTTCAATGCACCTTCAAGTACAAGAACGCCAAGTTCAGCTGTAAGTTGGAGCTCGGTGCTATTTCCAAGTTCTTCACAGGACTCATCAGCGGAGCCACTTGGGTGATCAAGGAAGCCGCTGAATTTTTCGATGAGACCGGAAAGGCTATCGCATTTGTTGAGCAACAACTCGGAGAGTTCACTGACAAAGCTCTGCAAACCACTGCAAACAACATCCATAGCGGTGCTCTTGTTGTTGCTGGATACAGCACCGAGGCAGCGGCTTGGGCGGAGGAAGCAGTTTACCACTGCGGTAAAAAAACAGTTACAGATGCTGCAAAGTGCGGTGCCTCAACAGTTACTGATGCCGCTATATGTGGAACTGACTATATCACTGATGCCGGAAAATGCGGTACTTCAGTTGTTACTGATGCGGCCAAGTGTGGAACGAGCTGGGTGACCTCTGGATCCCAGTGTGGTTATGAAACAGTCACTGACGCAGCAAAGTGTGGAACTCAAACGATCACAGATGGAGCGAAGTGTGGATATGATACGGTAAAGGAATGCGTCAAGAATATTTTGAAAGGAAAATTCAAATGCTCGACGAAATCTAAAGCTAAATCCTGCAAGGTGCCAAAGTCGTGCCAGATCGAAGCCAGCTGCAGCGTTCCGAATACTTGCTCGATCCCGAAATCATGCAATTGGCCCAAGACTTGTGACATCGCAAACACATGCGATATTGCCATTGATTGCTAAAAATGCCTTTTGCGTATGTATGTTCACCAGATTTCGATAGGATGAACGTTAAACTCGGTGGCTACGCTTGAGTCTCTAAACAAATTACCAACAAAATCAAAACCAACAAAGAGAAAAAGAAAGTGAAAGAAACTTCCATTTTGAGATGAATTGAATTTTGTTGTACCTCTATACTTTCTATTCACATATTGCTTTGAATATTGGAAGTAGTGTATTATTACTATATTTGATTCACTTCATCTCATTATTTCACATCTCAAATGAAACCATACTCTTAGCTTTGTTGAAGGTAAGAAAGAATTTGGAGAGAAATTTAATAGTTCCTCTCATGCCTGCGACTAACTCTTGGTCAAGCATGGATAAACTGCATCTAGATTGCCAAGGCTCCGTGGGTTTGATAAGAGCTAATATACCTTAGCTTTTGCCTCCTTTTACTTATTATGTTTGCCAACATGGCTGTTTTTAAAAGATTAGTTTATCATGCTCCACTAACCTAGCTTTTTGCAGCACTCATTTTGAATTTTGGCACTTCCTAAATGATTTTCATGTACAATGGTCAGATAATCGTCCTCTGCTAGGTAAATTCTAAGCAAAACTGCCTTGAGACTGTAAAAAAAAAAAAGCAAGAGTGTCTAAATTTAAAAAACAGCCCAAATTAATTCGATTCGAATTAAACCAGCTCAAATCAATACTAGAGCTGGTAAGGAAAATGAATCTCTTCTTGAAATTGAAGTATGCTTTCCATTTTGTTATTAGATTACAGCTAAACACGAGAATTTAAAGCATGTTACCGTCCAGCCCATGCTTGTAAGTCCAGATAATTTGATTTGGACTGACCTATCCTCAGCTTATTCAGATAAAATGGAATTTTTAATTAGGCTGGAGTCAGCCCAAAGTCACTTCTTCGCCCTCACCATCACTTTTTTTACCCTCACGAAATTACCACCGTCAATACTCAGTAATCGATGGTAATATTCATTGAGCTTAATTCATTTCGCTGTTTTAAAAATTGTGATGATTAAGAAAATTCAGAAAGAGGCTTATTCAGCAGAAGAGTTTTGATGATCTTTCCGTTCAAATCTTACTATGTTCCTTAGAATAGTAATACAAATAACACCAATTACTTTAAGCCGTGATATCTTAGACGAGGACCATGTCTTGCAATATTTATTTCGAAATATTGTGAGAACAATAAATATATGAAATCCTCTGAAGAAATCTTCTATAATCATTGCTATAGCAATCAATTAATTAAATTAAATAACTATAAATCTGCAAATACCTCCAAAAGAAACCAAAATACAGAACATCTGAGCTAAACACAAAATTGAGAAACACAATAACTATCTAAGAAAGATCTCTACCTAGAACTTCCAGCAGTTATTATTGCATGTAAATTATCTTGAGTTGCAAAAAGTCAAGTTGAAAGTGCGCTTGAATACAAATCCAGTCACAAGGTGCAATCTTTCCGATGTTTTGCTATACTTCGTTTTGTTGGTGCTAGATCTCTCAATTTGAATCGGAAACCTTTTGCTCAAGACCGCTTTACTCTTCGCTGAGGATTTTTCCATTTCACATTCAAGAGCATTGAGAGATTTTGCTTTTCTTCTAGATCCGTTCTTAGCAAATTTCTTCACAGACTTTGGCGCTGGATTTTCTTCAAGACTCTGCAACGACGATGCCTCTGTGTTAAGGTCACCCAATGAGCTTACTGGCTTCTTTGATGGCCGAATAAACTCAATCACAAAATCCCGATGAGCGGAATGTTGTAAGGCTTCCGTGTAAGTATAGATCGCTCCTCCAAACACCTCGATTTCAATCTTGTAGAAATGATGCTTCAATATTTTTACTGGCTTTTCAAGCTTATAGAAATTGTATTTTAACTTCGAGCCAGCTTTTATCATGACAGATTGCATGAGCATTACCTCTCCTTTCGTAAACTCTGAGATTCTGATATAAGCGCGAGCGGTTCCACTGATCGTTGAGCAAAGTCCGATCTCATGTAGCTCAACGGTATCGTTTGATTTGAAATAAGCGCAGTCTTCTCTTTTCTCACTTGTCGTATCCTGTAAAAAAACGCTGGTTTGGTGCTGGATGAAGTTTGCTGTGTCCATGAATGCTCCCATAATTGTACTAGTTTGATTTGTTTGTAAAATGTTAGAAAAGTTTTCTTTTTCTTTACAAATTCTAACCGCTCTTTAAATAAACCAATCTGAGTGCTGGATCAGTGAATACTTGGATCCTGGCTTCGTCGGGTCAGTATGTGAGGTCAGTAAGTATGTATACACACATTCAGTATTTTCAGACGGAAACTTGAATTTAAACCGCCAAATACATTTGAAAATCTGATCTGGTGTCGCTTGGGTGACTCTGTATGTGACTTCTTGATGATAATAGAAGGCTGAGCAAAAGCGGAAGTATGCCGATAACGGTCGGTCAGGCAATTTTCCAGAAGGAAGATTTAATTTTATTGCTTGATTCCTCGATTATCAAGCTAGGATTCTTGAATAAGTTCTAAAGAGAAATACCACGAGATTATTCTAAGTATCCGAAATCATGATGACTTTATCCTTAAGTCATACTCATTTGATTTGAGGAAACTACTCTTTTGAGAAATTAGCCACCGAAAACTCAAAGTCTCTCGCAAAATTGTGCACTGACATGGTTTCATTAGAGAAACCAGTAAGGCGATTAATAGTTTTGTCCAGAAAAGGTGATTCGCCATAGAGATACTTAGGCTACCAAAGTCAAATACTGAGCTGGAAAGGGAACTCGCTTCAATTATTAGTGAAAATTTATTCAGGGAAGAGAGATTCGCAGCTTGCTACGTATATGGGGAAAAGTGCGTTGTCGTTTCAGTCAAGATTAGAATCAGATAACCATATAATATGTATCCTAATCGATGAAATTTAGAGATGAGATTTCTTCGCTAATATATTTCTCATATTTTGCATCGAGACTTGATTGGAAGAAGTCGTAATTTGTAGTTATGATCTGATCTTGAATTTGAACGCACATTATGTTGAAATAAAAACTTATTTTTCGTCCAGCAGCCTCAAAACCTGTATAAATGACCTAACAATACGAAAATTTAGCAAAGTTTGTAACCAAAAACGTTTCCCAAGCGAAATAAATAATGGTAGTGAATGCACTCATAAAGCATCAATAGCCTCTTATCATTTGAGAAAGGCGTCTGCTTCTCTGGTATTCTTGGATTAGCTCCAGAGTATCGACGCGTAAGAGCGTTTCTACGAGTTTTGTTCTCACTTTGAATCGTTTCAGAATCTGGATTAAATCCGGACTATGTTCAATCGAAAAATAACTCCCCTTGTTCTCAAAAATTAAGATAGACGGAAAATACCAATGATAATCAAGTTCAGAATTCTGAAAACGCTAGCACAGCTTAGACACTGCTACAGATAGGGACTCAAGACCTGCTTTCAAGTTCTTTCATGACAGAGAGAAATAGAGTAATAAAGAATTGCTTTAATTCCGTGGATTTGAATGAATAATGATATGAAAGAATCTTTGATTCGATATCAAATTTCCAAAATTGAAAGTTCTCGATCCTACTAAGGAAGCCAACTTATTCTTTCCTCATAATCAATAAAATTTATTCTCTTCCCCCGGTGATAAATACCAGAACCGCCCAGAGATTCAATTCACTCAAATTCTGGTATATGCTTCGAAGTCAAGGAGTTGAGGGGTTACAAAACCAAATCAGACTCAAAGTCAAGCTTGCCAAGAAGTTTGAGGAGCTAGTTCTAAGTGGGCCACGATTAAAGCTCTTCTGTAAGACCATTTTCGGATTGGTCTGCTTTGGAGTCGCTAAAGACAAGGAAGGGAGAGAATATTCACTTGAAGAAGCAAATGCTGAGAGCAAGAGGATCGTCGAGCAGATAAATAAAGAAAGGAAGTTCCATGTTATTGGTTGCACAGTACTAAAAGCGTACTTTGTGAGGGTGGTTGTATCCAGCCATCTCACTGAGAATGCGCATCTGGAAGCCTTCTTAAAGAGATTCTGTGAACTCCTTAATTAAGAATAGGTATTATGCAAGTAATGATGCAGAAAGATTGTCCATCAGGTTGGCGAAGAGGGAGAGGAACGAAATCTCTCTATGGATTCTATATTATATAATATACATATTTATTGGGTAGAAAAATCACAAACAATTCCTTCTCTTTTTATTTTATTAGTAGACAATATGATAATAATTGTAAGCATACATGTTCGATTCTGATACCCAGCGACCGATAGATCAACGTTAAATGATCAGCCGAAGTCCTGCAAGTTGGGATTGGTATAGATGGCTGCGATTGTTGATATGAAACCTGCCTGTAACCAAATTCGCTAACAGCTCCTCTAAATTTCAACTATGAGCTCCCTTTTCTCGACATCTATTATTTAAAATAAAAGATATTTCTAGCTTTCTACAGTTATTAGTTATTGTTGCCTGTAACTCAGAAGTTGATCTGTTATTCAGGAATTTTTACTTGTCTAAGGTGAGTTTAATCAGATAATCTTGGGTGTGCTTCTAAAATTAACATTTTTTTTTTTCCAAGCGAGAGGATTAATTGAGTACTGATTCCCAAGCATCACACAAAAAAAGAACCCTCGTTAATGGTGTAAGCCACCAGGGCCGACATTGAATATTGAAGTCACGAAGGAACAGAAGGAATCCTACATCATTGGTTCTTCTTATCTTAGAAAAAAGGAAAGTTCACTGAAATAAAGTTAAACAGAAGAGAACCAGCCAATGAATTCAGTCATTTTATTCATTATATACACTATAGGAGCTGTTAGATAATACCTTCTCCAGCCATCTATCACAATTTTTGAAAGGCTACATACTGCATTGTCAATATCCGATTGAGAAAAATTCTAAAATTCCAATTTCTTAATTTTTTCAAAAAGCATAGACATACTTTTCGGTATAAATTCCACTTCTCATAGAGATTTTTCCAAATTCCATTGATGCTGGTTGAAACAACTTTCCATTGGAGAACCGTCTGCAGCAGTTTTAGAAAACCCATTTTTCGGAAGCTAAAAAATTTTTTATTCTACATCGTTGTTCGTGGAATCCAGAGCCTATCTGAATTCATCCAGCGATTAAATCCACTTGCGACATCAATAAACCCATAACGTTTTACTCGATATTCTTTCAACACAACCAAAATCTCTTGCAATAAATCTCTCTTCCATTTTACCATAAGCACCTCTGTGTGTCTTATTTGTGCTATAAAATCCTCATTTGGAAACTGTTCAACTAGGGGTACAAGGACTAGGTTACTATCAAAACTAATATTATGAATTGCTCTCTTAAAACTCATCAAAGAGCAATAGACTTGTCCATCGAAATAAGGAACACGCAAAAAATATTCCAAAACGCTCAAAGAAATTTCCTGATTTTTCTTTTTATCTTCCCACAGCATTCTTAACCGATCTATTTCAATTATCTCTCAGACATATCCACGCTCCTGGAAAAGTTCTGAGAATGTCATCCGTTGCTCGCTTTCCTTGCTTTTTTTTTTTTGGAGAGTAAAACACAAATAGGTCATTAAATCCAGCAGGCTCTGGGATTTTCGAACGAATTTTCCTCTTCTACAGAGCAAAATACTCCTAATCGCCTTATATTGGAAGTACTCTGCGTAAACATATCGTATATGAACATTTCTTCGTGACCAAAACACTTTAATTCTTGGAAAACTTTTATCTAATACTTAAATTCATTACTACTACTACAACTTTTATGCACAAAACTATCACCTCTTCGGTATACTTCTCGCTGGCTTTGTTCAGCATCATTCTTTGCAGCCATTCGTTTGTTCTTCAGACCCATAACCATGGAATGATCAGATTCACTGACAAATTTACTACCAAGCTTACCGATTCCTCAATGTTAGTTTACAATAATGCAGATCTCACGCAATCACCGAAGAACTACACTGTTGGCTCAGCGATAAAGTTCGTGCATATTCTCACAGGCGAGAATATCCTATTTGCAACTTCATCGACCTTGTATCTTCTAAATCCGTTTCAGATGAAAATTATATCGCAGCAGTCATTCTTTCAGAACAGGACCTATGTCACGCAGACGTTGGAAAATGAAACTATATACTTTGGTGAGGAGAGTGCAACTTTATACTTCATGAATCCTTCAAACGGATCGCTTCATTTAATTGATGAGGATTACAATGCGACGCAAAAGCAGGTTTTTTGCTTATCTGGAGATAGAATCTTGTTAGTTAACAAGGCTGAGCCGTCATTCTTAGTGAAGGACTTTGCAAATAATGTACTCTTCTCACATAGTGGAGGATCACGTCGAATTACAGATTTTGCAGGAACAAAGTACGGAGTTTTTGCATTGATTTCCAACTCTACAGTGACGATTTGGTCGGAGGATAACTACACTCCGCTTTTTGAGAAACATTTTCGAAATCAAATTGAGAAGGTTTGGATGTCGAGTCCGAATTTCATAATCGTCCACACAAATGGCGATCATAAATTACACCTCTTTTCTCGCGAATTCGAATCAATTGGACAGATCTCTCTCCCCAATTCATGTATAGGACAGTATTTCTTATTACGTGAAGACGTCATTGCAGTTCCACAATCTAATCACACGATCATACTTTACTCAATAAAAGATTTTCAGATAGCGAATTTTGGGACCTTGGCCGTCCCGAACGCATTTAACGGCGAGAAGATTGATGTAGTCAGTATGCAGAACGATTTAATGGCTCTGGTCACTGAAAAGGAAATATATATCTTTGATTACACAAGAAAACTAATCCTACAAACGATTCCTGTGAGCTATCAGCTTGCTCCTCAGAAGGGTAAAACAAAATATATTGACGGCTCGTTTTTTGTGCAGTATGTTGACTCAAATTCTATGAAGTACTTGAGTACTTGTCACTATTCTTGCTCTGACTGCTCCGGTTTTGGGAAGCAAAATTGCTTAAACACTTTGGAAAGTCCAAAGGGCTCCGATTTCGCATTGTTAGACAGAAGAAGCAGTATAAAATCGAAATTAAATTACATAAAGTCTATCCCTTCCAGTCGAAGGCTCGAAGATTATCCAAGCATCAGCACAATGGGCTTTAATCAAAACAATACAATTATCAGCTACATTGAGGCTGGATATGTGGGACAATACGCCACTGAACAGACGATAAACGTTTACATGAAATCAAAGGTGCCTATATACATAATGGTGAAAACGAACGAATACAACGCTGATGGAAATGACACGTGCAATTTCATATTGAACGCAGATGGTCAGAGCTCCAATACACAGACACAAAGCGGCCCTATAGGGTACGGCAAGAGGGAAGCTGGCGCTTATAGTACAACAGCACCGCACTATGTGATAAACCTGAAGAATTTACAAGGAAGTACTCAATACTTTGTCAAAGTCTGCCCCGACGCCACCGAAAACAACTACCAAGCGCTGCGGTTCAAAACCAAAGCAAATAACTACAAGGTCGCTAAGTATCAGTTTGTATTGGACACGGCACTGACCGACACCCTAATCAACGATTTTCTTTGCTATATTAGAGACTATCTCTCATTTTCAAACAGCAACCTCTATTCTACAACCGGAAAACAATGTGGAAGCGGCGGATCAAGACTGCTGACAGCGCTTGAGACATCATCTAACCGAAAAAGAGGACTGGACGATACTGCCTTGTCGACGATAAGCATTCTATTATATGGTAATGCCTTCACGGAATCTTCTGATACGACCGTGGATACTGCATTGGATACTCTATCTTCCAGCGCAAGCCTGCAATTTACCGATAGTGATGGGAATCTAGTGACTGTGGTAAACAAAACAGACATGGGGACATTGAACCTTAGCGCGCCGGTCTTACCTGACAATATTGTGATTGCAAAAACTTCATCGAGTATTACTTTATCAAACGTGATTATCAACTCGATGCCAGGGTACATCTATGCAATGATATTACTAAGCGGTTCAAGCCCGCCAGCGATTTATCAAATAAAGAACTCTGCAGTCCTTGCTAATGGCTCCAGCGCTTCGAATGGGTCAAGTTTTTATTGGTATTACGACGGCGAGACTCCTGTCGTAATGGATTTCCAAGGGCTTTCTAAAGACCAACCGTACAGCATCTACTACTTCGCGACGAATGAGGACGTAAGCCCGTACCAGATCCGTACGTCATTATACTCTAAAACCATCCAGACTGACAATTCCATTGATACTTCCTTGAAAATAATCATCATCGTCCTTTCAGTCCTTCTCGCGATCTTGATTATTGTTATTTTGGCCTGCTGCATCATAAGACAAAAACGAAGGCCCATGAGTGCGTACAAATCTGATGACGTTATTCAGGTGAGACAAGCCGTGAAAATACAGCAACAGGCGAACGCTGGACTGAATCTTCAAGATATGAGAGACGAAAAGGACACTCTGAGCAAGGCGCTGGCCGATCTAGAAAAAGCTAATCAGGAAGCGATGAATATCAACTCTTTTAACGTGGAGGAGAATAAATCACTGGTATCCCCTGAAGAGATCGAGCGATTCAAGAAGAAAATCAAGGACCTCGAGGCCAAAATCACGAATCTCGAGCAAGAAAAGTTATGCACAATCTGCTACGAGAGACCCAAGGATTTGCTGCTGGGTTGCGGACATCTGATGTGTTCTCAGTGCGGAAAATCAATGGAGGAATGTCCTTTCGACAAGACGAGAATCAAGAGCAAGAAGAAATTTTTTGAGATTGATAATTGACAAGGGTAAGACTTTTAGCGTGGTAAATCAATGCAAGCTTATTGACAAATATTGATTTTATACTAACGTAGGTTTGATAATAAACATGAGATGAGAGATGTATATATCTTGATTTATTACAAATATTAACGCGTCTTTCAGCAAAATCGGTTCGAGAAGACTTATATATGCTTTTTAATTTACAGTCATTCGGAAAACGTAGTTTCGTAAGTCTTAGTGTCTACGCGAAAAGCTTTATTTTGATTTAATGAATTAGGGTTTGCGTGAAGTCAAATTTGAGAAATTTCAATAAAAACAGATAAATCTGCTTTTTTGTATCTTCTTGCATATTAGCCGCTTATATGGTGGAAAAGAGCACAGCAACAAAGACTCCGATGTCCGTTGATAAAAGGAAAGGCAGGGCGTAATGTCCTTGTAATACCCTGTCTAATATTCGCAAAACTAGCCCATAAAGACGCAATCATATCTATCGACGTGTCCGAACCCAACAACGACTTGCTTGCAACAGCCTCTGAGGATAACACGATTCGCTACTGGGACTTGCGCATGAACTCTTCAATTAAACAGTTCGTTGACCCGGCCTTCAAAGAAACAGGTTTATCAAGCGTGAAGATATCTCGTGACGGCTCTCAATTATACGCCGCAGCTGGTGCTCAAGTCTACGCGTTCGATATCAAAACTGAAAAGGTATTGATTAATGAATCGCAGAAACAGATTCCTCTATGCGGTGATGAAATAAATCAAATTCAAATCAGCGAAGATGGCCGATTCCTTGCTGGATGCGATGACTCGTAAGCATAAGCACTTATATTTCGTTCACAAGGCATTATAATTAGAGGATGTGCTACTGTTTACGATTTTAAAGAGAAAAGAGAGCTTTGCGTGTTGAAAGACCAACATGAAAACGTAACCTTGACATACCTTTATTAATGACTGAAACTTCTTCTATTCTAGATTACATTTACAGTAGATTTTATGAACCCAGGTGGCAAAGAATATCCAATCTGTTTAACGTCAGGATTCGATACGAAACTGGTCATATGGGAGCTTCCATCTACTAAGGTGATCAAAAAAGTGAGCATTTCGGAAATATGCCAAAAGAATATCTCTGGACAACTGCTGTGCCCTCCGATGGTGTATAATATCACATCAAGGAAATCCTCGTATGTGTTGTCGTTAGAGACCGGTCATGTCATGGGGTTTAACTACAAAGAGCCGAACAAAGTATATTTATTACAATTTACACCTCATCTGAACTGTATTACCTAAGCCGAAATATATTATTGATGCACACCTCGGAAAGGTTCTCAGGACTACTTTCGCACGATTCAATGAAAATATCCTGCTCAGCGTCAGCAACGATCGCAGTTTTGCAATGTGGGATATCGCTAAACGAGACGTCTTAGGAGTCCCTTCTTTCATAAGAAGAGTGGAAATATATAACAAGGTAAATTCTAAATTTTCTCGCGAAATCGGACTTATAAAATTCATTTATTCAGCCCAACTGGATAGAAAGTCACAAAGATAATAAGATCCTCGTCGCTGACTTGTCTGAATATTTGTATATCTATTCTTTTAAGGACTAAGAGTGACGTGTTCTTCCGGTCTTTTCAGTGCCGCATATTAATGAATTGTCAGTTGGTTGTATGTATATGTATGTGAAAAAAAAATTATCAAGAAATTGAATAATGCGTCTGCTAAGTATATTCTGATAAGAAAAATAGGACGTGCCCAAAAGAGCCGCGTTCGAATGTGTTTTGGCCCTGCATTTTAGAAGTTACAACGTTTTTATAAAAATTATGAGGCAATTTTATTGGTTTTGAAATTCGCATTGCATATAGCAGTTCCGAATAAATTTTTTACCCTTACTTTTTCTCAACCAATGAAACCAAATCAATTTTCAAGCATGGATTATGGCAGCAAAGAGCCTGCAGGGAAATCATCATTGTTTCGCAATGTGGGAAAACAACTAGTAATCAGTTATACTCGCACGCAGAATTTTATCGTTTTCATAGGCTCGGATCGATGATGGAACTGGTTTGGCTCATGATAGTAACACCAAAACTTGCTTTATACTGAGCGCTAATTATATTTCTGCTAAGCCATACAGCATAACTTCGTTTCGAACCGCTCAAAGCCAAAACAGGTGCAAACTACTGAGAATCTGTACAAAGAAATGGAGCAAATAAAAAAACTCGCAGGCGATATTGACTTAGACGAGGTCCAGAGGCTCAACCCAAATGCATATAATAACTACATGGCGAATCTGCAAAAACAGAATGAAAATATTCGAAAAATGGATGAATATGCGGATTTTGTAAATCGCGAACGTGACAGAATTAATCGAGAGCAGCTGAATATGAATAATGTTAACGTGCTGAACCAGCTTAACGTAAGTTTGATTAGTCCCAAACTTCTGCGCGCATTTCCTGCTTTATTATTGTGCATATTTTGAACCAGACTAACATTTACTCTTGATTGCTAGTCAAAACAACATAAGCAGGCCCTGGATTATGCGTATCAGAAGCTTCGTGACGGCAAAGCTCCGAGTCTACCTGCTTTTGATCAGGAAACTCCCACGAAAAACCGCAACTACAACCAGAAGCAAGGGATGAGGACTGATCCTCATGACAGTTTTGATGAGGCCAACCGCTTATTGGATAATTATTCGGGTGGAGGAGATGACCCGCTTGCTGATTTTATGAGAAATCCCAAGCAGAACCAAGCGCAATATGATGATGAAGAATACGACGAGCCTGTTTTGCAAGAGGAAAACTATCGACCCAGAACATTCAATCAATTTCCAAACCCGCGACAACAGCAGCCGCCGCCATACATGCCTACGCAGTATCCGATGCAGCAGCCTTATGGAGGTGGGTATCCGCAACCATTTCAACCTCAACCTATGATGCCGAATTATATGTATCCGTACCCTTATCCAAACAACTTCCCGAGCCCCATTGTCAATCCAAAAGACAAGGAAAAAGATAACGAATTGAAATTTTCATTGGAAAAGCAGGCGATGCTCCTTGAGACCTTAGGAAAAACCTTAGAGCAAAATCTTACGAATAAGCCTTCAAGTCAGAGCGAATCTCGTAAGAAATTGGATTCTCGGGAGTTCGAAAGGCGACTTCAAGAGTATGAGCGTGAGAATGAGTTGAAAATGATGCTGGCTCGGCAACAAGAACGGCTTGAGGCGTTAGAAAGGGAAAGATTGGATAAAGAGCGCTTGAGGTCGAAGCAAGAAGATAAGCAAAGTGTAAGGGACGAGTTGCTAAAGGACCAGACGAAACTAATTACCGGCATGCTTAACCCGAATGGTATCTTGGCCTCTTCTTCTTCCAGCCTAATTCATCTTTCAAAGTGCTTGGGGGACATTATATGCAGCATTTAAGCCCATTTCAGTATAATAATTCTCCTTTTATGATGAACGCAATGATGATGAATGGGCAATATATGATGAATCCGATGTATGGGTTCAATATGGGGCTAGAAACTCAACAGTATTCCCTACGATCAAGGTGTTTCAGATCTCAAATAAACTATTAGGAAAAAAGGAGGTAAGAAGAAAAAGAAGAATTCGAAGAAATTGGAAGCGGAGAGGTTGGCCGAATTAGAGAGAGAAAAAGAAAGATTGAGAGAGGAAGAGGTATTGTAATGAAATAATTCGTCATTAAGCGAGTTGTGTTAGGCCGCGAGACTCGCCAGGGAGAAAAAAGCTAAGGAAGAAGCTGAGCTTGAGGCTCAAAGACTTCTGAGAAAACAGTAACAGATGTCTTGGGAATATTGACTTCATGATTTATTAGACGAAGTCGCGCAAAGCTCACACTGATGCTATGGACAATGGTTTATCCGACCCTGTTCTTCAAGGATACAACTATCAAAATGGTGGGCATCCGTCAAGCTGTTCTAACGGGTTTAGACTCGGTTATTCGAGAGAACTATGAGGTAAATCTCCCCTCAGTTCACAGCTAATCCTTTCCAGAAACTAGGAACCTGGCTCAGAGAAGGCATGAAAACCGCTATTAAATCAGTAAGATACCACATAGTCCACCCTCATACTTAATGCGCTTCACAGTTTGATGAACTGAAGCCAGAGCCTTGGGACTTTATGAAGTCAAAAGATACCAAGAGACAACTGAAAGTGAAGGTATTACACCACACACACACTTCCAATCCCTTTAACTCATTCATCATTAATGATTAGGAGGGATGCTTGAGGCTGGTAAAAACTTTGAACGCGATTACGAATCAAAACTCGGTTGGACAAGAATCGCTTTTATTCTTGGGTAAATCTTACTATTCTTGCTCATTTTGCTTGACCGCAACATCCTCAGGTAATATTTCAATGGACAGTGTTTACATTCCACCGGGGCTGCTCTCTACGTTCGAAATTAACCGTTTGCAATTCTCTCCTGGCCTCAAAAGATTACAGTAAATTTTTCGAAAAAGGCAATTTGTAATGAGTCTCAGATTAAATCATGCAAATGGGCCAATGCAAACGCAGATGATCCTCACCTGCACTATCATATTCCGTTTATTCATATATGGCATCTTGCTCAAGCCTTGGGAAGAGTATCCCGAATTCATGAACAAAGGGATAGTCGTAAAGACGTAAAACAGATTTCTGTTAGCCATTTTCCTCATTCAATCCCTATAGGAATCTAAAACTCGTCGCTTCAGTAGTATATCAGATAGCAATCGGTTATTTCTGTCAAGCGTTGCCTGTGGTCGATTATCAGAATTACATCAAGCAGGAAATAGAACCAGTCAAATCATTGTTTGCAGGTAAGATTAATAGAGCAGCAGATTCTTTAAAATTTTTCAATTTATCAAAGACCAAGACGGGCTCATGGATAAAAATATGCCTGGGAATGTCGATGAAGTTATTAATGGTCTATTCTCAGTGACTGAGCTGGCCGGTTTTTTATCAAATGATGCAAAGTACCTATTTGTCTATTATTTTTTATTAAGATTGAGTAGTTGCAGGGAGATACTAGACGAAATCAAATTATGGGCGCAGACTTTGTTTGAGATGGTGCTAAATATGTGGGTGTCAACGAACCAGAAAATTGAAGAATGCAAGCAGAATCCTGACGATCCCACAAACCAACAGAATTTGCAATTAGCAGCTCAAAATCCACTGTTGGTTGGATTAGCACAGCGGGCCATGCTTAATGGCTACAGAAACATGGCTAGTACTCCTGGAGATGACCAAATTGCTCTCAGAGAATAATTTACTACTCACAAAAATAATAGATATTTCATTTTTGTTTCTCTCTTGGAAGAGCATTGCTTCTTCGTTGTATATTGCTTATTACTTCATATTTTTTCAAAATATCAATGAAATTGAGATAGTTTTATTTGTACATTCATGAAAAGCTTGAAAATCTACCATACTGATATCTTCGTTGTTATCAACTAATCAACTCTATCGCCGGCTTCGAATATCCATTATTATTTTTTCGAAAGTAGAGACGTTTGCAGATTTTAATATTTTATTTAAATTCAAACTCCTACACAGCAATTCGACATCTATGGAAAGAGAGCTGAACTCAAAACGATCTGTGACTACATTGCAAGGTTGGCAACTTCTAAACGAAAATTGCTCAGAATATTAATTTTATCCATTTGTACAACATATTAGGAGGACCATTAATCATTCAAAATTATCAAAACGGAATTTACAACGGGAATTCAAACAAAGGAGTTTGCCATGGGAAAGGAGTGTTTTGGTGGGACAGCGGTGAACTATATTTCGGTATTCGGAGTTCAAAATCGAATTTGGTTTCATTAAAATCGGCTAGGTGAATGGGAAGATGCTAAAATTCATGGAGAAGGGATCTTTTTCTTCCCTTATGGAGGATATCTGAAAGGGTTCTTTTTTAAGAATAAAATAAACGGCGCAGCTTTCCTCAGGTTTCCAAACGGCGACTTTTACCAAGGATTTTGGAGGCATGGCAAGCTCGATGGCAAATGCTTCAAATACTTTGCTGATTTCAACAGCTGGGCTCTGTGCACTTATTCGAAAGGAGTTTTCCAGAAATGCTTGAATAAAGGGCGAGGTCGACCAAATATAAGTAAGTATATCCTCAGGCAAGAATTTTAGGTGTTATTTAGCTTTTGAGGAGAAGCTGAGCATGCATATCGACTCGACGTTCATAGAGCAAAGCGGAGATCATGTCGGCGTCATCCATTATGGAGACGGTGGAAAGTAATTGTTAAAAGTGCCTTCAGTATTTTTCTTTTTGTGTAGATATTACGGTGTTATTCAAGGAGGAGTTCCCCATGGACTCGGAATCACATATTATTTAGATGGGAAATTTGATGCGGGTTTATATGAGGATGGGATTTTGCAAGGCGCGGGCAGATTAATAATGCAAAATGGCGATATTTGCGAGGGGTATGTAAAGGATGGGCAGATAAATGGAAAGGTAGAACTCATCGAATGATTGTGAACCCCTAAGATTTGATATTATTGAAGGGATTTTTCTACAAAAAAGAGGCAGATGTATGGATTTTTGGAAATTTTAAAAGCCATGGTGACGTTGAAATCTTACACAAAGGTCGGGGCTTCCCTCTAGAAGAGATAAGTATCTTTATTCTTCAATAATTTTTGCAGTAGCATCTGACTTTCACAGTTGAATGGAAACGGAAAACTCATCTCTTTGATTTGCCTCAGGTCAACCTTGTGATACCAAATGACCTTTTCTACATTCCATTACTTGAAGAACCTCAAGAAGAAACGAAAAGGCGCACACAAAGATCACCTGAGAGTACTCAAGGGCGTTCTCAGCCCTCCTCCCGAGCGAAAAATAAGCCTAAAGGAAAAAAGTTGGACGAAGAGGTCGAATACCGCAGGCTGCTGAATTTTGATTCTACTCCTTCAAACTCCTCAAAATCAAACAAATCCAAACCGAAAATCTCAGGCTCTCACTATAAAGGAAATGAGCCTGAATCTGAGCTTGATCTGGACCCAGAAAAAGCTTTACTTGAGCAGAATCTTGAACACGATTTTGAAATGCTCGAGCGTGCGACAGAGGAGGAAACAAAAGCGCAACCAACTTCGATGTCTCAAGTCAAAATGAGTGCTGATCAAGGAGAAGGCGGGCAACAAGCTGAGGTCCTTGGGCAGCTTTCTGAGAATTTGCAGCGCGTTGCAGCAGGTTTGAGAGAGAGTCTACAGGAAGGTTTAAGACCGAACGAGGAGAGCCAACAGGTAAATAATACGGGATTGTGAGTTATTTACAGCAATTTTAGAAGCAAGACACTAAATCAAACCTTGTAATACAGATCCCGAATCAAGAAACAACACAAAAAGAGGAAGTAGAAGAAGAGGGTCTGGAGTTCGAATATGTCTATCAGAAGGTCGATTCTCCTTCTCCAAGGATAGTTACACGTCAAGGGGCGAAACATCCGAACATTGAAACCAAAAAAAGCGCCGTAGAAGAGAAACCTACAAAAGAGGAGGAGGCTGGTAATCTCAGCCAGGAAGGCAGCCCTGAGACGGGCACCCGGAAATTAAATCGAGGCGTTCCCAGTTTCGATCTCGATGCTGTGAAAAGAGATTCATTTTTTGCTACAGAAGGTGCCCCAGATAATTCCAATACGAATTACCAAGCGGAGAATGCTGGTGCGCAAGGGAACATAGAGAATCCGTTTATCTCGAATGAGTTGCCAGGTCTTCGCGAAATTGAAAGACGACAAAGTGAAATAGACAGCCCAGCATTTTCTAAAATAAGATCGAGAGTCGAAGATGCACCAGTTCTTCCTCTGAAACAAAATGATTCTCAAAGGAGCGATGACCAGAAGCCTTCATCACCGACAAGCCCTAACAGACACTATCGCGCAAAATCTGCTCAGCCACAGCAGCGCCAAGAGTCAATCGAGGATGATAACTCAATGTATTCGATCTCTCGTTCAGAATTTGGACCGATGACGGGCGTAAAAGGAGCTGAGGCGAGAAAAAATACTCTTAGTGAGGATTTCGATGATAATTCTTCTTTTCAAGTTCATAAAGACGCATTAAATCAGTCCAAAGAACCAATGCAAAGTGAAAATCTGATGCTAGTCGAAGACGGAAAAGATGGAGGTGCCTCATTATCAGAGAGAAAACTCTCAAATCAGACGCCTCAAGAAAGTTCAGCTGAGTTTGCTGTTAAAGAAAGTCTACATAAACTGAATGAAAGTTCTAATGTTAAGCCAAAATGTCTTTTGGAAGATAAGGAGATTCAGACTGATTTTCCTGTTCTCGCTGCGCAACCAAAAACGACACCGAGGAAAATTATTACAATTCAAAATTATTTCACAGAGATTCCCTCAGATGAAGAAAAGCTTGAAAAAGGTGATCCAGAGGAATCACAGAAAACAAGTGAAGAAAATAAAAATGAGGTAAATGAGGCTAAAGAAGAAGGCAATGGTCCTGAACAAAACACTGATATACCAATAATTAAGAAGAAAGAATCTGAAAAAGATGAGAAACCGATTCTGGAACCTGAAAAAAGTGAAAAACTGATTCTAGAGTCTGAAAAAGATGAGAGGCCGATTCTGGAGTCTGAAAAAGACGAGAAGCCGATTCTGGAATCTGAAAAAGATGAAAAACCGATTCTGGAATCTGGATCTTCAAAACAAATAGATGACGAGATCAAAAATGAAGTTCCTGAAAGATTAGTTGAGGAGAATGTTGGAGGGAATGATCAAGGCAGTTTGATCCAGCCGCAACCACAATCCACTGAATCAACACCTATGATGGAAGATGACCAGAAGTTAGCAGCAGAGGACTCATTCGGAAAGCCAGTCATTGAACAATCTCAGCACATAACGGATCTGAAACCCCGTGCTAGCCAGACAGAAAATTTGCTGAGAAACCAACAACAGCAACATGAAGACTTACTCCCAGAGGAAAGCAAAACTATGAACTTCGAACCAAGCCCAAATCCTCTCACAACGATTGGGAGCGGGGTTCGTTCTCCTGATGAAAATACACAAGAAGGATATACTCAAAATAATGATGATAATGATTCAAAGCCTGATGCTAATCAACGTCATCACCGGCCAACAGATTCTCAGGATTCGACGAAGAATTTTCCTGAGCTGAGCAGCAAACACCCTAGTTTCGCAAGCAACCAACTGCCACCTGTATATACAAGCATCAACCCATCTCGTCGAGAGAGCCAACCTTCAGAGAGTCAGGTTCCTGGAGCAACTAACTCAAATAAGACAAGCCAATCCCAAAATCCTCTGCAAAATGATTTACCGGAGAGATCTTCTGGGAAAGAATCTAGGCAGAGTAAAAGCCAGAGTCAAAATTATCTCGAGGAACCTCGAAATTCTGACACGGAAAATAAGAAAAATCTGAAGAATGAAAATAGCTCGCTTTCAAATGAAGTTGAGCCCTTGAAGAGCAGCGAACCAGAAACAAATATTAAGACGGTTTCGGATGCCACAAAACAAAATGATGTCAAGCCGATAAATGAAGAGTTTGATATTAGAGTGAAAGAAAACGATGAATTTGTATACCTTGGTAAGAAAAATTCAAATTATCAACAGCCAAGCGAAGAACTACCAGCGAGGGTTGAAAATAATCCTGCAGCGAAAAAAGAAGAGTTATTAAATCAACCGGTGAACGAACAATCAGAAAAGCCTACAACAACTACTCAAAAATTACGTCTTCCTCGGGTTGAGAAATTGCTCAAAAGTCACAAGGACGAAGAACCCAATCAAGGTCATAATCCAAACCCTAATTTCCAAGGCACAACACAACTGCAGACACAGCCGGCTAATCCCAGTTCTACAAGAGCTATCCTAGAAGACAAGAGCAATGCTAGCAGTCGTAAACCATCTGAAATCTCCAATACAGAACACAACCATCCAACTTCGGGGCCTAAAAGTGGAAAATACGATCTAAACACCCTAGGCCAGAGCACCGATCTTAACAACAGATCTCAACCATATGCAGGGCCGCTTACAAGTCCAGTTGTTGCCACAATTGGAGGAGATGGTCGTTCCCTTGAGGCAAACTTGCAAGAACAGCCAAAATATTTTTTAAGCATGGGTGCCATGAACCAGCATCACAGACCAACAGATTCTCACGACTCCGCAAAGAACATCCCAGAGCTGAGCAGCAAGCATCATAGCTACGCCAGCAACCAATTCCCACTGCTCTATACAAGCATCAACCCTTCTCCTCGGCATGGGAGAGGATCCGAGAGCCAAGTACCTGACACCAATAATAACGCATTTCAGAGTCCGAACCCCGTCTCCTCCACGAGCAACTCTGGAAAAAGATCCGGGATTTATTCTGCTGACGGTACTTTCGATCTCAAAGCTGCACATCAAGCTTTGGATGAAATCTTAAACAGAACCAAACTCATGCAGCAAAACAATTCTCAAATGCAACAAAACTTACACACAATCTCTGATTATTTTGGGCAATACCAACCACTCGCTAAACCCGTCCAAAATGATCTTTCTGTCAAACCGAAAGGGCTCCGGGCAGAGAAAGAGAAAAATGCTGGCAAACCTCTGGCAGATTCCGGTGTACACAATACTTTTTCAGGCACTCCTCAAACATTTTCTGGTATTCCTCAAGCATTTTCTCGCATTCCTATTGACTTAAACCCTTCACCAATCCTCAAAGCAAATGTTTCGAACCACTCGCAACTTTCTTCCAAAAATCAGTCATTTTATGAACCACAACCAACAAACAATTTTTTCACGCGCTCTCCCACTGATAGACTAGAGCTTAGCGAAAAGCCATCCGCACGTCCAACCGATCGTAAGATCGTTGATAATATGCCATTGGAGAATCTTCCTCCGTCAAAGATTATTGGGCCTGCGCTTACACTGAGCCCTGAAAAACGATCAAACGACTCGTTTAACTATTCTCCAGTCGCAACAAGACTCAGAGACTCTGAGCAGGGTTCGAACTATCTGCACTCAATGGACCAAAGGCCTACTCAGCAACTGGAACATCAAAAATTTAGGGAAATGCCGCACTCAAATAGCTCTTTTAACAGGCTACCCAACGTTACTCCAGATTACAGGCAGTTCATTGAGTCTTCCAGAAACATCAATTACAACGAAATACAGCATTTGCCAGAGGATTCACGATCAGAGGCTGAAGACGAAAGGGTTCCTTTGGTCGATGACAATATCTTTGAGAAGGCTCCAGACCAGCGCCCTGTGTTCGACAAATCGATATTACGACTCAAAAAGGAAATTCCGATTCCATGTACTGAGAATCCAGCGAAATCACGAGAACAAACGAGCCGTTATGGAGCAAGCACTCATGAAATGTCATCTGAAAAGAGGAATTGGGCGAGGAGAATGAATGAGGAATCTGCATGGACTGACAGTAGAATTGAGAGTGCTGGAAAGACGCCTGAGGAAGGAGGCTCCCCGATAATGCCTCGAGCTTTCAATCAATCAGAAGTAGAGAGGGAGTCTAGGCGATCTGAAAAAGAGCAGAATCCAATTGCGGTGTTTGAAGATCCACGATTCGCAAGATCAGGCCCAAATGAGTATTTTCCAAATGATAGAGCGCAGCAGCGAACTCCTCGCGGCCAAGAAGCTAGAGATAATGATTTTTACGATATTATGAAGTTGGATCTTGAGAAATTTAAGAAATATACACAAAGTGAGCTGGCTCGGATAGAAGAAAACGTTGATGACAGTATTGCGCGTAGCCTTGAAACTATAACTTTGTCGAAGCGAATACCGACTTCTCAAAGCTCGAGAGATGACGTGAATAGTCCTCCTTCAAACTATTTCAAAATGTCACGACCATTGACCGGCCGCAATAGAAAAGAAGCAAATCGAAAGCCAATATTCGATTTTTCTGGGCAACCTCGAAGCAGCAATGAGTATCGACCCTCCTCTCAGCTTCCAAGGCAAGAATATGGTGGAAACGATAGCATGACAAATGGGAATCGGCCTCAAAAGCTTGGCATAGACGCTTTAGACGTGGAGGATAGAAAACTCATCAGGAAGTCTCCGAGTAAATCGCGTATCTCGTCAGCGCAAGACCGAGATTCTGTTTCAGTGACTTCATCCCGGGCAGCTTACGAGAGGACCTCTTCAGAACTTGATGGTAACTTTTTGTTAATATTTGACTTTGTGCATAAGTTTTTTTTTTATAGTTGAAGAGAGACTGAACTCTATTACTGAAAGAGCAAGACAAGATATCGCTCGCAGACGGGAGCAGCTGGACAGAGAAAACTGTGTGATATTTTAGCGGATTGGTTGAAGTCAAAACAAATTATAAGGATATTTCAGTTTACTATCATTGCACTTACAGTGCTTGTTATATTCTGATTGTAGTTATGTATACAATTGAGAAGAAATGCACATGTTAAATTGTTGTCAGATATATTTATAGCCTCAGACTGCGGGAATACAAGAAATTTGGAATATGATTATGGTCATCATACTCCATTGCACGCGAACAGCCAGAGCCTCTTTCATGTAAAATGAATGGCTCAGACTCTGAATTAAATGATGTACCTTTTTTAGAATGCCATAAAATACTTCCGATAGAGAAATTTACAGAGTTTATTGGAATAAATTGAAGAATCATCCCAGCGGAATCAATGACCCTTCGTTGTTAGCTAACTAGTGTGCTGATGACTTCCGTAAAATATCTCTATTATTAGAAGGCAAAATAGAAAGAAAAGACATTAATTGAATAATAACATGTTTGTAGCGGTAAGTTATCGTGATAAAATTTATTAAGACTCCCAACGAAATATAGTTTAATGCTCGGCTTAAATAAAGCCAACTTTGCATAAGAGAGCTCTTCATTGTTACATGCTATCGGTTGAACCATCTGAAACTCCTGCAGAGCGACTGCTCAAAACTCTAAATCCGAAAACGGGCATGCTTGCTAAATCATTAAATAAATACACAGTCAACAAATTGCATAATTATTCCGTCTATCACAGCAAACCGGAGCAACCGCAACTTGACGACGCGAAGCAGATAGACTATGTGAGAATGCCTTCTGATGATGCGCTTCTTGAGGCTCGACCACAGCGTCCTGTCTCTCCATGCATCCAATTAACTCCTTCAAGAGCAAACAACTCACCAAACAACTCCGGCCCTAATACTTTGAATTTTTCGAGAAGGCAGCTAAATAGCCTACCAACAACAATTGGGACGCGCGCTCAGACTCTGATTTTATTAGACATTTCGCATAATCAATTAACCGTTATTTCTCCAGAATTTCTCACTTTGACCAATCTGAAAATCCTTAAACTCGATCATAACTGCATTCAGTCGATTCCAGATGAGTTATTCACGAGCCTGCCTCTCGAGCAACTTCAAATTTCTTACAATTTTCTAACTTCGGTTCCGCAATCGATTGGACATGCGAAAAATACGCTAATATATCTAAATCTCTCTTATAATCGGATTGGAATGATCCCCACAGAACTGACCAAACTGATCAAGCTAAAATCCCTTTGGTTGAATAATAATCACTTCACTGCAATTCCAGCAACGTTCGACTCGCTCGAGTCATTAAAGGACTTTGCGCTTGAATGGTTTAAATACACAAATTCGCCTCATGCAGTTTACCAAACCAGCAGAGATAAGAAAGCGATAATGAAACTTTTTGCACTTTGTCAAGTATTCCGTGGTATTAATTCCCATGAGATAACTTTCGAGGATTTTGTGACTCTCTTATCAGAGAATACTGGAGATTCTGTGTTCAATATCAAAGATTCTCACGGCCGTAATCTGCTGCATATAGCTGCGTTGGAAGAAGAGGTTGGTATTGTGCAATATACTCTCCAAAAGAGAAATTACCTTATAAACGAATTAGAGCAAGAGCAGCAAACTCCTCTATCATTGGCGATTAGTGGAGCGAAATATTTCGTAGCTGGAATGCTGCTGTCTTATGGGGCAGATCCGAATATCGGTGGAGGGATCTATGGATCATGCCTTCATATTGCAGTAATACGAATGCAGCTTGACCTCGTGAATGAGCTGCTGAAGTATGGCGCTGATCCAAATGCAAAAGATTCTGAAGGGAAAACTCCGTTCCATCTACTTAGTGAGATTTTTTCAAAGGATATTGCAGTTTCTGAAGCAATCGCAGAAGCTCTGATTGAAGGTGGGTGCGATCCAAACAGCAAGAATAATTTACTGTGGGCGCCGATACATCTGATGGTGAGAACAGGACAAATTGAAGGGATCTGCTGGATTTTACAATATAATAAAGCATGTTCTGATGCTAATAAAGTTATTGATGTGGCTGCTAAAGGCGGTCCTGATGAATGGACTCCGCTGCATCTTGCAGCTAATCTTGGTGATATCGATATTTTTAATCTTCTTGTAGTAACTGATTCAGCAGTAACTGAAAACACATTGTCCGGGCGGTCTCTGAGGTCAGTGTGCCATGATGGAATTATAATGACGAAGTTAGTGAGGAAAACTGAGTCTCGCTGGGCGAAAAAGCATTTGATTAAAGCATTCGAGAGTCCTGCCAAGTCCATGGATCTTTCGCTCAACACAAATATTCATAAATTCAATAGAATGACCAATAAATCTCCAGTAAAAAACCTGACGATGCTGCAGCAAAGAACCCCGCAGAAACCAGAGCAATCTCTTGCCACTGAGGCAAATATCGAAGAGATTGCCGCGAATCATATTCAAGAATTAAAGGTCCTCAGTGCTCCAAAGCAAATGAGGAGGGATTCGGTCACACGAGGGTCCTATCTGTCGCACAGAAGTTCAATATCAGCAAATTGGCAAATCCTTACGCAACCGCTCCCGAGAAATGACATTTCGACTGCTGACAGTACAATTCACGAGAGAAGGCTCCCACAGCAGTGCAATGAAGACCAAACAACTGATCGAAGCATTACGCTTGATATTGATGAGAAGATTAGACAAGACTCCAAGCCTCAAGGAGCCCTTCGGATATTCCCGATGTACGCAAATAACATTCAAAAAATTCAGATCACACAAAGCTGTCGCAATAGGATGTTCAGTCGTTCAGGGTCTTTTGTTGCTTCTGATATGACCCTCGGGCTCAATGAGCCTATTGCCCTAGCTTCTGATCTAGGGTCAAAGACTAAGGATGCTCTTCCAGAGGAGCTTTATGGCTTCATAAAAAAATTTGAGAACTATGATGAGATTAAAAAATTTCAGCACTATCTCGTTGATGAAGAGCTTGCCCTTTCGGAGAAGCTAAAATTTATTGTGTATCTCAAAGCCATTCACTACAAAATCCGGCAGCAGATCCGAAATTATACTTGCGAACAAATGCCGATCGAACTGTTTATTATTACTGAGTTTCTCGATGACGAGCTGCGGAAGAGAAGACATTCAAGTGAGAGCTCGAAGAGATTATCACTAAATCGTCATATTGTTCCAAAAATTTTTATGGATGTATTGCGTTCTTTACACAATGGGACCCATAGAATCAATGGCAATGTGCTGCTCCGGACTGAGATCTGCTATGCTTTAGGAGATATTCAGTATGAGGAGGCAAAGAGGGCTTTAGAATCAATTTTGAGAGATAAAAGAGATGGGTATCTATTGAAACGTGAAGCTTGTTTTGCTCTAGTAAAATTCGAGGCGTCCTCGCAAGCTGTCTCGAATAGACAATCAGAGAGCATCCAATCAGAACTGATGGAGGAATTTACGGGTGGAAAACCCGTATCAAAGAGTTTAATGATAAATCTCAGCGATCACCGTGGTTCGAGGATGACAGAACTTCAAAAGCCAATAAATAAACCTCAGGAACCTGAAAATAGCAGAGGAGCCAGTAAGAATTTGACTCAATTGAAAGGAGCGGCTCGAGCGAACCAAAAGAACGTAAGCCAAGACGCTGGAAATTATTTGATGAAAAAATACGTTCACGAAGAGATTATACGACCGGATCTCAGTTTAATTGATGTTCAGGATCAAATTAGAAAGCATTATGGAGATATCGGGGAATGCGGACACGAGTCTGAATCCGTGCATCAAGTTCCTATTGAAAGGATATTGGTGAGAGGGAAATTCAAAAGAGCTAATCTTCCAGTTTTTAACCCACAGAAAAGGATGCCAGGAGTTTAGATTTCAAGTCATTTCATTAGCTTTGTGAATTAGGGGAAAATCTGATTTAAAGCTATTAATCTAAAGGGAGTGCTTTTGACTGCTTTACTAGTAATTGACGTATGTATGCCTGTTCAATATAATACGCATAGAGTTTTTAGAGTAAATTTATTATCTTGTGTTCTTTACTGCCTGTTTCTTGTTTTATTTTTCAATCCTGTCAGATGAAAATCTCCAAGCAATAGTCTTCTATAGAACATAGCGCCTATATTCTTTTGTAGTAGAACCAGCGTAAGTAATGCCGAACCAAGGTAATTACTTTCTCAAAGGAATCCGAAGAATTCTTGAATATGCTATTGTCCTAAGCTTGAAAATATCTCAAATCCAAACATTCAACCAA
>ENA-UOTZ01000595-UOTZ01000595.1-compost-metagenome-genome-assembly--contig:-NODE-595-length-30240-cov-8.889268_pt1 | contig 30240 bp, 15 predicted proteins | sample MGYA00238144_ERZ746983 | MGnify/ENA primary metagenome ERZ746983 (study PRJEB28759, sample SAMN06268863) | compost metagenome | isolation source: single cell | place: USA: California, Emeryville, Joint... | reverse complement strand
TGATACCTCATCAAATGAATGCAAGCAATGCTATCAATACACAACCACGGCTCCGACCAAAAACGCTTGTGCTACCTGCGACGGGAGCAACTCGAATAACTGTCTCTCGTGTACTCTCCCATTATTTCTTGATGCAACTACAAAAACTTGCGTTAGCTCATGTCCTTCTGGGTACTGGGGAAATTCTGCTAATGCTCGTTGTACTCTTTGCTATCAAGCAACAACATCCCCAGATATAAATAAAAATTGCAAAGCATGCAGCGGACCATTGAGTACGAATTGTCTGACTTGTTTGGCTGGGAATTACTACTTTGCAAGCAATCAAACTTGCTTGGGAGGCTGTCCTCCAGGATTTTTCGCTGACTCAACGACATCTTCATGTATACCGTGCTACGTAGCCTCTGATCCGACCGTTGCCAATAGAACCTGCGTTACCTGCGATGGACCATTCTCTTATAATTGTTTAACATGTGAACAGGGCAATGTTCTTGTTTCAAATACATGCTTTACCTCTTGTCCGAGTGGAACTTACTTCGATATTTCGACCAATCTCTGTGAAAACTGCTTTCAAGGATCAAGCACTTCTGAAGCATGCCAAACCTGCACTGGGCCTTTGGCTACTGATTGCACAAGCTGTTTCGCTGGGGCATACTTACTACCAACCAATAGAACGTGTGTGAGTCAATGTCCAGTTATCGGCTGGTATGCAGGAGTTGATCTTTGCCTGAGCTGCTACTATCCAACAGCCAGAAGTATAGAAAGAGGCTGTTTATCTTGTAAAGGTGGCCTACCAACAGAGTGCTTACGCTGTGTGAGTGGCACATATTTTTATGCGCTCAATAGTACTTGCTTGCTCGACTGTCCATATGGATATTTTCAAGAGAACAATACTTTCTCATGTATTCTTTGTACCAATTCATCGGTGCCTGGGTGCCCAGAACCCAGTACCAGTGCCACTATCGGAGCACTTACCGCTGCTACCAACACAGTTAATGCAGTGGCCTCCATATCATCTGTATTTCTGCTCGGTGGGTTAACCATTCCAAGTGTTATGGCGATTTCATTTCCTGCTGATGTGGCTATATTTATTTATCTCTATGTTGGGTTCTCAGACGATTATGTCCAATTCACACGAGGATTAATTGAAGGACAAAATACTTTGAATCCGTTTCCCCATATAAGAGGAGAGACTCAAATCCCGACCAATGCAACGGTGGGAATGTTTAAGTTTTGGGAGATAAGCACGGTCTTACTGGAAAATTCTGGGTTTCAAATAACAAAAGAAGTATCAACTCTCCTGATTATTGGTATCCTTTCTCTCATTGCTTTGATCTGTAAAAGTTGTCCGAAAATTGAAAATGGAGTGAAAAAAATGAGAGACACTCTTAGATGGAATGGATTGTTAAGTTTTGTCATCCAAGATTTTAGTAATGTGCTGCTGAATAGCATGATTCAAATGAGAGAAAATAACAGCGAGAGCACTTACGCGTACGTTTCAATGGGAATCGCATCATTGGAGGTTACAAAATATGCGTTGCTAATACCTTTTATAGTTTATATCTTGAACAGAAAGGTCAAATCCGAAGCAAGGAATGGCGCCCTTAAAGTTAGGGCAAAGATTCCCGAAACTTTGAAAACACTTTCTGAAGGGTTTAAAGACAACTATTGGGTCAATAGAAATTTCGCGCTCATTTTCATATTGCAATACGTTGTGGCAATTATTACTGTATTTTTTGTGCAAGAACTGGGTTACATAGCTCCAACTCTGTACATGACAACCAATATCATTTACTTGGTTGCGCTGTTAGGATTTAGACCTCTCAAATCAAGGCTCAAGATGGGGGTGATATTGTTCAATCAGCTTTGCAAGAATACGATGGCAGGACTCGCTTTGGCTCTTGGAGTGAATCAAATTTCCCAAGAGACTCGGGATAATATTGGGACGGCTCTTATAATTTTAACAATAACTGGTTGCGTTGTCGACTGCCTTTTTTCGCTTGTCTTCTTGACAATTAGTGTATTCGAGCTACTAACAACCTCTGTTAGAAAGAAAAGAGGAGAAGGACTGAATTTGCTTGAGGCAGTACCGAGTCTAAATTCCTCTGGTCTAGAACAAGACGTGTTGGTTCCAGAAGGATCAGGGGAAACCGGAAAAGAAGGTGCAAGAAAGCTTGACACTAAGCAAGATCACGGACAACGGAAATACAAATATACATTACGAGAGACTCAACCGTCTCGCCTTCGTTCTCATTCCAAATCCACATTACCAGGGCTGAGACCAGTGCTTCCAGGAACAAGGAAACTTTATAAGGCTCGCCCTGGAAACTAAGTCAGCAATTTGTTGTCATTGGAAAAGATCTAATTTGTTATGTCAAATTACTTCGAAATTTCGCTTTAGTTTCGTAAGTTGTGGGTTTCACTGGTTTTATAGAGATTCGATGCGATAACAGCATCCGTAATCCATCATTATATTACAATTATCAAATTAGACAAGCTCGTTTTTCATTTTCGAAATAATTTGTTAGAGAATAACAATGAAATAATAAAAGCCTTCTATCTCAACAATTAATTGCTCATCCTGAATTTTAAGTTTCTAGGTCGTGTTGTTTCAGAATAGTGTGGAGAGAACCCAATAAAATTAAATTGCTCAATCAAGATTTATTTCTCATAAATTAATTCGGAGAAATATATCTTCAAACTATCTGTGCAGGACTTTCAGTCGTTGGCTGCATTCTGAACCTGGTCGTGACCATCTTGCTCAAGAAACTGTATCAAAAACCGATAGGCAAGATGGTCCTTCACCTCTTCATATGCGATATAGTCCTGGCTTTCTTTGCTGTCGTTTTCTTGGAGCTCGACTATGGCTCATTCAGACCTGAGGATGAAATGACATCGTTCGAGAGCTTTTCCTATTATACGTTCTCCACATTAATTGCTTTCGGAGGTGCTGGGACGATGATTTGGACTTGCTGCTTTGCTCATTGCTTGTATTCTGTGGGAAAAGAAGGAACAGAGTATTTTCTACAGTTCCAAGCTAACACATATATCAAAATAAGCTATTTGGTTGGAATCATCACTGCCATTATTTATCCTATTCTTTAGTCATTATGGATGTATAACCCAGCAGAATACAAAACATTACTAACAATTTACTTCATGGCCGGTTTTGTGCTATGTGGAATCTGTTTCATCGTATCTTCAGTGTATTATACCAAAATGATCAAGCTTGCATTTTCTCAAAGAAGACAAATCCTCTGATCGCTGATAATTTACCCAGTCATTCTTCTAGTTTGCAACCTACCTGAACGCATTTATTTATTTTTTGACCCGCTTGGTAATGTTTACGTTGAGTAATCATCAAATCCATCAGATTTGAGAATTTTTATTAACTCAATTTGGTTGCTTCAAGGTATGCTGAATTCTCTGGTCTATGGACTTACAAAAGGAGTCCATGAAGCAATTAGAGAGAAATGCCGTGGGAAACCTGATAAAAACACGCTGCTAGAAGTGCAAACCGAGGAGGTTCTGGAAACTCACACAAGAGAGATAAACTTAATCACTACTCGAGAATATGATGCATATTAGAGCATAATTTGAAAAGTAAAATTAAAAAAATCATGTGAAATCTATCTGTGTTCACAGATTGAATTGAGTGCCTTTCATGTGCTCTTCTTGCTTAAAACAAACAGAAAAAAAATTATTCAAAAATTTCTCTTTTGAGAGTACAGAAATTAAGAGAATAGTAAGAATCGAACTAGTTTTTCTTGCCGAATAAAAAACTTTCTCTGTGATTGTCTAATTATTTCTCAAATGTACTTTAAGAACTATAGCGAAATTCAAGGTGCCATATTACAGATTCGCATATTCAGCAGAAATGAACTCGTAGTGGAAATTCATTAGTGTGTTTCAATGATAATTTTTAGAGTCCTTGTGAGTTTTTTTTATTTGATTCATACTTCAGTGCATCAAAGCAGCCAATTTCTGCTTTCGAACAGATTTTGAATCAAAAGCTCAGAAGAATCTTAATAAAATCGATATTTTGAACCAGTAATTGAAATAGAACGGAATAAATGAAAATTCTTCAAATCTGGTTTGTTGATTATTCTTTCCCTATTTGATCAAATCCTGATCATTTGGAAGCCAACAGCGATCTAAGTAAGCTGAGTACTTTAACGCTATGGTTTTAATACTCTTCTTTTGATTTTTGATATATTCATTCTTGAAAGAATCTCAAGATTTAATCATCGCATCCTTTGAAAATGTTCGAGGGGTCTCCCCATTTCTACTAAATGACCAATATTATTCAATTTCAGGAGGACCTTACATCTCTCTAATCAAATGTTGCAATCACAACAAAGAAAAGGGAATTTTTTGGTACGTCTTTAGCCACCAAAAAAATAGAAAAAATTTCTACTTGAAATATTTCTTTCAATAATATCTTAAGGATTTCGATCTTCCTTTTGAAAATTTTCAAAGCTTAGGCTTGAACTGAAAAATTAATGCTGGTTTCCGATAACTTTAATTCATTATCTCAGGTAGCTAAATGGCCCTAAAGCAGAAAAGAAGATCATTAACAAGATTGCATTAATTCCCATTGATGCAGTCCAGACTATCCGTTTCTTGCAACAGGTTTCCAATCTAATTTCTGCTTAGAGCTTCAAGCTCAGCATTCTCTCCTTGATGAATCATAGCTTTATAAGTTCCAGCTATAAATCAACATTGCTACTGTGCCACTGATATAGCAAGAAAACTCTTGATTAACTATTGCTTTTAGCTCCACTCTTAGAAAATGAACTCCAAAATGAAATTGGTTAAATTTTAACTAAATATTTGTTTCCAGTTTTTATTAGAGACAGTCAGGTAGCTGAGGACTACATTCGATGTCAGAGTAACTAGCAATATCCGAGAATATGCTTATTCCCTTATGAATGAATCGCAATATCTTCTACAGACAAATGTTTCTTTGATTAAGAGTTTACGATCGCATTTTTTCTATTAGAACTTAACTAATTTATTTCTTATTTCTAAGAATTGATTGAGATATTTAATCAGATCTAATTGTATTGAGCACAATCAACAGAAATCTTACCCTGTGCCGTCAAAGCATGAAGAACCTATTTCTCTCTGAAACCAGAGGATTCTCGGTAAACTCTAGATCCGTACAATTCATTATTTGTGCACTCATAGGATTTCGTTATAGAAATAGACCAGAAATACATCGATTTCACCGATGATAAAATCTTTGCGTTAGCCCATGATCTAGAGTTATTCCAAGAAAGCTACTTTTTGAGCGGAATATTTAATAGACGGCCCTTGCAATTCAATTTGGAATACATTCCTTCCATCCTAAAAGCAAAGGAACAATCAATATCAGCTCTAATCTCTAGAATTTCTTCTCAACCAGATGATGGAGAAACTCAACTGATACTTGATACATTTGATAAAATATTTGCATTTGATCGTTTCTGTGCAAACCATGACGCAACTGTTGATTTTCCTCCTCTAACCCTACTCTCTCTCACTCGAGATACAAAATTAGTGACGAATTGGCTACTTACTGCAATGGCCGTGCTGCCTCGAGCGAAGAGAATCAACAATTTTTTAGCAACCACCATTGCGTATTTAAAGCCATACAGCCTACTGCTTGCAGCCAGCACTGATATCATGGGAGTGAAAAAATTACTGAATGAACTTAAAGAGAAAACTAGACTGAATCTGCATGAGCAAACTTTCAAAATTTTAGTCAAGATTGCTGTTCAAAGCTTCGAAGGAGAAAAAATTGCCGAGTTTTGGGACACTTGGACATCAAACGCAAAGGATATATTACTAGAGAAAATTGATCACAGCGATATATCAGAATATATTGCTCTCTTGAACGTGATTGAGCTGTCTGAGGAACCATCAGGAATAATTTGTGGTGGTTTAGCGTTCTTGTTCGATCTGAGAGAAGCTTTATTGGATACTGATAATATGAATACCGGAATTACCAATTTTCTGCGAAAAGTAGCAATAGCACAAGCCTTTTTAGGTAGATTTTTTGATTCGATTGCAATGTATTCTAATTTCTTTTTGAAATAACAGCTAAGGTGAGAGTGACCCTCTCAAGATTTTGCAAGAGAGGCAGAAAGTTTGGAGCTGAAAACCTGCTGGAACTTCCATATTGCTTGGACCCATCCTACGTTGATTTGGTTTCTGAAATCGCTGCGAACCTCGAGAACGCGACTCAGGCAGAAACTGAGGTGCTTAAAGAGTTCTCCTTAGCACTCTATGATTTTGTGAAGTTTGGATCGGCATACCTGAGGCATCCGATAAAAGATCCTTTAGAATTCTTTCTGATCTCTAGCCAAGCCTTGCAAGAAAAATTTCAAGAATTGCAAAAAAAATTAATTTCTCCCAGCAAAAACAATTGTATTTTCACTTCTTTTTCATTTTTGCTCCAAGCAGTTACGAGATCAGTGCTTAAATGTGGAAAAGATTCAAGCGCAAATGAAAAGCGGGAAAATCTCTCTCAGGCCCAGCGGTGGCTTCTGCGAGCTTTTAAAGTATTATTAAGAAGCAATTTGCAACTCGAACAACCTCATGGAGACCACTTTGAGGAATTCATCACCGAAGTTGTACATTTCGCACAAGAAATCGTCCTCAGTCTCAACATAAAGCAACATTATAACTCTCATTTCGATACGTACTATTTCATCTACATCCAGGTCTTAGCGTCTCAGATAGAGAAATGTCTTGAGACCTTCAAAGTGGAAAAAATCTTCTCGAAAATGGAAAGCACGCTCCTCGAGCTCTACGATCGTGATTTTTTATTGGGCTTCGATTTTTCTATACACTTTAAAAAGGACTTGAGATCGATTAAGCTTCTGTGGATCTTCTATTATCTCTCTAAACTCACAAACGTCTGCATTGGCGACAAAGGACAGAAAATGTTTTCAGAAAACTCTTTAATCAGTCGCAATAGCGATAAAATGCTGTCAATGATACTAAACAGCCGGCTTTTTGAGCGAATTGAAATGAAAAAAGAGCTTTTTAAGAAATACGAATTCGTTTTCCTCTCAACACGATTGTATTTGACCTCGATCTTCCAGCAAATAGCGAGAAAACAAGAAATGACGCCCATGTACCTTGAACGCCTTGAATCAAATAAATACTTCGAATCGTTCATGGAGTTTGTCTGTGAGTTCTATCAAGAAAGATGGGAAAAATTCTCGGATATTCCATTCCTACTCTGTCTGAGTAAAAGCTCGAAATTCGAAAGGAAGTACCTCTTACAAGGAGGAATGATAGAATCTTGTATTATCTCCTTCTTTGAGGGTAATTCTACTATTCCCTTCAGAGTAAACGCTGACAAGGTGGTAGATGCTCTGGAAAGAATTTTCTTGACTGGAGAAAAAGACGATTTGTCACCAAAACGATTCCATCTACTGAACAGCATTACAACTTGTCATAAAATCGTGATGTATATCATCCAGCAAAAGTACGACAAGCTCGAAGCTTTGGTCAATCAGCTTGGAAGTAGCTACCAAACACATCAAGATTATAAAAAACATGTGATGAGTTTGCATCGAGACAGATACTATGTCAACATTCTCGCGAATTTTCTCAAGAAATTTGTTAATACGATCGATATCCCTCAGCAAGTCATAGACACTAATAAGATGATTAAGATAAAATGGATTTCTCAGCCTTGGATGATATTGTTCTCTGACTCCAGATACACCGAATTATGTACGGACATCGAGCTAGGGGTTACGAAAAGCTCTGAAATAACTGAAAATCTTGAATTCAACTATGACCAGTATATAAAAATCCAAACAGAAACTAATCGAATGGACTTCAACACGATAGAAATTTTAAAAGACGACCTATTAATCGATCTATTCAAGCATTTTCAAAAAACGGAAAACTTCAAAACAGACTATTTCTATGAGGGTTTCAGCCTGGAATCTCTGAAATTCGTTCATTACTTGCACTTTGCATTGAATCATTCTGTATGTGGGCAAACACCATGGTTTATGCTTGGATATGAGTGGGCTAAAACTAAACTGCCTGTTCTGGCTCAGATCATTATGAAATCAATCACTCTCTACGGGACCTCATTCGAAAACTTTTTAATAGCATCTGTCAGAATTTTCCTCAGGCTTTCCGAGAAATATTTTGAGGCGCTCTGCCATAAAGAAGGATCCACTATCAATTATGAGAAGATATATAAGCAGATAACCAGCCCATATATCAACGGGAACACACTGGTCAAATTTATTAAATACATTTGGAACTGCCTCAACCTTTGTTTCATCGTTTATCCAGAGCACAAAGCATGGGACGATATACTCGTTTTTGAGGAACTTGAGGAAATTGGAATGGATGATATCTCGAATAAATTCGAACTCTCCAAAAAGATATTTAAGAACCATGTTATTTCTAAATTTTTTGAGCTAGCCCTGAAGAATATTGCGAGTTTAGTAAGAAATCAGCGGCTGATTAGTCTCAGAATAATTCAGCGTGCTGAATCACTTGGCAAATTTTTCAATTGGATAGTCGCCCTTGAAAGCCAGGTCGAGATATTTTCTCAAATCGAGAAGAAAGAAAAGAAGGCTTGGTCAGACATCCTCAGCGAGATTATGAAAGAGAGCTTTTTGAAGAGAGCACTGATGAACAAGGACTTTGGAACCGAAGAATCAGAGCGATTTGCAATGTGTACAACTGCTTTTGATGAGTTTTTTAGAAATTTACCCGAGCTAGCCAAGAAAAGTCTCCTTTTCTTAAGTGATTCGGCATCATTTGGAGAAATGCTCATTGGACTATACAAAGCACTTATTGCAGGTATACAAAACTAGTTAATAGTACCTTCTTAACACCCTATCATTGTTAGTAGAATCAAAAGACAGTACTTTCAAAGAAAACGTCGAAAAGAAAAATGCTTTCCTATGGGAGCTGTTTAAATTAAGATCTGCGGTGGTCTTTTCTGCAAAAAATAAAGATTATGAACAGAAACTGCTAATTCAAGGGTTACCTTTGGAGAAAGTTTTCCCTTTTGAAGAGCTCATAACTTCGAAATTTGATTGCAAAAAACTCATAGACGAGAACTTGACAAATTTAGTCTCTGTAGCTGGATCGAGTTGCAGTCTCCTTGAAAAAGAAGTACCGCTGTTATACCAATCAATAAGGAAATTGCTCCTGGCAAACTTTATTTATAAGGGATATCTCGTCCGGCAAGAAAGCGACCCGAAAAAGAGACTTGAACTGCTCCTCGAGGTGAGTGCTTTCCTCAAAGAGCATCTGGTATCGATTCGAATTGCACCTGTTGAACATAATGGAGCTAATTGTTCGGAAAATATCATTGCAATCAAAAAGATTTTCCAGAAGACCGTGAATATGTTCTTCGTGCTACCAATTTGTATGAGTAATAACCTGATCGAGCTATATTCCGAAGGTGATGTTGAACTAAAGCTGAAAGTCTGGAGAAGTGCACGAGATTTGGTCCTGTTGAGTTATAAATTCTTGAAGGGATATCCAAAATCTGGGGATGAAGCTAGCGTATTTGAAATAACTTTCACGGCGAAAATGTTTGGAGTTCTGAATTTCTTACACTCTTCATACCATGAGAACTTTTCTGAGGGGAGCTTCCTAGATGACAAAGAATTGAAACAACTGCTAACAACCCCAAGTGCGAAATTTGGTAGAGATAACGAGTTCGAAGGATTATTTTTAGCTCAGATGTTATCCGGCAGCATTGATCAAGAAGTTCTTCTTGAAATCAGACTTCATTATCAAGTTTATTATAATCGCTATCAAGATTCATTTAAACTCATGGACTTGCTTTTAAAAGTGCTGGATGGTCGCGTCACAGTCCTACCTGGCTGGCTTTCAGATTATTTTTATACCTTTTTAGACCTCTCAAGCAGTATCGAGGAAGAGCACTTATCTGCCAAAACTAGAGTTTCAAAATTTTCTGATCTGTCAGCGCTGTCATTTTCAACAAAGAATAAGACTCCAGTGCTCAAATATTTGTCTTCGGCCGTTTTCTCTCCAAATTCAATGGAAATAATCGACAAAATTGTAGAGGCGCTCTTTTCATGCCTCACAAAAGATCCCAAAGACATCATAATTCAAGAAAATGAGCAACTTTGCTGGTGTTTATCTCATATCATCACCATCGCAGACACGCATTCCTACATGATACCTTACTTACTCAAGAAAAGAGTCTTTTTGAATAACAGCCCCGATAATATCACTCCTCCTATCCATGACCGACAAAGTGAACTGCTCGAAATGAGTTTCCTCGAGCTGATTTTAATGATTGCTTTTACATATCAGCCTTTGCTTGTGGAAAGTTTAATTCAGGTCCTTGTAAAGAATGGCGACTATCTCTTTGCCCCATCGTCTGCTGAATCGGAAAAACCAATTCCTTTCAGTGCGTTGATCTCTCTTGAAGTCTTGACAATCATTAGCACAGCCCTCAGAAACACGCTTTCTGACTTTAATAAAGCCCCAATAAAAATGTCCATATACACTTTTAATAACTACTTCAAACTTTTGCAAGTGCTTACTCGCCAAATTGCACCTGTAATTAAAAGAATTCCTGATCAAGCCAAGAGAGATTTCAAAAAGGTGGTCGAAGATATCAGCAAAACTGTCTATATGATTTTTTCTGAGTTACTTTTTGAGAAGGAAAAAACGAAAATTCGGATGATCAACTTCAAATTGTTGATGGTTTCTCTCCAAGCGTTGTTTGAAGTTGCTTATGCCTATAGTCCTATATCACAAATGAATTGGAAAAGACAGTATACTTTCATTCTCACGGAACTTGATGTTCTTCGTGACTTGGAAGAACCACAGAAGCACAAGAAAGACAGCCTTTTGAATTTAAGATCCTATTTCCAATGTGAAACAACGGCTGAGGTGATTGAGAAGAAAACAGGCTTTTTCTCAAGTACAAAGCGACTAAATTGGTCAGGATTAGAGGAAAGGAGCGAATCAAATTATTACGAGCCATTCGATAAAGCCGATGAAGTCGTTGACGGCCTCTCTGACCTTGCAAAGCAGATTAAAGCGAATATCAATAGGAAAAACAGATTGGCTACTACAGAGGAGTATATTGAAGATTTCTACTCCACATTAGGTGGAGACTCTCCAATGGATGATCTAGCTAACTCTGTTGAAAGCATCGAGTCAAATCTACTCCCATACGTCAAAGAGAAGTTGTTCCCAAAAAGCAATGAAGGAAAGAACCCAAAATCGCAAATCGCCGAGGAGAAAAACATTGAAGAAGAAAAACAACAAATTCTTGAGAGCATAGACCTAGACGACACTCAGAAAACGCAGTCTACAGAGACTCAAGACAAAGAACCAATCGTTGAGTCGCTGAATGTCTCAAAAGTCTCTGAGATTGTGGATGAGCAGAAACATCTTCCATCTGAGGATTCTTTTACTGACAATCTCAACATCGGTCTTCACGAAGAAATTTTCGAAATGGGGAAAGACCGCAACGCGCTTGAACTCAACTGTCAAGAAGTTTGTCACCTCCAAAAAAGATTTTTCGAGCGTCTGCTTACCTTAGAGGCAAGATATCATCTAACATTATCACCCTTGGAAGTCAACGAAATCATAAATGCGAGACGTGTTTTCCTCAAGGAATATCTGCAAAGTTTGCCAAGTCAATACTTGAGATTGTTTTGGCTCTTTCTTTCACAGCAATTCAAAGATTTAATTAAGAGTAAATCGGAAAGCGACGATGAGCTCTACATGCTCTGCTATGACACAATAAAGCAGGTCTTAGAGCTAGATAACCTCCATCAATATACCCAACTCGAAATGTTTGACGCTTTGAACTCCCCATTTACCAGTAGAGGTCTAAATTTGAACACCAACGAAAAGATTTCAGCCCCTCCGAAAGGATGGTCTAGTCCTAAACAAGTAATAGAATTCAATGAGATTCAAGAAGTGGAGATCTTTGCTTTAAAGAAGAAATTCTTTGAGGGCCCAGAGATGATCGAGAGAGCATTAACTTCCTTAAACTGGCTTGAGCTCAGAGACTCAGAAATGGAAAAATTAGTTCTCTTCTGTGCTCGTAAGAACAGAAACAAGACGGTAATCCCAGACCTTTTCCTCCTCAATGTAATTAATGAGCTGCGATTCATTGCTTCTTTGCTGGAATTGCTCGAAGATAAGACTTTGAGTAAATTCCATAAGCTAGCAGCAGCCTGCAATCAAGAAGTCAAGCTAGAATATGCTGATTTGGCAGCTGAGATTATCAGTTTTTTGGCGGACGGGTTACCAGTACACATCTCTTCTCTTGTTTCGCTCAAAGTACCTGAAGTTTGCCTTAAAAAGTACGTATTGCCAGTCCTGCTAGGAGAGAACGAAGATGAGCTGGGAATACTCACATTTTTCCAAAAGAATGGCTTTGAAAGGATTCTGTCTCTGCTCTTTGATGAGCAGATTAAGCAGAAGCGAGCTTGTGTGAGAGGGATTATCAGGCTAACAGCGAACTACATGGAGAGAATAAACAGTTTATATGTTGTTAAAGATCCGAATTACTATGAATTGGGACAATATCATCACCAAATGGTAAGCATAGAGACAGCAGAAAAGTGCTGGTATTTTTTGATTGATATCTTGGGAAGCAGCAACCAAAACGATCGAGAATATTATCAAAGATTTTATCACTGGTCGCGTTCACTTTTTAAAAGCTACAGCTTCTTTAGTTCCCTGAAGCAGGAGTTTCTATATGCATATTTGACCCTTTTCAGTACAGCGAAGGAGCGACTCATGAACCTGCTGTCTGAGATGAAAAAGAAGGAAAAACCGCTTGCGGCTTATCAAGATCAATATGAGAGGGACATAAAACCTTTGAACTGGCTCACGGACTTGTTCTGTGAGTCAATTATCAGTCAATTCCGAGGGATCACGAGCAGAAAGGACTACATAGAAAAAAATGAGGAATCCAAGGGCATTCTTGGTCGATGGTCTTTGATTTTGGAAGGCTTCGTAAACGAGTTAATAAATTCAAAAGATTTTGTTGACCTGATGCTTTCTGCCTTTGAGATCATATGCCTTGAATCCCAGAAAACTGAAAAGGATGCGAAAAGCGTTAATTTAACAGAGCAGCTCTTCAAGTTGTTAGTGCAGATTGAAGGTTCAGTCATCCTCATAAAGGAGATAGCTGTCTCGGAAAAAGTATCATCCTGGAGAAAAATAAGTATTGAAGAGGATATCAAAGAGGAGAATAAGGCCGAGAACGAAAAGGCAAAAGAGAAAGAATACCCAGAATTGGAACATAAAATTGAACAACCCGAAGAAGGAATATTTGAGGAGCTAGACACAGAGCTCCCAGATCTCTCATTACACAAGTATGTCTCGACTGATCTCATAGAAGCACCGGAAGTTCTTCCTATCTCCCTCACATTCACAGAAATCAATGATAGTCGTACCCTGCTAAAGTTGGATGAAATATTGCTTCATGCGCTTATGAGAATTGATAGAAGCTATATTATCGATCTCTTAACGAAAATCCCTGATACTGATTTTTCAAAGACATTGTTTTGTGCGAAGTTCTCATTTTTGCAAAATTTGGCGCAGAAAGAACGAGACGCAGGGATCAGAGATGTTCCTCCTGCTCATAAAAGTACATTATTCATTGATTTTTTTAAAATTGCTAATTACTTAACAATTAATTGAACAGCATTTGAAATTGACAGGAAGAACCACTTGCAGGATTCCGTGTTGGTCTGGGCTACTTTGTCCAATAATGAACGAGCAAAATATAAGCCAAAGATTTCCTACAGGAATGAAGCCGGAATAGATGCAGGTATAGCTTTCATTATTTTCTAGGTATCATACTAGCAATCGAATCAATTAGGTGGCTTGCTGAGATCTTGGTTCGTTGAAAATACGAAGATTCTCTTTAGTCCATCGTTCGGGTTATTCCAAATGAGTCATGACTCCAAGATGATACACCCAAGTCCCACAGCGAAATTAATCCCAGGATATCTAACACTCTTTGAATATGCTGGATACCACGTTGCTATGGTATATATCTGATCGATAGCCCCCAATATGTTTATCCAATCAATTAACATAGGCGATAAGGACGAAGTCTATAATTGATGTGCATTTCACAAAGAGCTTCTACAAAATAATACTTGGTAAGATTTTTCATCTAGATCGGCCATCTAAACCACAAATAGACCGTCCATTGACTTTGAGTGATCTCGAAGAAGTCGACAGTGCCTGGCATTCAAGTCTGAAATGGATGCTTGACAACGACGTTGATGCCCTCTTCCACACGTTTTCATACGAGGTGGATTTATGCGGCGAAAGACATACTGTGGAGCTCATACCAAATGGCTCAAAGATATTTGTCACTAACGAAAATAAAGAGCTCTTCGTCAAGTTGCTTGCTATTGCAAAGATGCGCAAGGAAGTTTCAGCTGAGATAAGCGCCTTCCTCTTAGGCTTCAATACGGTTCTCCAGACCACATTACTGAATAACTTCATGCCCGCGGAACTTGAGGCTATTATCGCAGGAGCTTCAAAAATTAGCGTCGAAGATTTGAAACAGAATACTAATGTTGGTCAATATAATGCTGATTTCCAAAAGTGGCTTTGGGAGATCCTAGAAGAATTTGATCAAAATCAGCTTTCTGCTTTCCTTTATTATGTTTCAGGCAGCACAAAGGTCCCATTCGGAGGATTCAAAGAACAGCCAATTGAAATTAATTATCGATCAGATTCGACGAGTTTGCCTGTGGCGCATACTTGGTATACTTTTTTTTGATTTTATTGTTTTAAATAACTGTAACCATTCTCAAAGCAATCGAAGTTTGGATTTGCCAGAATACTCATCGAAAGAGATACTGAAAGAAAAACTTTTAAAAGCGATGTACGAGGCTTCTGGAGCTTTCCATATTTGTTAATTAAGTGCTTACTCATGTTAATATAATGAATGCAATGTGTTTTATAATCAACCCTAATTCCTTGCCAACTTAGAGAATTACTTAAGGGAAATTTATCTATTATTTCGAGTTTACTTGTTTAATATAAAAAAACCTCTTGTATCTGTTGTGAATTATGAAGATGTTAATTTTCAACTGGTTATACTCCAGGAAATTGCTCTGTTACAATAGTTTCATTGTCGGAGATGATTAAGCAGCAAACATTCGTTTGAGAAATTCTGTTCGCAAATCTTTCGCTCTGGGAAGATATAGAAGGTTCGTTTGAGATTGCCGCAAATTAAAAATTATTTCTTTCTTTCAAGTGACGAATCAAAAAAGACTTTCTTGACAGTATGATGAAATTTGGTCTCAAGCCAAGCAAAGATTTTATCACAGAATGTCCATTTTATTTCAGAGACCCAGAACAAGGCAAAACGCAAACACTCACACATGTTTTCAGAACAGGAGGAGGTCTTGCAATTGCAGCCCTCCGAAATTACAAACTGAATCTTCAGGTGGTTTTAAGAAGAGGAACGGGATCTGCACTCGTCCTGGAAGAGTTTTTTATGGGAACTTTTCGGGTGGTCAGGAAAGCTTCTGTTAGCATTGCTAACTTTGATACTAGTTACACCACAGTCTTTAAAATATGTTCTGAAAGCAGCCCGTTTTTCATATTTTATCATGAATTACATCCTTTTGTCGAAGTGAGGAACCTAATAACTCTCAAAGTTATTTCAACTTGTGACTTAGAAGGCGTCTTCAATGATTTAGAGTTGAAGTCTTGCGCGAACCAGTTTCGAGCTTCCATTGACGTTACTTATATTTCATCTTTGGGACAATTTGCCATCGCAGTAGGTGGGACGCTTGTTTTGGCTAAAGATTCTACAGTAACACGGATTATTTATGACATCAAATCTCATAACATCAAGGACAGATTTATGAATGTTTTGTATGATGAGAGCACCAGCCGCCTGCTGGCGATGGGACTAACGACAATTATGATTTTTCAACTAGACTGCTCGAATGTTTATCCAGCAGTAACCTTGAATATTACAAGCTGTGGCCGCGTTACCAGAGTTTTGGGCTGGATTCCTTCGGAGCATATGATATTATTTGAGAAAGCAACGGCTCAATTCCAGGAGATAGTCAACATAATATACTACGAAGACCCCAAGGAACCGCTCTTAGCTACTGTATCGGTGAAGAAGCCGTATACTAGCTCATATTGTCCGTATAAAAAGGCACTTTTCTATATTGATGAAGCTGCGTTTGGACGTAAAGAAATAAAAATCCTCCCTTTATCCGACATAAAAAAAGCGATGGGAACTGATGAAAATAGACCAGAAGAAACCCAAGTTTTGGAAGGAGATCGTTTTGCTTTTCTGCCGGACCATTTTGGAGAGATAATAAAAATATATTTTTACTGTCCACGTGGAACATTATTTGTGAAGCCATTTCGTTAATTTTCTTCAGTATTATAAGCCATGTTTATAAGTTTGATTAATCTATCTTTTACATAAGGCAACGGCCTTGTTTAATTGATTGATCTTCTTGCTGATTTGTAGCAATTAATTGCAAATCGAAGCTTTTAATACTTTTGTTCCTTAACTAATCACTTCGAGGAATGTTTAATGTGCCTCTGCCTTTCTGTTCGATTACGACTATTATTCGCATTATTTGATTCATATGTTTTGTAGTTCTTTTGTTTTTTTTTTGGTATCCGGATGTGAGTCCGTTTCAGTAGCTGTAATTGCGTATTGCATTGCCCCTCAATTCCAATAAAAAAAAAACACGGTTTGTAAAGAGAATTCATCAATGAGGTCGAATAGGAAAATAAGAAATTTTTTAGCAGATCAAAGTTACAAAGCGATCTAAATCATCTCGAAATTCGATCAATGGAAGCTGTCGCTCTAAATTAAGTCACCTTATATTTTTTTTAAACAAAAAATGTCGGCATTTGTAACACTCGACCTCATTGAATAGTACCAATTTTGCTCTTCAATTTGGTTATTAAATAAATACCTCGGCTCAAGCTTAATTAATTAGAATTAATTTCATTCGGATAGAAAACATGAAAGCAATCCTCTTTGCTACCTTGCTCCTGTCTATCGTGAGCATTTATGCTCAGAACCCAGGCGTAAAAGTTGCTGTTTCTCCTGCAGCGATCAAAAACTTCAACGATAATATTCTCCCAATAATCATTTCCAAGCTCGGGCCAATCACTGTCCCAGATGTCCATAGCGGAAAAGTTAGTGTTACTAACATCGTCGTCAACAAATTCTCCCTTCCTTCCAACGCGATCGTCGCGCAATTTGGAGACAACTCCCTTAAGCTAGGGACAAGCAACTTCGGAGTTGAAATCTCAGCTCATGCTCAAGTAAAGATCCTCTTCGTCAAAATCGGAGTTAGCGTCACCGCAACCTGCCACGACTCTTCCGCTTTGGCTGATATCTCTTTCACCTATGCTAACGAGCATCCTCAGATCAGCGTGAAAAACTTCGATGTCTCTATCCACAACCTTAACATTAAATTCGGAAGCTCCATTATCGCAAAAGCCGCCTCTGCTATTGTGAATCTCTTCAAAGGCCCTCTGGCCAAGACTATCTCTAGCAAGGTCTCTTCTGGACTCGGTGCGACCCTTGCAAGTCACATCAATGATGCTATTCAGAGAGTACCTAACACCGCAGAAATCAAAGGAAGCCCACTTGCAGTCGCTTACAACCTCATCTCTAATCCAAACGTCACTCCTTCCTATTTCAGTCTTCCTGTTGATGGATCTTTCTATGAGACTAGCGTAGGAAAAGTCACTCCTCCAATCACTCCAGCTGGACCTATGCCTGATTACGACACAACTTCCGGATCTCAGGTTCAAGCCTTTTTGAACCAATACGTGTTCAACAGTGGCTTGTACTCCGCTTGGCATGCTGGAATGCTCAAGTTTGAAATAAGCAAATCTCTCTTTGATCCTGCTACACCCTTCAAGTTCGATATCTCTTGGTTACAGCAATTTATTTCTCAAATCACTCAATTCTACGATTTAAGTACCTCTCTCGTGCTCGATGTGCTCTCGAAGAATGCTCCAACCCTCTCTTTAACCAAGGATAATATCGGAATTGCCTTGACTATTGAGATTGCACTTTCTGCTGTTGTCGGCGAACAAAAAGTTGAAATCTTCTCAGCTGATTGCGACCTTGACCTCCACGCAAGATTTGACGTCAGCGACTGGATCCTCAAACCATCCGTTACAGGTGGAAGCCTCCGATCAGTCAATATTACACGATCAAGCGTGGGAGAGCTTGAAGGAGCCAAGATTCAAGAAGGATTGAATCAGGTTGCTAACATCAGCATCCCAAGAATCGATTTCTCCATCGCTTCGATTCCTCTTCCTAAGTCTCTCGACGTTGACATGTCAACCATCTCTTTGGCAATCCAAGACGGCTATATCCAAATCAATGCTAATCCAGTCTTCATTCCTCCAACTGCTAGAACCGTTCAAGCTAAGACTGAAGTCGAAGTCGAGAATAAAAGCTACTGGTCTAGACTCTTAAAGTACATCGGCTTCGTAGATAGTTCCGCTGAATTGGAGTTACTTGAAGAAAATGAATTCATGGGATCTATCTAACCCATTAGATAATGCTATCTACTTGGTATTATTCCCAAATAATGGAATTATTGCATTAAAAGTAATTATATACAATTGATTCATTGCCCTCTTCCAAAATAAGAAATCGTGGTGATATAAACTGCAACAGATATTAACACATTTAAACCTTCAACAAAAAAAAGTAATGACAAAACAAAGTTAAGTTTCGAGTTTTTTTCGTGAAATATCAATTATCTTAGTGGGGATTGCTTTCCCAATGGAAGAGTAACAAATTAGCAAAACTTGTATTTAGCATTTTCTTTACCCATGGCTGGCCTTCGTGGTAAAATTCTTTATTCATTTCCAAATTTTCGATATTAAAATTGTTAGTTAACGAGTGCGAAAAATTTGGACTTTCCAATAATTTCCAAGAAAGGTGAGAGAATGCAATGATGTCAAGATACAAAAACAATTTAACTCAGAAAATTTGAAGTGTTGCTACTAGTCTCTAGGAGCACAAAAAAAGACAAATCTTTGCTGGAGAATTTGTGATTTTGTTATGTTTCATCCGAAAATTCTGAAAGTAGGCCTTAATTAGAACCAACCAACTCGAAAAATGAAAATTAATCATCCAAAGCGTGCAACTTTAAACGACCACTTGGAGCTATCTGGTATTACAAAAATGTTTCCAATGGTCACAAAATGCTTTCATAAGCGATTATTGGCGTACAAACAGGACTCTTCACAAGATAATATGAGGCAATAGTAAAAACCTGAATGAATTTCATTTGCTTCGAATACCTAATCCAAATTGTATACATTTCTTTGCCCTTCAGATGCATATTTTAATAACTGGTTCATCAAACCAGCAAGATAATATAATATATAGTTGTCACAAAAATGTTATAACTGCATTGATGATTTTGGTAACAGAATCTCATCTTCTACTTTTTCTTGGCCTGGCAACGAGAGTTTCTGATCTCCTTTAAGGTCCATCAGGAGGACAATGCATGCAATGACAAACGAAACCGCCGATACACCAGTCAAAAACATTTGAGAATAGTAATACCCGAAACTTATTTCATTCGTTGAGTCTTGAATATGGCCGAGAATAGACATTCCTATGACGTTGAATAGGTTCATTCCAGAAGTCGCGAATCCGTATGCAACTCCTGCCAAACCTGGTTCTACTGCTAATAGCAAGCATGACCACATCACAGTTTCAAATATAGCATCGCAAAATCCAAGTAGAATCAAAGGTATTATGACTCTAAATCCATTTTCTTTGACCTCTGGTAAGCAGCCTAACAGGAACAAAGCAAATCCTGATAGCACAGTAGATAATATCACCCAATGAATTCTTTTTCCCGACTTATCTGCCATCTTTCCAAGAAGTGGAGGGAGCAGGATCAGTTGTATGTAATAAATCACGGTCAGTTGTCCTGCAGCAGAGTTGCTAAACCCAAATCTCTTGTGAATCTGATCGTTTATGTTGGAAGTGACACCATCAAAAGTGAGATAAAAAATGACGTACAGGAGAGACAAACCGAAATATATCTTTGGAACCCGCTTCAAGTCGCGACATTTTACTGGTTCTTCGTACTCAGTGCTATCTTGTTCCAGTTTCCTATCTAGTAAATTGTACCCGACTGCTGAAAATACAGAAAATAAGCATACAACAGTTCCAATGAAGCAAGGAAACCAAAGCGCTTTCGTCCACTCGTAAAAGATGGGAGATAAGACGATGTTGAGGTTGCCTCCCAATGAAGCGATACTTTGATTCCAACCGAGAACATATGTCAGCTGGCGCACCGAGAACCACTTTGTGGCGATGACGGATTGCGCTACAGAAAGGTTCTCCGATCCGACAGCATAAAGCATGCGTCCACATATCATCCAGAAATAACTGTGGCTCATTACCCCTATTGTGAAGAGTAATTGTCCAAAAAGCACAAGAAGGGCATAGATAATGGTTCCTCGTCTTAATCCAATGAGTTTGAGAATGTAGCCGCCCGCCAATGGAAGGAAGATATTCGGGAAAGAATACACGGAATATAAAGAATCGTATTGCAAGAATGAAAGTTGCAAAGGAGGAGCTTGGAGTTGAGTTTGGAGAGCTTGTGGGAGGTCGTAGACGTACTGGCTGCCGAGATAGAGCGTTGTCATGAAAAACAAAGTCAAGGTTTGTGGTTTCTTGCTTGACGTGCTGGAGTCTGAGAGGGTGTCGGAATGCATGAGTATATTTACTGAACTTTGTTTAATAAGCAATTAAAGCAATTTATCCTGTATATATTTGGCATAACATTCATTTTTTGACCTCCATAGTGTGAGATTACGTTTGTGTGTGCTTTCAGAAGGATTAGAAATTAGATAACATCAAAAAGGCTCTCAGGTGGCAATAACCAAATGGCTCATCGAATATTTACTTGATTCGGTGGCTTCTGTTGGATTCAGTTCGAGTTCTCAAGGCAGAAACAAAAATAATTTAACTAAAGCATTCCTTTCAAACGAACAATTTAAGAAAATCTGACTTTTAAGCAGAAAGCTAGTACCGAACTCATACTTACGACCGCTTTTGTTCTAAACACCTTTTATTTTGAAAGGACATTTCAGAGAGAAATGAATAACGATGTCAAACAAAAATTTTAGCTTTCTAACTTTTGCTCATAAAGCAATTCACTAATTGAAAAGAAACAGGATATGCAACAACGAATGTTCTGCATCCAAAGTTATATTTTCTTGTAAAATATTTCATATCATTCTTTATAGACATGCTTTTATCAGAGAAAGGACGATCTTATTTTGCAATCTCTCTGAATATTGGTAGTCTTCTTTTACTCTCAGGGATTTTGTCCAGAATTCTTTCGACTTTGATAGGCGAATTGCTCATTCTCCAGATCTCATCCAATAGATCAAAGGTATAGTTATTACGTTCCGCATTCCAAGCAAATTGAGTACTTGGTTCGTAGAATATATTCACTCCAAACGCTTCCTTATGTAAATACTGGCATCGAATACCATAACTGCAATATCCATTCAAGTGGAACTCTTTGCATGGTCTCGTTTTGTATTTCTGATGCAAGTGTTTCTTTTCCTGGAGTTCGTGTTTCCCGTGAGCAAATGAACAGTTGTTCCCAAACTTGCAAAACCCTTTAAGCTCGAAATTCTTACAAAGTTCCGTCTTTATCTTCATTTGATATTGATTGACATACGCCTTTTTCTCTTCAACAGTTGAAAACAATTTTCTTTTGGGCTTGACATCAATCAGATACTCTTTAGCAGAATATTCTGAGTTGTTTTCCTCATCAAAGGAATTTTTTCGATTGCTATCAGGAGTTCCTGATCTAGTTGTATTGGATGAGTACTCATCAGAGGCTCTTCTTGTGTCTCTTTTCAGAGACATAAAGTTGTTGTCCATAAAGGCTGGAGATGATGTGTGAAGTAATACTGCAGACATAGCTTGAGTTTGTTGAAGTTGATGTTTATCAATTATTAATTTGGTCCGGTATTTAACCTGGAATTGCTTTCCTTAATTTTAGCGATAATCTGTGCTGTTAATCACCAGAATTTTTCAGATGATATCTGATCATCAGATTTTATGCATCGGGAATTCAAACTCCTTTTTAGGTGATATCGTGAAATATTTCCCGGTATCCAAAACACGTTTGCTATAAAAGAACACAAGTTCAAAATAAAATAATTGCATTTGGTCAGATCTCATACCGATCTAGCAGAATGAATATGTCAGTAAGCGTGAAAAATAATCTGTCTAAGACATATTCAAATTCATGAGAATCCTCGATTTAGAAACTATAGATCTTCACTTTGTTTTGGTGACAAATTGAACTTCTGTGAGCTTGGAAAGTCAATATTTCGGATGCAGAAGGACTGCCTGTTTTTTTTTTTGCATTATTCATTCATAGAGTAGAAAACAGGAAAAATTGAACTTTTTTCAAATTATAAAACTTCTGAAATAAAATAGTCTGAAGATACAGGTTTAAGGAATCTCATTGATTACTGACAGATGAATAACGACGACAACAACAAAAGGGGGTTTTCTCAACTCACGTTATTTTGACTCATTTGTATTCATTTTACGAAGATGCTTTAAAGATAATGAGTCGCAAATTTTCAATATTAAACTCATTTTTGAGTTCGGTTCAAATTCGGTTTCTTGAGTTACATAGTTTGTCTATGAACTCAGAATGTTGTTTGCAATCTCAAATTGTAATATACTTTGCATTAAATTTGCTGTTGATCTCTTCTCGCATTGAATGGTTCTGCTCATAGATGAAGGAAAAGATTTGACCGAGATTGAAATTAGTGATAGCATGAAAAGAAGCGATAGATGTCTATTTGATAATGGTCTACACCCAGTAGCTTTAATTTGAGAGTGTTTTTTGTTTTTCATATATTCAAGAAGCTTAGCAAGTTCTGTCAGTAGAAAAGGGTTAAAAACGGACTTCGGCATTGCTCTACGAATTTACATACAAATAATTAAATTGAAATGGTAACGTTGTTGCAAGTTGAAAGCACCCAGAATTTGATCAGTTTGTTTCCGAGCTGAGACTCTCTCAAACTGAGCAACTTTTCACACTCTAATTTTACGGCTTTGCTCCTTGCAATATACCTCGGGCAGAAAATTCTGGTTAGATATCCGATTAATTCCATTGCATACAAAAAGCATATGACTTCGTGGAAAGAAACCTAACTATTTCCTCATCTCTAGTCTTGATTAAGCATTCCCTTAATGCAAATGTAGGCATATTAGACAAGTAATGTTTTTGTTTGTAAGATTTTCTCAAAAGCTGAAGTTACTACTTCCAATCGTTTCTCTTGGGAAAATCTCATAATTTTCCATGAATCTGGGATTATCAAACCGTTTTACCTACGCAAAATTTTCAGAACATAAAACATTCAATTACAGAAATATTTGTTGTTATTTTCTTCACATATTCGAACAAACTCCTTTCAGGAGGTCAACTTTGGTCTGCAGACAATGACTCTGAAATAAAAAGCAACGCAATTGAATTTTACCAATGCAGGAAAATTTCTTTGAGAGAGAGAGGAAAAAAATGTGAACCAGTATGACAATAGTCAACATTTTGCATTATGGGCTCATTCTTAATTAAAGCACTCCAACAAAAATTGACCTATTCGACAGTTAATATCGAAATACCGACTGATTGCACATTTGTTTTATAGCACAAATGATCAGCAACTAAATATTCTCTGATCAGAAATACCGGTCGAATCGACTCCAGATGACTATAAATCTTTTCAATTAGTTGAGAATGGAGCATCTAAACAGCGAAAGTCAACTAATGTGCATGTCAGAAATTACCAATAATCCTTTCTCTTCTCTTCTTCCTCCAAAGGTGTGCTCACAATACAACCATTTCGAGCTTTCCTCTGAAGGATCATACCACAAAACTCTCTCTGCAAAGTCTAACTTGAACAATAAAAGCTATTCTATTAGAGTTTTAGATACGACCTCAGAGCTCTTCAAGCAGAATCGTAATCTCACTAAAACTCTTTTCATGCAAGAAGTTCTACATTTCACGCTTCGTAACCGCCGGAATGATATTGTCTTAATTGAAGACTTTGAAATTTTTGAGGATAAAATTGCGTTTGTGACGTCTCCTTGCATAGTTTTATCTCAAATCAATGGCGCCAACGCTGTTAATCTTGAGAAAATGATGAGAGATACAATTTCTGATCTCGCGTTTCTCCAAACTAAGCTGAACATCTCTGAGCTCTTGATAAATACGAACTTCATCTATTATTCAACTGAGTCGTCCAACTATTTTATTGGAGACTGGAGTCAAGATATCAAATATGATCAGAGAGATTTGCTTCCAAGAACGGAAACCTCAAGAGATTTCGAAAATATTTTAAGGTTATGGGATTCAAATGAAGAATACTTTGATATCTCAGCAGAATCTGTGAAGCCGTTAGAATCTTTGGTTTTTGGTGTGCTGAGACTTTGTGGCCTTGAGCACGAGGAGTGGGAAGGGCTAGCAACAGCAAAAAATATAACTCATTACTATACTATGGTGGAGGAAATATGCAATATTCTTGAGAAATTGAGACAACCTTTACGAGTCCAGAAACTCATTTCTAAGATGCTGAAAAGCAGCTTTTATGCTAAACCAAAACCAAACCCATTCCATCAGAAAGCTCTCACTAACGCTGTAAGCGGTAATCCACAACAAGGAAATTCTATGGGTATTTTACTAAACAAATAATTCATAAAAGGCTTAATCTTACTAAAGAATGTGAACTCACAAGAGAACTTCCAGCCAAACTCGCTTGGTGCTCAAGACAATCGAATTTCATTTCAATTGGGGGTATGCAAACAAAAGGAATTTCGAATAGTTTTAAAGGTGCTAAGTTGAAAAATTATCTAGGTAAAGTTCGTCGAAAATTAATATTCTCAAAAATAAATAGATGCGTATACACTTCTGGACCGTTTGGCTGGATCAAATTTACTGATCTCCACAATAATGAACATGGGAACAGCTGATTTTGAAATAATTGATTACTCTAATGAACTTCGAAGTGTCTATCATTTTGGCGCAAGGCCAGGACGTAAGTTCCTTTTAATATTTCTTTTACTCATAATAAATCCATAGGCATATGGGATTTCTCCTCAAATGCCCAGACACGTCTTGTTGCTATTCCTTCTTTAGAGGGAGCTGTTTCGCATTATCTCTTTGACTGGACTTCGCTAAAAATTGTACGAAGATCAAAATGGCCGGATATTCTAGAAGGTAAGAAAAAATACAACTAATCCTTTTTTGATCATATGTGAATCTTATTACTTCAGGTTGTATCGAAGGATTAGATTTCAACCCCGACGGCAAATTACTTTCATTATTGGACAGTTGTGGAAATTTACTGATTCTAAATGCTTTGAATGACAAAATTGTGTACAATATGCAAACTACGGAGTCTCTGAATGGTAACTGCAAATTTGTCGTGTAGCAATTATAAAATCTTTACCAAGACTCATTGAATCGATGCAGATGGAATCCTAACACAAATCAAATTGCAGTCAAGATCGATTTTAACAAAATAAATTTGATTGATACAGAGAAGTTCACCAAATTATATAAAGAGCAAGCCTCATTGGATGAATTCGGGAACGGCCTACCATGGATTGATTGGAGAAATGATGGAAATTTGCTCGCTTGTGCGAGTGACGGTGGAGAAGTAAATATATTTGATCAAAGAGAAGGAGCCATCGTAAATTCTTTTAAAAACTTGCATTCTGGTATATTTAGTATATTCTGAACTCCAGTTAAATTATCTTTTATCGAGATGGTGTTCGATGTGTGAAATGGAGCCCCTGCGGTAACTATCTTGCGAGTGGTTCAGCTGATGGCACTGCAAAGCTAACGTGCTTTAAATCTGCTGAGGTTATATACTCAGGAAGAACATTGGATGGAGGTAATGATGCTAACTTGATCAAATCGTAATTCAAAATTGTAGACTGGGCATCTTCCATCTGCTTCATTTAGAAACTACTGTGAAGAATTAAAGTCTTGCCTGTGAAAAAATTACTCAATCTCTTAAAGTTCAGGTTTCCAATTGCTTAATTGCATGTAAGAGCTTTAGGAATATATGTTTGTATTATCAGTAGGAAAAAGTGTTTAAAAAATTGCTAAGTAATGATGTTTATGAAGTGAATATCTTCTATACTACTTACTATGGAAAAATTATGAAAATTGAAAATGAGCTTAAATTTAATTCACTTAGAATCTCTTGAAGTCTCATTTGTTTGAGCGTACCTAAGAGATTTAATAAAGAGAAGATCTTTAAACAAAGATGAAACTGCTAGCTATAAAGTAAATGGGCGCCAGCGGAAGTGAATTAATCTAATTCTCGATGAATTGCAACTGGTTTTCAATGGCGAGGACGAGATTTAAGATTCTGTTAAGCTAACTTTCGGAATAGATAGAATTTGTGACCACTACTTGCAACCCAAACATATGAAAAGTATCACGGAAAATAAATATAATTATTTTGAAACAAAATTGTATAATAAATACATAAATGCACATCATCGCAGGGTTCTATTTGTAAAGTAAATCGATTTAAAAAAATCGCTCAAAAATTCGTGCTGAAATTTCGAAGATCCTTTTCGTTTATTTCATCTTGGGAGTGTTGTCCATAGAACAGTTCTTTGCACTTGAGTGCTTGGATGCATTTTTTGGGGTGCTATCAGATAAATTTAAACTGATAGAATCACTCTCCATATCAATTGTACTCGTATCGGACACCGATTGATTTTTTGATTTCTCATTTGAAAGAGCTTTCAGAATCTTTGATGAATTATGTATCTCTATCACGGATGGTGGCAGCATGCTCACATCTTCATCAATATTATCGAAATCATACTCTAGTCTCTCACAGACTGAGGTGGATTTCTTATGGCCTGACATTCTCAAGCGCTGCATGAATTTTGTTGCAATACTTCTCAAGACTTGATCCTTTTGATGAAATTTGTTTTCATCTTTACGAGCTTGAAAAGCTGTGAATTTTTTCATTACAGGTCGGCAATCTCTTGCCTCAGCAATTTCTAACAGAAATTCTGAGAGAGTTGAGAGGTCGTTGTCGAACTTCTCCCCTCGATAAGGTCTTACCACCAAAATATTTTCCGGATTGAATCTTGCATGAAGAACTAAATCATCCAATAGAATGACATCTTTCATGGGGAGGCTAAGGAGAGATAAATCTTTGACCCATTTTGAATCGATCAGATGACAATGCTCTCTGTGAAGCACCAATGAGAAGAACTTTTCAATGCCCAGAAATTTGAGAATTGCCTGAGCATATTGCTCAAGAGCGGTGGTATAAAGTATTATTGTGTAGACTTCGGACATTTGGGTTAAGAAGGCTTCGACACCAGGTCTTTTCGAAACAAAGACTTCTTTTTCTGTTTCACCAACACGAACCTATGGTTGATTAGATTAGAGTCCAACTGATGAAATATTTTTACCTTAACACCAGCGTAAACACTTCCAAAAGGGTGGTACTTGGCATGGATGAGCGTTTCATCGAGATCGAGAACCAAGACCTTCTTTTATATGATGAGCACAAAATTAGGATGATGTCAGTTTTACCTTCTTCTTCAGAGGCTCTTCGAAATAGTCATTGAATTTGAGGGTAGTAGCTCTATACAAGGGATAATTTGTCACTTTGGTTCAAAGGAAACTAATGTTTACTGTTTGGCTGCTTGGAATGGCTTTTTCATTGATTTTGAAGTGATCTAAATTATAATATACAGTCGGAATTCTGAGAATTTAAATCCAAACTTAGACGAGTCAGATAAATAAATCTAAGCGCTGAAAAAATTTTAAATTTTCCAGTACTTCAAAAATTTACGTTTGATGTGAAATTGATCCAAAAATTTTACGAAAGAATCAGCTGATGCCTCTTGGACGCTTCATTTGAAATTTACTATTTCTAAAGGCAGAGATCATCAGTGAGTCAAGCTTCCTCCATCCAACCTTCTATGTTTTGACATCGAGAATGTAGGAGCGCCACACAGCTGACAAGAAAATTAGGATAAATCTTTCTTAAAATATTTGGGGTGAGAAGCTTGAAAAAAGTCTATATCAAGTCTTATAGTGCAGTGGATGTGATTAATTAGATAAAATATTTCGCTTCAGGATAGATTCTGTTTTTAATTCATCTCGAACACTTTTATGCAGTAAAGTTGCGAAATTTTAATTCTGGAATTAATTTCGTCAGTTTGTTTAACTGAAACGCTAATCAACTCATAATAAATTGCCATAAATAAAAGTTCCAGCAAATCTTGAGATGGCCTCGATCCAACTCTTGAGGCTTGTAGGGATTGATAGACAATTCACGTTTAATCGCCGAATAATAATGTATAATGCGTTATAATCAGAGAGTGGAGGGAATACAAAGCCATCAGAAGTTGATGTGTGTGTGCTTCCTAATGGTTGAGAGATCCTAATATGGCTTTCCTTAAAAGATGTTGGCATTGCTTCTTCTTGCATAGAATCAAAAAATCAGTTTCCAGGAATGTAAATGAAAATAATCTCTTCAAGTTTGAGAAACTGTTCGGGCTGGTTTCAGTGTCGATTCCTTGATAATGCTATTTCTCACAGTTCTAAATCTCCAAATTTGAATGAAAAATACTATAATTCTTATATCCAAATTTGGAAGTTTGCAGTGCAAAAATCCATAACAAAAAAAGAGTGACCAAGGTTTTTAAAATTTTGGATTCAGTTGGTTCGGGCCTTTGAAATATTTGACTGTAGACAGTTGGAAATCGTTTGACGATGATTTCTGTAACCCTTGGATCGGTTCAATGAAGCTTCTTCGATCAATATTGCTTGTAGTTCACTTTTCTCTCCAATAATTTGATTTACAATGAGTGATATAAGCTGAGTGAGAGAGGTTAACAGTCATGTGTTGCATATTGAGTCTAACATCGTATTTCTGTTTTTCTAAACCAGACTGGGAATAATCGTAGCACCTCAATTATGAGTAGCTCCTCTGTCATGAGATCAAAATATGAACTTCACAATCATTCTATGAATTGGCAAAACAATTAAGACTAGTCTCGACTGTATTGTAAAATTGTTGAATTGACGACAAATCCTTTTGAAGTTAGCTATTTAAAACTCAGCTCTTCGATTGTACCAACTTTCTCGAATCCCTCCAAAGATACTCTTACCTTGAACCACGTTGACTGGACTTTTGGCTCTGCTTTCGTATACTAAGATAGTTTGGGTCGGTGGCTTCGCATTGTATATTTTGTCTTCTCGATGCTATTCCAAATTTCGGTCAACTGTAAACTCATGATTTCGAGAGTCCACAGAACAAAACCAGTTTTTAAGCCATTTCCTAAAATAAAAACATATATCGCTATCATTCCAAAATAATTCAGATTTCAGATTGCAATGGCACTCTGTGTTTCCAGGACTTAATTTATTAATTCACCCGTCATATTGTATCACTATATTTGAACGGCATTACTAAAATCACCTTTGATTGTTTGAAAAAGTATATTGCAGTCTATTAAGTTTCATAAGCGAATTTATTAATTAAAGGTTGATTGTTTTTGAAAACACCGCAATGTTTGTTTCCTTGCAAAGCCAGCAATGAAGATTCAGTATTTTTTTGGAAATAAGTCTCATAAACATAACCTGTATTGAAGCCGCAACTTTGTTATTGTAACGCAAGCTAATACACAAAATAAGGACGTATGCAGCTCAATTTTCCACTCAATGAAATGGCAGAGGCTAAAATATCGGCAATGATGGGAGCAATTCGATAGAAATGAAGAGAACAATTATATAAAGGGAAGAAATCGGAAATGTAGCAGTCGAGTTATACCGAACAAGCAAGTTTACAGCCACCAGGTTGATAGTTAGAGGAATGAGCAGTTGTGCTCTGGTAGTCACTCATCAAAGTATGCTGTTTAGCGTCGCCCTGAGGATCATTCAAAGTATCAAAATTTTACTTTAAAACGCTAATAATGATATCATTACTCGGATTTCGAGCAAGAATAGAAGCAATATGAGCTAATAGCTTCAGAGAAAGATTGGAAACATGAGAAAATGATATTCAGGTGATCTATAACACCTTGATGAACAAAATTTCTCGATTATTCAAGAATAATAGCAATGAAAACAACAAATTCCTTTTTTCGGCATGAGTAGTCTTGAAATCAAGGCTAAA
>ENA-UOTZ01000594-UOTZ01000594.1-compost-metagenome-genome-assembly--contig:-NODE-594-length-30264-cov-11.211780_pt1 | contig 30264 bp, 19 predicted proteins | sample MGYA00238144_ERZ746983 | MGnify/ENA primary metagenome ERZ746983 (study PRJEB28759, sample SAMN06268863) | compost metagenome | isolation source: single cell | place: USA: California, Emeryville, Joint... | reverse complement strand
ACACGAGAAACACTGCTTCTTGGCCGCCTTTTCCAAGAGGCCAAAGAAAAAGAAGCTATGCAAGGTGATGATGATAGCTCTACACCAACCTCAAACAATGACCACCACTTAGACTATGTAAAGGTCGACATAAGCAGTCCAAAGAACTCTACAAGTACAAAAAGGCTGTTTGGTAGAATTCTCAAGACTTCTCAGGACAAGAGATCCACCTATCATCATGATGAGTCTCCACGCTCAGAAAATTCCGTCAAGGGGTATGCTAACATTGAAGCTGTCTTTCAGCAAGATCAAAGTGAGCAGGAAGCGAGTACGCTGGATAGCTCGAGCTTTTTGTTGACAAAAATTGAAATGAAACCAAAACGAGAGTCAAAATTTCGACCTAAGAGCTCAAGAGATATTCTTCTGCCCAGCATCATTACGAGTTCCCCCAAGAGCTTATTCGCTCCTGATTCTTCAGAACCTTTGAACTTTTCGGCAGCGTTGACGAATAAAAACGAAATGCCTATTAAATCACGCAAATATCCCCTCAGCAATAAAAGCAGTAGAAGTAGTAGAATCAATGGTAAAGAAATGAGATTCTTTAGTAAACTTTAGTTGTAAATAGATTATAGATTGTAAAACAATTCTTTAAAATAGTTAGTTCCACTTTACCTTCTCTTGCTTTATGTATTCGAGTAGCATACTTCAATTTCCGTAAAATAAAATCAAACTCCTGTAAATATTGGTTTAACAAGCCTATGTTTAACAATCAGTCTTGTTTGAGAGTTATAATGTGCTCAAGTTAAATGCTCAAGTATTATTGAAAAGTAAGTTGCAAATATGCATTATTGGAAAGTGATGTTCAAAAAAAAAACAACTTAGCAATATATTGTAAATCTAAGGGCTTGATCTAATCAACAGTCCTCAAAGGAAACTAAAACGAAATAGAGGTAATATTCTTTGAGTGAAAAGATCAGTTCATGCAGTCTTCTCTAATACTTAAAAATATGATTGAGCTGGTTCCTTAATTAATTCGCCTACGAAATAAAAAGTCCTTCACAAATGAGCGAGAGAAGTTTCCCAGGGTCCTACAAGCTTCCATCCATAAATGAGTACCAAACCGATATCGGTTTTTCCCCTCGGAGAAGAAATGAGCGATCTCCTTCCAACTGGCGCGCGATCGCTGTCGATGAAATTAAAGAATTCATGAACACACGTAGACCCACTAGCGATCCAGAATATGACAACATACAGCAAGAGTTCGCCAGAATACTCCAAAACCAAGCTCTGCGACGATTGGAACAGGAGGCGAATCCAACGGATGATAAGAGAAAGAAACAACTCGAAGTGAAAAGAGAGCCAAATGAAACTATCAAAAAGGCCAAGAATCGCATTGGCTTCAAGAGAGGAGACAAAGAAGCCAAGTTTCTGAGAAACATCGACAGTTTTAAGCATCTCAGCACTTATTTCAACATCACTGGATTATTAAAAAATATGGCAGAAAATTCGGATAAACCTGACCTGTCATCAATGGAAGGAACCATTTTTCCAAACGCACCCAGCCCTAAAGCGACATCATCTGAAATCTTCAAGGAAAAAAACGAGAATCAGTCATTCTATTTAAGCTCAGGCTTTATGAGCCAAGGATCTGATGGTTTCGATATAAGTTCTTCAAAAAAGCATCATAAGCGCAATGATTCAAGCCTCAAGTTGCAGCGAATGCTGGCTGATCAAGCTCTCCAGAAAGCTGCTGAGAAACGCAAAGTTATTGCTGATATGAAGAGTTATGATTCATCTGTCAGTAATTCCCAAGTAAAGAGTCCATTATTGCCTAACAAACAAGGTAGTCGGAAGAGAGAGAAGGATGAATTGTTTACTATGCGTATGATGATGCAAAAAGCCCAAGAAGAAGTTGAACTCGACTGGGAGAAGCATCAGAAAATGCGAGAAGGCTTAAACGAATGCAATTTACTGCGGTCCTGTATTCAGCATTTAGAGAACTTCAAGGACCCAGAGGAAGAGGGAGAAGGCGCATTTTCTGAGGATCTTACATCTACTGCATTTAAGGCTGTCGAAGAGAAGTTTTTGAAAAACGCAATACAAATTGACCCGACGAAAGATGCCACTGAGGAAGAAGAAGCAGAAGTCGAAAAGTTATTGACCGATGTAAAGAAAAAGATCAAAGAAAAACCGGTGAAAGTGGCATCTGATGTTAAAATTGCTGAAGATCTTTTTGTTTATAAAGAAAGGACGAATAGAGTTATCAAACTGCTGAAGACTATGACTAATAGGATCCTCCACAACCGCAACGACCGACGCCATGCTCTGAGAAGCACTATGGGCCGGAAGTTTAGAGCGACAAATAATGCTTTCTCAACAATGGACAGTCCTAAGTTGCCGAGAACAAGATCTAATTCCACCAATCCAGAAAATCTTTTGAAAACTGAATCCCTTACTGTGCTGGGAGGCGTGACCGGGAAAAGCAGATTTTCAAAATTCGATAATTCAATTGATGCTAATGCTCTAACCGAAGGGGCAGAGCCCTTCCGATCTGCGAAATTAGAGAAAAAGAATTCGATAAGAAATGTAGATTTTAATAAAACCGTAGGGTCTTCCCTTAACAATCTGCAGCTCAGGAAGTTGACAGTAAGTTCAATGGCTGAAGACCTTCCATCGCCAAAAAAACCGTCTTTTTTAAAGCAGCCTAGCCCACAGGTGTCAGAACAACTTACAAGCCCACTAAAATCACCAAATAAATTGAATACGAACAGTCGAAAGACCCGTGAGACCATTTCGAAGTTCGAGTTCCACCGACCTTCTATTGAAATTAGAAAGAACTCAATCTCTGGGTATGCTCCGCAACTTTCAAGTCCAAAGCTGCAAAAGCTTGAGAGTCACAGAGCCGAAGCAACGTCAGGCGAGTTAAAACTTATGAAACTGAACGAGAAGCTGCTCGAAATCGAGAAAATCAGCGAGAAGGTCCAGAAAAATACCCAGAAGCAAATGAAACGCATAGACCACCAAAAGAATCAGATTGATGATTATTATCAAAAGAAACAAAGAGAATTTCAGGTTAAAATCGAAAGGGTTCCAACGAATCTCCTCGTTGAGAAAACATACGATAAATTCAATCAGAGGAAACGGCAGGAGTTTGCGAATAAGTTGACTAAGAAGCTCCTTAATGCAATGTTAGATTAAGTTTTAGAAATATGGCAGCCACGAAAGGCGCCTTCAGCTCCCATTCCTTATTAAAGTTTTAATAAAAAGCCTTTTTTAATTTAGAAGACTCAATCGCATAACTATTTTTAATTATGGAAGCATGCGTTATTTCTGATCTAAAATTAACACGGAGAGAAAAATTTAACTAAGGTCATGTCACTTTCTTTGAAAAAGGAATGTCTGTCTGCAGTTTTGTCTGCCCTGTACAATGGAGAACTGGCTTCACCTTACCTTCATTATCATGCTTTTCCTTAATTTCAACATGTCAGATCGAGGCAAGGTGATGTCAAATTGTTTGCGCTAGAAAAACGAGGAGTCTAGCAAAGCATATTGATGAAAGTGGAAATGCGTCAGAGTATGCTAAAGAATTTTACATTGAAGCATTATTGCATTAAAGTAAGACTTTTCTACTTAGCCTCGATGATGCGTGAGAAATTTCTGAAGGAAACCTAAATAAAGAATTATTCCTGTCTTGGTCTGAAAACTCGTACCTCAGTCGAATTTTAAACGCTGAAGAGGGTTCTATTGGAAGAATCTATGCTCTTCGTGACTGAGAATTAGAATTAAGGTGTATTCAGAGCACACTGTCTTACCTCACTATTCGTGGTAGAAATAAACACAAATGAAACGCATGCAGCTAGCATGATCCTACACTCGAGCACTCTAACTCATACAGCCATCAAGATTATAATTTTACTAGCAGATATCGATGCATGTCGTCACCGCCAGGGATGGAAGATTTCAGGTTTATCAAATAAATTCGCAAATAAAACAAATTTTTTATAGGTTTAGAAAAAAATTAAAAAATGCCTCATGTTTTTAAGTCCTTTTTTTAATCGCTAAATTTAATTTTTGTGATGACCATTGAGATATCACTCATCCTCGCTCCTGCTTCATCATTCTACTCCATTTCCCATGGAGCAGCTTATTCGAAGGCTGCAGGCCCTTCCCCTGGCTAATTTTCGAAATATTTTCACCATGTATGTAATTTCACAAAATTGTTGGAGTTGAGCAGAGCTGGCCATTTTTATAAAATTTATCAAATTAATCAATATCTTGGATATTATAACTTAATTGAGTTAAGTGCGGTTATCTCGATTAACTGCATAAAATTCTTCCCAAGTGAAAAAGCTCTCTTATAAATATTTTACCAATTTATAATAATTGAGGTGTTCTCGGAACCTCAATTAGAACATTCAGAACTCATTGTTTATAACTTTGACGGCTATTTAATCCCAAGAATCCATAAAAATTTTATATACCTAAATTAATTAAAACTGTGAGTACCATGAAAGCAAAGTCGCAAAAGCCCAGAACTGAGAGCAGCACCAAATGCGGATTCGTGCAAAGAATGTATGAAACGTTACAAGTAAGCACACTTTTGCGCACCTTATTCTAATTGCATCGGTAGACTGGAAAGTTTTCTGAATTGATCGCTTGGAGTAGCGATGGAGAGAGTATCTGGATAAAGAACACAGTAGAGTTTGCTGAGAAGGTGTTGCCACAGCTGTTCAATCATCAGAACTTCCCATCCTTTGTGAGACAAGTAACCAAACCTCTTTTCTATAGGCACTAATAAATTCATTAGCTGAACTTATATAACTTTAAAAAGAGCCGAGACTCATCTACTTCCTGCTGCTACTCAAATCCTAATTTTAAAAGGGATCGCAGGTAACCGAATTCTTTAATAAACATCTGATTTTTTTTTCAATAGTGATTTACTTGTGAAAGTTAAGAGGCAGCCAGCGAAACCAGCTCCAAAGCATGAGGTTCCTCGAAAAGAAGAAGAAAAAATGGAGAGCGAGATTGAGGTAATAAGAATTCAAAGTTTGATTAAAAACAATGACGTTTTTTTTTTATAGAATGAGAATTTAAAACTGAACGAAAAGCGTCTTAAGGATGAAATCACTTATGCTCGCTTAGTTATTAATCAATTGCGTATGGAAAACCATCGCCTTCGAACAAAAATCCTCGCATCAGAGTAAACACATTCAAATTTTGAGGTTTATGCTGACATTTCTCTTTGTAATAGTTATCAATACAGCTACCCTGAACTTCCAGTTCAGAATGCTGATTCTACTTACGAGTGTTTGGGGAACACTGAATTCATTGACTATACCCATAATGTACAGGGCGTACAAAGAGTTGCTCCTGCTAATAACCTTTGGAATGGGGCTGTAAATGTATCTAAAGTTTAGAATAATTTTTATCTAATGAATCTTTAAATAGTACAATACTCAGTTCCAGAACGCTCAACAAGCAAGATTTCCAGCTCATGAAAACCAGGAGTACGATTACTTTGCTGATTCACCCAGTTCCCAGACCTCAAGCCTCGAAAATAAGGCTGAATTCCCGCTTCCTAACGACTCTTCAAAATATGTACTTTCTATTTGCAATGACCAAGCTGATTGTTTTATATAGCTTTTCGATGATGAAGCAACAATGGGCGAGACTCTTAGCAATGCTAGCCATATGAACAGGTACTTATTTGTTTGCGATTTTTCTTTAATAACTTCAACATTAGAAATTACCCTACGACCTCTTACCCTGTGGACAACCAATTCCATGAGATGAAGTATTGGCTTCAAAACAATTATTAATTTATTGGAGAGTGAAGTATGAGTGACAGCTAAACAAAAGCACAAATCTGACGAATGGGGCAACAACTACTCATTGCCCTTCTAACAAATTTTTTCAAAATCAAGCAAACAAGCACTGCATGAATAATGCAATATCTTAACTTTTTAGTGATTATAATTTCCCTCTTCTCAAATCAATCTTGATCATTTAACTTAAAGAGTTTGATGACTTGATTCTCGTATTTTTTGTAAATGTAACTTTCTTTCAATACACAAATCAATGAGTTCTATAAAACAACTTCCCACGACCTAAATATACTATGCGACTAAAATAGATTGGCCATTCCTTCCTTTCTTCTTTCCTCATTAATGTTTTTCGGAATAAAACACACTCGAGCAATATTGAATTTCAAAAAATAAAAATTGCCTCTAAGTAACAAAGCCGAAGGAATCTTTTATTTATTAATCATCATAATTTTGAAAACAGTTCTTTCACTCGCTGAATGCTGCCGCCCACAATTAAGTATGTCTATGCGAATTTCAACGGTTTCGAAGGAACTCAGGGCTCCACACAGACGCATCAAATTCATTCATCTTTCCTTGAAACTTATCCAAATCATCTTCAAGACATCGTTCAGTTACTTAAGAAAGACGGTGCTCAATTCGACAGCAAAACAATTCGTTACCAAGATCCTGACTCAAAAGTCTTCCTCTTATTAACCCCGGAAATGAACCTAAAAGAATATTTTGACCGCCATAAAGAATTATTACTCTGGATTAATCCCAACTGCGGGAGAGAATGCGATATGCGATTTGAGCAGATCTTAAAGCGACTGGAACTTCTTGAATCAAAGGCTGCTGTAACCCGACCCTTAGATGTCAATACCTCACAAGAACCTTCCTCTCAACCGCATTTGGCCATATTATACGCCGACCCTTTGGGAAAAGCCGGTGAGAAAGGTGTAACCCCTACAATTGATGCAGTAGACTATGAAAGCGAATGCAGAAAAATCGTAAGACATCTTGAGCAACGAAACAAGAACATAATTTTGCAAATCGAAATCGCTACTCGCAAAAACCTTTTGGAAATTCTCCAAAAAGGTCCTAGAATTCTGCATATTCTTTCTCACGGGCATTACGATTCGGATAAAAAGGACTATTGTCTCAGCTTCGAGGACGGGAAAGGAAATTTGGACCCAATATACTCATCTGATTTGAAATCGATGCTCAAAGATCGGAAACTAGACACGAAATTAGTGTTTACCAACGCCTGCCATTCCGAAAGTGTTGCTACTGTATTTCATGACGCTGGAGTCCCTTGCGTTGTTGCTGTGCAGTCAGATAACAAGATTCTGGACCTCGCGGCTCAGGAATTCGCTGATGTGTTTTATCAGAGTATTTTTGAAGGTCTGTCTGTGGATACTGCTATGAGCAATGCTCGTTTTTCTCTTGCAGGGAATTATTTCGTTTGTTGCTGCGCTCATAAACATAAAACGAACTGTAAATGGAAAAATAAGTGTTTTGTAGAAGACTCGACCCAGGCTCATATCAGCCACAAACCGAACTGCACGTGCGAAGGCAGACACGTTCACAAGCATAAGAAAAAGAAATGCAGTTGGGCAGCTCAATTTTTAGAGTCGATAGGAAGAGCTGATGATCTATTGACTGCAGACGAATTTTTGAATACATGCTGCTGCTCACCGGAGCTCCCACATAATGAAGTGATGAAATTCCTGATGAAGCCCGATGAGTTTAACCAGGCTATCGTCCAAGAGCCAAAACAAGGTCCATTGATTCTCAAAAGTACATATAATCTCCTAAAACCGAAATTTCCTGTAAATAAACCTCTCGGACGCAACCATGAGCTGTACGAATTGCTGAAGGCATTAACAAATCCTGTTAATAAAATTATCTTACTACGTGGCAGTCGGGGCTCTGGAAAGAGCGTTTTAGTGAGACATCTAGCGAATTACTTGCAAGCTCGAGGATATTTTCAACAAAACGTAGTATTAATAGATATGAGAAAGATCCATTCGATGAGCCAGTTTATTTCAGAATTGGCCACAAGGACAATTGGTCCCTTTATGGACATTACAGAAATCGAGAACCAACAAATTGATCTTCCCAACTTGTTCGAGCCGGTTAAACACAGTGAAATATTAGCAATTCTCGAAGACTTTGACAGTTTCATTGGCCACTTCGGCAAAGAATCAGACACGGTGTTTAAAGCTCTTAGAGACTTCGGAGAGACCCTTAAAATAATCACAGATAATGCCAATTGCTTCAAGGTTGTTTTGACAACTTCAAAGGAATATAAACTCGATGCAGTCAATGAAAATGTTGCTATTGATAACCTGGTACCATCAAGAGCCGCAAAGCTCTTGGTGACAATTGCTCCTCCTGAATATATAGTCCCGAGTGAAGTAGAAAGCTCTCTGAAAAAGTACTCAGGTGGGAAAAACCTATCTCCGCAGTTTATTTGGTTTGTGGCACAGCAGCTGAGGACGAGAAAAAATATCTTTTTGTCTCAATTGATCAACGAGCTGATGAAAAACAAGACTAGTAGTAATGAAAACGAGGAACAGCAATTATTTGCGCAGAAACTATTGGAAACGAATCTTAGGTAAAGAATAACATTTCAAAAACTTTTTTTGATAATTTCTTTTTGGTTTATTTAACTTAGCAAGCTAAAAGAGGCGCATAAAGAAGCGTATAATCTGCTTGAGCTGCTGAGTCTTTTTCCTTCAGGTGTAAGCATTGAAGACCTTGAAGCTCTTTCTCAATTTAAATTCATAAATCCTCAATGGAAAAATATTTTAAGTACGACCAAAGAAGACGCAACGAACGAAGTTAGCGCGGCGGATGATATAAACAAAGCTAACAATGAAGGATTCAAAATGGAATCGCTCATTCCAAGCAATTTTGTATTTACGATTAGTCTCGAAGAGTGCATAGAGCAATCTCAAAACCTGACAGTTCTGCAAGTAGTTCAGGATTACTTCTTACTAGAACTTTCTGAAGCATGTCTTGATAACATCAAGAATAAAATAATATATTTAAGCGCGTTTTCAGCGGGATTGATTGAAAGAGTGAGGAGAAATAAATTGTGCTTCGAAAGGTTGGTGGAATATTCGCTTCTTTGCACTTGCGAGTTTTGTAAACCTCCTGAGGTACAACTACCTGTCTGGAGAGAATTAAAATCACTGCTGAGACATAATTTCAAAGATGCTGAGAACAAAGTCACTTTAGCTCGGTTGGAAAAATCTTTTACAGCACAAGAATTAAACTTGCTGAGTCTTTTTGACAAGCAGAATATAAAACTGCTCTCCGTCTTACTGAAAACAGGTATAATTTTATCCAGTCGCCTATCCATATATATAATAAAATTCTTGTCTTTCCCCAAATAGATACCAATAATGAAGAAATCTTAAAGCTCATTGAGATTTTACTGCTTGCGATACCAACTCTCTATCGACTGTTAACTCCTCAGAAAGCATCTTCTGCAGTCTCGACAGTTTTAGACCGGCTGTCCGAGCTGAATGTGCCAAAGATCTGGGAACTACGACTCAAAATCAAACTGAATCTTTTTAAATTTGCGGTTATAAATAGCTCTCCAAAGAAAGATTTCAATAGTTTGGCCCAGCTACTGCTTAATCTAAAAACACTTCAAGATAACCTTGTAAAAGAAGAACCGAAAGACTCGCTTCTTTTGAAAAGGATTGGATTAGAGATCCATTTTGTGCGGGCGTACTTCACCTACAGAAATAAAAGAAAGAAATACTCAAACGTATCGAAAACAGGACTGAGTGGTGAGGAGAAGAGGTTAACATGGGCTCTCAATTTAATTGAAAATATGAGAGGCACTCTTAAGGAGCTAAATGAGGATATCAAATTTAGACACTTGGTTGGCAGGATTGCTCTCTTGGAGAGCCAAATATATGCAATCATCCAAGAAGAGAAGAAAATACACCATATAAAGCTAAAGGAGGGATTAACAACCGCTATAACCGATTTCAGCGCTGATAGAACCTCGATCAGACTCGAGATCAAAGCATACTGGCTAATTGTTAAACTTCGTCAAAAGTACTCATTTATAAATTCAATGCAAGCCAGCATTATTATTATCATCACTTTAGGACTGTGAAAAAGAAGCACCCTGAGAGCAATATGAGAGGGAACGTTCAAACCGTGTACGCCGAGCTTAACGAGGTGAAGAAAAAATTGCTTCAAGCAGGCATCCTCAGCTTTTTGAAAGATGTAAAGCAATTTCTAATCGTTTCAATTTCAAACATTTTGGTTAGTATGGAGATAAAAAATATGAATCGAAAATTAAAGGGATGATAAAGGAGATCAATAATAACTATGTTGAAAATTTCATGAATGTAATCGCTTTGCTAAAGGCAAGTCCTCTACAAGAGAAAGATCGGTCGACAGAGGTCCCGACGTTTTTTAAAACTGATTTATTGAATCGCGTCAGAACCAGAGAGCAGAATGTTCGCTTTAAATTTGAAGTACTCACTAAAAACTCCCTCGAAAATACCATGAAATCCGGTGTTAAAATCCTCTATCTCGACTCAGAAACGGTTTCTGAAAAAGGACTTATTGTAGAGAGTCCCGACCTTATAAACCATGAGATCATCGAATTAGACGAGCTTAAGAGCTTACTAAGCATCCAGCCTCAATTCCTTCACAGCACCTACATTTCCCAATTAGCATCAGTTATTAAGCAACCTCATTCTTCAATTCGACGTGAGTCGAATAGACTTATGGTTGTGATTCTCGGCAATTCCTGCAGTAATAATCTTTTGCAATTTCTTGTTAAAGAATTGAAAATCCCTCACGTAATTCTATTCAAGACCGAGCCATCCAACCAAGACGACGACTATTACTACCAAAAACTCATATATGAATCATATAAAGAGGTTTTCGTTCAAAGTTTCATGGACGGTTTGGTGCTGAGCAAGTCCATTATTGAAAGTTTCGCGATAGCGAAAGAAGAAGCAGAAGATTTTCTCCGATACTCATTTAAAGAGGAGAACGTCAACTTCGTTGAGCTCTTTACTGCCGAAGGGCATAGCCGAAAGGATGTGATTTTTTCAGCTGCACCTACAACAACTATTGAGGATATCAGTCTTCCTCGCTGTCCAACAAATTTGAGCAAGATTTTCCTTCCCATGACCTCGAGAAAGAAGGAAATCAAGCAAATTTTCAAAACTCTGAAAGAAGACCCAAGCTCTGGAAGCTTTGTTCAAGTCATCGGGAAAGAAGGATGTGGAAAAACTAGGGTGGTCCTCGAGGCTGCTTATTACCTTTTGATCAGAAATTTATATCCTGATGGAGTGTTTTATTTTCCGCGCGATGACAACCGTGAGCAGCTAGACGGCATAATTAGAGCAACGTTTAGTTCAAGGATGCTTGAAGTCGGTAATCTCAGTAAAATTTTCAAGAAAAAGAAGATGCTTGTTATCTTCGATGGCATAAGCAGCGATGCGGATCCAATCCTGCGTATTCTTGAAGTCCAGAAAATCGATACAATTATTGTGACGACTGAAGGCAAACCACTGAAATCAGAGCTGTTAAAGAAAAAGGAAGGTATCAAGACTGTGACTATTGAACCTTTGCCTGAGCTAGAAATTGCAGAGATTATAAAGAATTATATTGGACTCAAGCCTCAACATCAGTTCCCTGACAATACCATCCTGAATGTGATTAGAGCTGCTGGAGGTAGACTCAAAGATATATTAAGTGGTTTAGTTGCGAGAGGGTTTTCTACAGGGTCAGGAGATCTATACGAAGTTAATGACTATTACGCGCCATATGTTGATCTGAATGTCTGGTATGCTCAGAGGATGAAAGCATCGGGGAGGTCACTGCTGGAGAGTTATGCGACCCAAGACTTGAGTATATCACGGAATTCAAGGTTCTATCAAAAGGGAAATAAATCACGGATCAAAATGACTCGATCTGTTTCTAATTTGACCATCAATACCATCAATAGAAATATGAGCCTCATGAGCGAAATATCAAATAAATTAGCAATTGAATCGGAAGTAGATGAAGAGATTGTTTATATGTCTGATGAAGATGAAAGGGAGAAAGGAACTCATGAGATAAATTCAAATCTCGTCTCTGAAGCAGATTCCGAAGAAGGAAACGATTAGGAGTGAGAATTAAACTGATTAAAAAATGTAAGAACCTTCCTTAAATAGTGTTTATCAATCATCATCAATAAGTCATGGTTATTATTATTTTATGATTGGCAGATAAGTTTGTGGTTTATTAATAGTGTTACCCTATATCTCAGTTCCGTGACAGCTTCATCTATCTCTCAATGAGGTTGCTTTGAAATCGTATTATTCCTTTTCAAGTCGAAAATGATTTTAATAGTACTTGGTGGTTAAAGAATCAATGAGTGAAATGTGAAAAAATACTGAGGCCTACTAGTTAGCCTATTGAAATCTTTTATACTGTTCCCAAGTGTAATACACTGATTGGTTAGAGAATAGAGTGATGTTGAAATGTTGTCGTATGTTCTTGATATGAATTTAGATAGCCGGCTGTACTAACAATACTAAATGGGTAGGAATGTCTTATTATTGGCAACCCATAGTAATAAAATGCTAATATTTTGAATTTTCATGTGTTCAGAATTTATTTTCGTTTTAGGAGTTTGAGTATTCTATGTAGTTTGCTGTCTACTAGAAGCTTTTTGTTCCCTTGACCTATACTTGTGTTCTTCTAAGTAATTTTACTCAAATATTTACATTAGTATTCGTCCATAACACAACCAAACGATTAGAGCATTGACCCTATGTTTACTCATATACATTACAGATTTAGCTTGAAATATTAATACCAGTTAACATTAAAAATATGGCTCCAAGTTGACCAATCCTCAACTTCGATTATTTGAGGGGGAAAAAAAATTGAATTATATTTTAAATTTTTATTATCTTAATTGACAAAATTTTTGATTATGAATAATAAAAAGCATAGCGTTCCTCTGTATCAATGCGACCTTGCAAAGTTAAGCACTTTTCAAAAAAGAAAAAAATAAGAGTAGCTTATCTCACCCCTCCTTACGATGAAAAAGTTTATTAACTCAATAGAAAACTTGGAAAGTCTCTATTTGATCACAAGAATTGTGATCATTTCGAAATATCATAAATATAGCACCAATCTCAGAGAACTCATGTGAGCTAATTCAAGCAAATGTATGTCATACAGTATATTTCCCATCGTGCATGCTAATGTTGGTCCTCAAGCTTTGTTTCTAGTTCATTTCTTGTGCATATTCAGAAACTTATTGTGTGAATTGTCCTTCCGTACTTTCGATTTGAAGAGTTTGCTTGCAGATAGCTGTAACCAGTCTATCCGTCAATCAGCCTAGTTCTGGTTTATCTGAAATTGCACATTCCAACTTTTGAGTTAGAATCCGCTTCTCTCAATATTCGCTGTCTAGTTCCATAAAACCAATGTAGATGATTTCGACTCGCTCGAAAATGCTCCCATAAACAAGAATTTCCCCCTCATTCTTTTAAAGATGAAAACCGTTATAGTTTATACGCGAAAGAGTAATATCAGAAATTGGCATCTGACAATTTCGCATCGGACCAGTATTCACATTTTGAAATTAATCAGATTTCAGTGTATCAGTACGATAACAACGATTTTAATTAATTCTTTATTGTAGGTTTCAATATAATACCATAAAAAAGATTTTCTAATCATACTTCAGCAACAAAATGTTCTGCTGTAAAAGAGATCACACCGATAAAAAATCTGAATTCATTCTTCCTCAATCAAACTCGAAAATCTCATCTCATACTCAAGAGGAGGGCCTCTGGCTCAAACAAAGCAAAGTCCCAGCCTCGTTTTTCCAAAATTACTTCAAAAAAGTCCATGAGGCTCACGATTCCTACTCACTCACTCCAAGTACCTCTATTGCCATTTCAAATATCATTTGGCTGCCTAAAACTCAAGTAAACTCTCTTACATTTTCCTTAAATCTAACATTATTCATTCATTTAGATGCATAAAGACCAATTCATCTTGGTAAAATACCTAGTCAACCTCGGCAGTCCCTCTCTTCTCCTTCATAACCTCACCACCAAAAAGTTTCTCGCAGAGCTACCAATACCAGATTGGCCTCTCGCCCAGATTTCAATCGGGACATTCGGACCACATTACCGAATCGCCTTTTGGAGTCCCTTTAAATACCGGCTTCATTTGATAAAAATCGATACTAATGCTGAGAAATTCGTCAGCGAGGGGAAATTCGAAATCATTAAAGGCGCTCGCGATGTTATCATCGCTGAAAACGCATCTGAATTGTGGACAATCAGTAACACAAGACCTTTTATTGATATAGTGAATCTGAACAAGAAAAAATACATTTCCAGGTTTTTCCTGCCATCATCAGGGAAAGAATCCATCACTTTCCGCAGCTACAACTCTGTTTATTTGCCTGACAGAAAGATTGCTCTCATTGCTGGAATCTGTTTTGAGGGAAGTTCATTAATGATCATCAACCTGCTTCCTAAGCAGAGAAAGGCAATCGTTCTTCAAAAAATCGAACTTGATAGGTCACTGGCACGAGAATCGTCGATATCATGCGAGTATCAAGATTCTAAACTGATTTTTCTGCTCGGTACAGGGAATTTCATCACGATATGCGACATTGAAGGAAATGGAGAGAAGCTGTCAATTTCTCTGATTCATAAAATTAACGTGAGCAAGAAAATATCTGGATTTCTTGGAGATGTGAAACAAGTAACAGTGGTTCAAAAGAACGATTGGCTGCTCCTCCGATATAAGAGGAGTATTGGTTTGATCAGAATCGGCAAAAGCAGGAATGACTATCCTTATTTCGTTCCGTTGGATCTCACAAAGACGTCGGAACTGGCCGATTGGTATTTAACCAAAGACGATGAATTGTGGCTTGCCTCGCAAAATGCTATCCCTTGTGTGTATAAAATCGAGGATTTCAGGTCCACAACCGAAGAAAGAAAGAAGATAGACGACTTTCAGTTGCCTCTATCTGCTGTGGGGAAAGAGATTATCATGCCTAAAATACTGGATCGGAAGGCGTAGTTTGAGTTTCCAGACAAGATGTTTCATTATTTAAATTTTTTTCATTGCAGCAAAAGAATTGTGCAGCTAATTTTCTTAATTCTTTATTATCCGTAACCTAATTCTTGAGTAATAAGATAGTTTCAAATTTGTTGATCTTTCTTCAATCAATGTCTCTTAAAGCAAGTACCTTCAATTCAACTCAAACCTTTAATAAGAGAAAGGGATTTCCCACCATTGAGGGATCTTTCAATTTTCCTGGACCTTGAGCTCGTTATTAAAGCTGCTGATTTTTCCCGTATAAGCTAAGATAAGATAGAAATGTTTTGAAAGGTCTTTTATTGAAACGTTTCCTAAATCTTCTTATTTCTACCCAAACTCCAGTTTTTTTAATCTCTTCATGCTTTGAAAAACTGATTCGGATGAGGGTATACTATGATATCAATTATTCTCTTACTTTATACGATTAAATCTTTGATTACATAATGATAAGTAAGCTTGAAATTGAAAAGCAATTATATATTACCAAAAAAGCACGAGGGAGGTCAATTGATTAATCTTTCTATATATACAAAACAACGCTCACTTAAGAAGTGGAGAACTATCAGTAGTGATTTCAAATACGTCTTTTCTGGGTCTGTCTATTGGACTCTCCATCTCTTGTTCAAATAGTAGGGGATTCTCTTCTCCTCCAACTAGCACATCAGGGGCTGATTTGCTTAAAATTGGGTCAATTTTCGTTTCTTGCTGAATCGTGCTTCGCATCGCCACAAAATCAACATATCCTTCCGAATCACTGGTGGCTGTAAAGAGATTCAGTGGCTCGAGATACTTCATTTCAGTCAGGTAATCATGCCCTGCTACATAAGTATCCGTTCGAGCATCATCGAGCAGCCTCAAACAAATCATTTTCCCATGGTATCCGAACGCTGCTAGCATTCCCTCCTTCTCAATGAACACTAACTCTCTAAATTCTTGATTTCGAAATTCCTTGATAAACTCCAAATTATTATAGGGCTCGGCGTAAGGCAGCCGATATAACAGCAACGCTGTTGAGTCTAGGCCTTCATAATAGATCAATGGGATTCCACGCAGGATAACATATCCTTTGCTGCTTAGGCTTAAAATACGAAGCGTGCTATAGGAGTTAACCACTCCGCCTATCCTCGGGCCGTTTATCATCGCAATGAGCTGCCGGTGCTCTGGGTCAATGATCCAAATGTGGTTATCGTTCAAAGCCGAAGCGAGAAGCACGTTTCGTTGGCTGTCATAAACGAATTGGCTGAATGTTGTCTTCTCAAAGAGAGTAAAAGCGAGTTTTTTCTCTTTGATATCCCAGTAAGACAGACCTTTTTTATTCCCGCATGTTACCAAATAGCCATAATTCGAAAGATATTGCGCATGGTTGACAACATCAGTTTGTAATGTGGTAAATTTCGTTGGATCCAAAGGACATCTGATGTCCGTAATTCGAGTGTAAGTCGCTTTAAAGGTCACAAGGAGAGTCGTGTCTGGGATGAAATAAAGTGGTTTTTGAGGGTCATGTTCACCGAAGTAACCCTTTATTTGTCGCATTTGAGGATAAGTAAAGATCTGAATGCGAGTCAGGTTATACATGAATCCTTCCATCGAAAGCTCGATACCACCACAGAGGGCAATGAGATTCCTGCTTGGAGAGTAGGCTAGAGAAGCTTCGATTCCCTTGGTAGCGGTTCGAATTTTTCCCACGGAACGAAATTTACAAGAATTCTGCGCTTTTTCTAAGATATGTGAAGGTAGTTGGGCAGAGGTGACATTCATGTATGTTTTTGAAACGTAGGTTTGTACAGTTTGATTCACGGACTTGGTGGTTTTCGAGACTTGTTCACCCATGTGGAGACTGATTTTATTAGTTTTTGTTATAGAATTCGAAAGATTAGATGCTTGGAGAATTATATACTGGATCGTGATTGACAGAATTCGTAAGAATAAACAAAAATGATATCAAAGCTTTTCTAAAAATAAAAAAAAATTGTCTCATTTTATAACGCTGATTTCTCATTTACTGGCTTTGAGACCTCAGATCTCCCCGATCTCAATCGAAGAACCATTTTTTTTTCTTGATCGAGTGTATTCTATCAAACAAAAAAAAAAAACCAATAAGACTACAATATCTAATTCTTACTTAAGTGACCATAATCATGTGCAACGAAATCAAAGCCTAGATTTTGCAATTAATTATTGAGCCTGATTTGAATGAACTGTCTCGACTAAAAAGAATGGAGAGCTTTGAAAACTCAAATCATGAATACTCGACTACACTTGAAAAAGTTTTCATTTTCACAGCTACTTTGAAATAGAAAAAGGATTGGGCTCTTATGCTCTTTGACCGGTTAGGATCAAGAAATCTTAGTTCTTTTCAATGAATAAAGCATATTTCATGTCTTGATTGATCATTATCAACTTGAAAAAGCATTCTGCATACTGATCAATGATAAATATTAGAAAATAAGAACAATTTCACGTTCTCAATCAAAATTCACCTATAGTTTAAAAAGTATCACGCATGTATTGAAAAACAGATATTATAGGAACTTCACATCTGTTCTCTATCCAAAGAAACAATGCCTCAACGTTAGATTAATTGTCGACCATTGTCTCCTTGAAGGTCTATGGACTTCATACGAGCTCTTCATTGGGAATTATTATTGCATCAGATCCACTTTGAACCTCTTCGAGGAGATTCGTCGAATGTGATTCTTTAAATTGTTTCTCATTGCTAGGATTCAAAACTTGGGGCTGGTCATAAAGATTTTTGTCAGGTGTGCATAGCTTCTTTGTGGGCTGCTTTTCAGACCTACAATCGCTGGCATTCGTAGATTCCTCGATTAAGTTTGTTGCTCCTACTGGTTCTCGTGGGCATGCTGCTTGTTTCCTTATAATCTTAGATTGTAACTCCCTTCAAAATAACAAAATATCAATGTGTTGAAATTTAAGGTTCCTAATACGGCTTCTCTAGAGAAAAAAAGGGTTGATAGTAACTGTAATAAGACTCTGATCGAGCTATCCTTCGGAAGCCATAAGCATTCAGCTAAATAAGGTTTAACCAACAAAAAAACAAAACGAAAAAAGTGCTGACCTGACGAGTAAATGTAGCAAAACTTTTATGAGAGAAGACGTTCGGAAGGAAAATCTCTTCAAAGTTTTTTCGGTCCTTGATAAAAAAGAATGAGTCTGCTGAGTTCCAGCCCAGGATACTCTCATATTCCTTATTCTTGACGATTAATCAATTCATTGGCGCTTGAAGTTGTTCTTACTTGCAGAGTTGTGAAGAGTTTGGAAACGAAAGGAGCGATTTTGCTCGAGGATATTGTTTTCGGTCTGTCCTCAACGCTGTCCTTTTTTTCCATCAAAACGAATAATTTTTTGATAGGATGAACCAAATTTAATTAAATAACCTAAACCCCTATAAATGTTTTCTCATCTTCGATTACTTAGGATTTAATTCAGAAAAATGCCCTCCAACATAACTTTATTAGAGGTACGTTTATATGCTCATGAAGTTCTTTATGGTCATGAGCGCTGAGTGTAGCAACGCTGTGCTCAACGGTTATCACTTTTTGCAAGGAATATGAGTTTGTGAAGATATATTGGCCCTAAATCTAAATGCACAACAAAATTGATCGTATCTGTGATTTAGAGCTGCTGTCATTGTGAATTATCTAAAATGTCTAAGGAATTGAAAAGGAAAGCCTGCTTTTTATTCGTATCTGAAAATTCGTGCAATATTCAAACATTGGGTAGTCCATGGGATTATTACAAGCATATAGATGTTTAACATATAATTTGATACGTTGCATTTATTAAAACTACAATTACGCATAAAATTCAAGCAGAAAATTATGGAAGATTTGTGACTCCACAAATCCTTCCAGAAACGCTTTGGCACTCGGATTACCAGCCAACACCATCTGACTTATCCTTTTTGAATCAAAAGAATTCTCATTCTAATCAAATTATCAATAGTTTATAAATGAAGACATTGCAAGTTTATTACTGTATTCGTTGATTTGGCTATTGCTTGCTGCTTGCTCGGAAGATGTCTTATTACAGTATCATGATGAAAATTCTGCGTAACAGTGAAAATTTTCTCAAACATCTCCAATAATTGATTCGAATAATCATTGTTCCAGTGCCGCAAGCTTTTCAAGACTTTATCTCTCCTCTTCTCTGCTGCGGCTGGATTATTTAAATCACCTAAATTTTGTGGATCTCTAATTTGTTTCAAGATAGTTTTCTCTGCATTGAAAAGCCAGTAATGAGGATGCAGTCTTTCTGCCAGCTTCTCAAATAGTCTGCTCCGCAACTGGCTCTCAGATTCATTTTGTGATAGGAGGATAATACAAGAATCTGTGAGGAGGAAAAACATGCAGTCTGGATATTCAAGCCAAAGTTTTTTCTTTATAATCAATTCTGCATGATGGTTAATTCCTAATCAATTAGATGATAGTCATAAAATCAAAACAGTTATATATCATACCAAAGAGCCCACCTCCAGGGGCGTCACAGATTGGAAAGAGGAGATAGGGTAGGGAATAAATCACAGGATAAGGGTATTTAAACGGCTTTAACATCGCGAGAAGGAATGACCTGGTTGTTTCGGAAATTAACAACATGAGTCATCTATCATAAGGAAGAACGCTTACATCGTTGAGGACAGCAGGGAGATATTCGGACTAACGATTACGATCTTCTTTTCCAGCATCAGACAGGAAAAGATGAATACTAAGTCTCGTAGAGGGAAGTAGGTAAGAGCTGTAGGGTATATCCACGAAAAAATAAGCGTAGATATGTGGTTTTGCTGAGGTATCTTCCAAGAAACCGGATCAAAATCTTTGTATTTGAGCTCAAACGGCGAGCTAAGACAAGGGAGTTTCTGTTGAAGGGCTGATTTTAGGAAACCTTCAACTTCTTCTCTGATGAACTGAGATTCCTCAGGTTAGATCTATTGAAATCGATTATCAAAGTACGCTATTAGCCCAGTCGCTGTCCATGAATTTGAAAGGGTCATCTGACTTCGATGTGACTTCAGTAAAAAGCTTTATTCTCGCAATTTTTAAGACATCTGAAAAAGGAAACAGCTATTTTAGAGTGTACTAGCGATTGTTTACTTAGCAAACTGTATCCGAGGTCCATAAACAGTTGACTCAGAGGGAAGAATGTCATAAAACAATAAATTTTGTCTACTTTCCATACTCGACGGATCTTTCTTCGTTTATTTGATGTAGCGTTTAATTCTTTTCCTTCTTCTGTAAACAGCCCCTAGCAAAAATTATTTTCATTAATATTTGAGATTCCATGCAAAAGCTGTTTCATACCGAATCAAAAAAATCGGTGGTTTTGATGCAGGTGTGGTAAAGTAAACCATCCGAATTTATTTCCTTCAGCAAATCATTTGATTCGACCTTGCAAGTGAGCTCTCCAGACAAAAGCGGAAATATAAAGCAATTCGAGTTGTCAACTGATGTGTTTTTCGGAAATATCACCCTTTGTTAGCTGTAACACTCTGAAATGGCAAAGGAATTGTTACTCATAGAGATTAGAGTTTGAGTTGACATTTTCTCTCCTAACTTCCACTCCGAATGGAAAGCAAAACTCCTTCACCGATGCTCTTGATGGCCTGATTCAGCATTATTTGGATTTAGACAAAGGAGGAGAAAGTATCAATGTTACAAGTTAAGCTGGCTTTCATTGTTGGGATAATTATAAAGAATTCTGGGTTTTACAGTGCCCTTTCTTTGGCTTTTTCACCATCATTTAGAAAACAATGGCTGAACATAAATAATACTCTGGATGGCTTTTCTCGAACTCAACAACATCTTCGCGAGTTGCCCCAATCACAAAAAACTCCTCAAACAACTTCAGGTGACTTTCATCGGTTGCTGATGGTTCCTAGTGTGTGCTCTGATAAACATAAAGCAAGTATAGCTTTCTCACTTTCTCTGAGTTGCTCTTTTCTAAAGCAAGAACCGGAGAACTAATAAAATGGGAATCCACTCCTCCTGTACTTGTCGGCAGAGCTAGAACAGAAAATATAAGCTTTTATTCCACACAGAGTTTCAAAGTTATTACACCGAATTTTTCGAAAGTCAAGTTCAACCACGCGCTTTCGGAGACCCGCGATCGTATCTTCTCTACTAAACGAATTCCTTAATCTGCTGTTAGTTCTCTTTTTCGTTGAAAATTTCGATTGATGAGGAACTAATGGACTTTCTATTATTTTAAGCTACTTAGCATTCGAGAGAAGCCGGCTCAGAAATACCTGGGAATATTGGGCTGTCTGTTTTATATTTGACAATTTTAGGGATTGCTTCAAATTGAATCCTTTGTACTAACTCGTTTCCCCGTTTATTTGGATCATCTCCTTCACCTTTGAGAATATGCTGCCTCTGGCTATAAGAATCTGTTTCAAACTGGCTCTCCATGATAATTTCCTCATTCTCTATCAATTTATCTGGTATCTTATACACATCTCCAAAAGTATCATCGATCAACATCTCTCTGCTCTCTCCTGATTTGGGTGTGACTCCGTGGCTATCTGATTTACGGCTATGGTCTCGAGATTCTTTACTCGTTCTCCCTTCGGAATGCTCTGAGAAACTGTATCTTGCATCCTTTGAGGCGGTCTTGAAAGAATTTAATCGAGAGCGGCGGAAATCACCATTTTGATTCGAAATAAATGATCCCTGAAACAATGAGGAAGTACTTCCAATACTCAAATCAGATGGCCTGCTCATTTTCCCCTCTGCCATATGCGTTTTCTTAATATATTTCACCAACTTCGAGATCTTCTCATGAAGTTTAATACATCTGGTGCGAGCTTCCTCTTTCTCTTTGAAAACGAGTTCTAACGTATCTTCCAATAATCTTTTGTCTTTTTTGAGTTGTTTTATACTTTCCTTCGCTAATTTGAGTTCTGACTCCAGGCCTCGGTATTCAAGTTCCTGTTCGGCGATGCGCCTTTTCAGTCTCGCATTTTGTTCTTTCTGATTCTCGTAATTATGCTTATAGGATCGCACGTACATTTGCAATAAAGTGATTTTTTCCTTCAAGGTTTGGTCTATTTTGCTGTTAGCTAGAGAACTAGAGAAATCTAAAGGGCTGTCTTCTGCTGTTATTGGCATGGAAGGTTCGGTCAAGTTCATTGCTAGGCTACTCAAACAAATGTTGTAGGATAGATTTGAATAAGAATGATTGTTAAAATTTATCGAGGAAAAAACTTTTTTGTAAGCAGCAACACCTTGCATAAATTAGCCTCGCTTAACACGACATGAGAGGCTCCAGATGGTAAGGAATATTGCATGTTAAGGAAATGGAGTGAAATTTGTTCTGGGCTGACGTTGTTTCATTTGTGACGTGCAATATGAATGTGAATCAGGAGCAACCAAATAAATCACAGAGAAGAGAGGGAGAAAACAAATTTAAAAATACATACGTTACATGACAATCTCAATGGTTAGCAATAGCTAGGTAGGTTTTGCTGACCATGATATGAGTAAATTCAAGTGATTCTGACATCTACATTGTGATTTTTATCTATACCAAGAAAATTTTAGTGTATAGCTTGATGCATTTCAGTAAGAATTTGTAAACTGCAGTGTCAAACTATAGCATAGTGATTCATGTGAGATGACTATTCAAATTAGTGAATAATAAGGCAGATTTAGCCACGGCAGATATCAGGCAGAATAATTTCTCAAAAGTAACGTTGGGGAGGCAGAAAGCAAGGCAATATTTTCGGATTGACGAGGTACAATAAGTAGAGCAGAGAAACAAAAAAGCCTATTGATTCGAACTCCCACCCAACAAATCAGTGATTTCGAATACTTTACTGATTCAGGAAATTGGGCATTTTACATTGGATAAATGATGAAAAGATTAAGATAATATCTTCTTATTGAACATTCCTGCCGTTTTTTTCGCTTGAGAGGAGCTGCTCACTGAATGTTCTCCTTTGGAGAAACCCTCTGAACATGCTCAGTTACAGATAGCAGGCAAAACAAAATTTAGAATTTGCGAAAAAAAAATAGAACTATTCTCAGATTTTTGAATCTAACAGAATAATTTCTAGAAATATGCAAATTCAGTAAACTCTGTCATATTGTCAAATAAAGTATAAACGATCCGTATTTTTGAATTATTTAATATTTCTCTTCTAACAAAGAAACCAATCATTCTTTGGAGAAAAAAAACATATTGATGTCTAGACTGACACTCCTCTTAATTATCGTTACATGTCTCTCAATCTCAGTCCTCGCAAATATTACGACTGAGACACAATGGAGATATTTCAAGCTTACCTATCGAAAACTTTATTCAAAGGTAGAAGATCGCTATCGCTTCGCAGTTTTCCAAAGGAATCTCCTCCTTGCTCAGAAATATCAGGCCGCAAACCCAAACGCCAAATTCGGCGTAACACAATTTTCTGATCTCACCCCAGCAGAGTTCAAAGCCAGATACCTTGGACTTCGTATAAGAACCAACACGAGCGAAAAGAGTAACTATTACAAGCCCAAAATTACTGATATTCCCGCTGCATGGGACTGGAAAGAAAAAGGCGCAGTCACAAGTGTCAAGAACCAAGGAAATTGCGGTTCATGCTGGGCATTCTCGGCAATTCAGAATATCGAAGGCCTTAATTTCCTAAAAAATCGCCCGCTAGTTGACCTCTCGGAACAACAACTTGTCGATTGCGATCAAATTGATCAAGGTTGTAATGGAGGTGAGATGCAAATTGCTTTCCAATGGCTTGCGGATCACGGGGGAGTCGCTTCTCAGGAAGACTATCCTTACAAAGGTTACGGTCAAACATGCAAGTTTTCTGCTTCAATGGCAAAAGTACAAGTCACGGGCTATCTTAACATCAGTACCGATGAAACTGAAATAGCGAAATCCCTCATTGAAATCGGGCCTCTTTCGATCGGAGTAGTTGCTGATCCATGGCAATTCTATATTGAAGGAATAATGGGGCCTACGCTGTGTGATGGCGAACTTGATCATGGCGTGCTCCTGGTTGGATATGGACATGGTAAGGGAATCATTAGTGAGGCCGATTTCTGGTTGATTAAGAATTCTTGGGGTGGCGGATGGGGCGAATATGGATATATCAGATTGGAAAGGGGTTACAATGCATGCGGGATGAATAAAGATGTGTCCACGGCAACTATAGCTTAAAAGATAAGTGTTGATTAATTAAATGATGATATGAGACGAATGAATTTGTTGAAAATTACTAATACTTGGAACTTTAATATGAGCCTTATTGCTATTTGGATAAGATCTATAAATCACTGCTTGCTTATTTGCTTGAACTGGATATTCTATAGATTTTATATTGGATGAGGAAAACAATAAACTATTGAATAAAGAACAAATTAACAACTGAAATGCTCTCTACTGAATGTGATTATTATCTTAAGCCTGAATCTGCTGAATAGTAATAAAATACAGCGCAAATCATGGTTGTTTGAGTTTAGAAAAACTAATCAAAGACTCACTAACTAAAAGTTTACAACCTGAAGTTCCCTGAGAAGAAATATAGGAGGATGATGAAGATAAGGAACTCAAGTTCGTTCTTGCAATTCATTTAGGGATAGTTTTCATGCAATTCATAAAATATATTCATAGTATTAGTCATAATTCGCAGAAATATAGTTAAATGAACTTATTAATATTATTCTTATCCTTACTCTTATTCTTATTAATCATGTAGTAGTAGTGAAAGCTTAGTTTAAAGTTTCAAAATTCGCGAAATTAGGCTACAGTAGCCGTGTTTACATACTTGTGCATCTCACACGTGCCTAAACCCCTTTCCAATCTAATATAGCCTTTTTCACCCCAGCTGCCACCCCATGAATTCTTCACCAACCAATAATCTGCTTTGCTAATAATCCCCCATCCATTCCCATAGCCCACTAACAGGACACCGTGATTGATTCCTCCATTACAAAACCATGGACCCAAAATCCCGCGCCAATAAAATTGCCAAGGATCAGCAACAACGCCTATCGAAAGCGGACCCAGCTCAACTAGCGCTTGAGCAATTTCAGTTTCATTCTGACTTATATTGTGATAGCCAGTCACTTGCACTGCCGCCATCGATGGGACAAACTTACAATCGGCATGATGCGCGGTATATGGATAATCAGCTGCAGAAGCAACTCCTCCGTTGTCGGTTAGCCATTGAAAAGCGCGATGTGTCCAACCTCCAAGGCAGGCATGGTCTACCTTATCGCAGTCAATAAGCTGTTGCTCAGAGAGATCAGTCAGGTTCTGGCTTTTGAGGAAATTTTGTCCTTCTATGTTCTGTATCGCCGAGAATGCCCAGCAAGAACCACAACTTCCTTGGTTCTTTACACTTGTGACTGCGCCTTTTTCTTTCCAGTCCCATGAAGCTGGGATATCTGTGATTGTAGGTTTGTAGTAGTTGCGATTTTCAGAAGTATTAGGGATTTTGTTGAGCCCAAGAAACATGGATTTGAATTCTTCTGGTGTTAGGTCGGAGAACTTTGTAACGCCGAATTGAGCATTGGGATTTGCTGCTTGATACTTTTCAATAAGAAGAAGATTCTTTGCGAAAACTTTGATGCGATAAAGTTCTTCTATTTTTGAATAGGCCTTGCGATGTGTGATTTTAAAATCTTTCCACTGCTCTTTTACTGATTTTACTGAGGGTAGAGCAAAAGCATATGCGCATAGACTTGAAAGAATGAGAAAAAGAACGACTGACTTGTGCATTTCTGTTTGGGAGAGATAATAATGATATTTAATGTTTCTGTTTGAATTAAAAGAGTCAAATGAGCTCTTTGAATTAAGGAAAAATTCTTTTCAATTGAATTTGATAAAAAAACAGTAATAGAACAATTTAATAGAAAGTTCGAATGCAACTCTTCTTTTTTAGAGATTATTCTTCTTATAGATGTCTCACGTCTATGTAGCGCTGGATCTCAGTTGCATTGGGCATTTTGAAAGCTTTAGAATACACAACCTTAAAAAATTTCACTTAGATTCATGGACTAAATAAAGATCTAGTGAGCAGCCGAAGTAGGCCAACTTCTTTAAATAGCAACCCTGAAAACAAACTCGTCGTGGCTATTGCTCTAAAAAGCCTGGAGAAATTTTATGGATGAGCTTATTATATCTAATAATAACATGTCCAAGGTTCTACTCAAGAAAAAACAAATTGTAAATCATTTAAGAAACCCGTAGCTTATTATTTCAGAATGCACCATAAAACAAGATGATGTAAAATTAAACGGACTTGTATTAAAATTGGTAACTAAAAGTCAGAAACACCAAGATTTATAAAACTAAAAATATGAAATCTTATCCTTTCTGATTTGGTGCTGTTCTGTCACGATAAAACTAAAGACCATTAATTAGCTTCTTTAGATCTTCGATTTCCTGAGCTTTGTTAGCAAGATTCTAATTCAGAAACAATAGATTAGACCACCATTACTTGAATAATAAATAAATACAGGATATTGACTCTTTACGAGATTTTGCATCTCGGCTATGACCGTGTTATACGTCTCCAAAATAAACTCTTTCTCCTCGGATGCCTTCAGCGATGGGTGAATATAAAGACCTTTGAATGTGAGTTTGCCCAAAGAAACCATCTGGAGGTAAATCTTCGCATAATTGACTTCGATACCAGGAAAATCACTTGCCTCCAACCACAATTCGAAAAGACATTCTCCGTAAGCTTTATTGAAGATATTTTTATCAATTATATCGGTTTCCAGGAGTTTCGGGAACATCTCGAGACGCTTGCTGACTTGCTGCAACTTACCGTCGTTAAACGATTTCATCAGCCCCATGGCAAAATCTTTGCTATCTGCTTTCTCTGAAAGCCTCTTGAATTTCTCAAGGATTTTCTTGTGGTCTTCGTCTTCTTCGATCAGTGTGTAAATCTCCTTGAGTTCAGTGCAGACTTGCTCAAAAGCAAGCGATGAAGTCGCGTTTTCTTCTATGATTATAGCGCCGTGGGTAGAGTCGGATTTTGCGGGAATTAAGCTTCTGCCATCGAGTTTCCAGGCACCATTTGAAGGAGTGCTCTGTGTACGGCCCACAGATAGATTGAGAGGTGCTCGGGTAGGTGACTGGTCGCCTCCATTGCTGCCTAGTGGCTTTTTTGAAGGCGTCGTTGTAGGTATGGTTTTCTCTCTAAGATAATTTTGTTTAATACCTCAGCATGAAAATTTTCATACTTTAAAAAATCTAACTCAACTTGCTTCAGTGTTTTCGGTCCTGATTCATGAAACTCTGGGGCAACCCAATTGTTTTTCCTGCGCTGATCAAGGTTCTGAATCAGCGATCCTATACGGACTGACAGATCCAATTTTTCCTTGAGCAAATTTAAACTATAAGAATCAAATAAGTTAAATGCATTTTTCTCTTCGTTTGTTACCTATCAATGACATCGACGATTCTAAAGTTATCGATGGGGAGACGGACATCTTTTTGTTTAGCTTTGATAGTTGCTTGGATGTCTTTGTATAAAGCGCTCTCAGTGCCAGGGATTTTATCGCTATTAAGAGTAACAGAGTTCAGACCAATCTTTCTTGGACTGGTATTTCCGGAAGCTGCCATTTCTTCAAGCCTCTGACGGTCTTCAACAGCTTTTCCTGAGTGGGTCAACAAAACTATAAGTGCTTCTAAATGGTTTTCTGGAGTTTTTTCTTCAGATGATGTTGTTGTTGGTGATTTTTCGCTGAAATATTCGCTGAAAAATTTCGAAAGCAGACTTGAGATGCAAATCAAAATGACCTTTCTTGAGATGAAGTTTCTTAAGAAGAGCTCGCTGATAAAAACGACATCTGTACGGTGAGGTGAGATATTAGTCGGGAAATTCAGATTATCAAAGTTATTACTTCCTATAATCAATTTCTTCTTTTTCATTTGGTAAATTTCTTTTTCTTCAGAGTTCATTTCTTCGAGTTTTTTCGATGTTTTTGGAGTAATTTGTGAGTCGTTGTTGAATGAACTTTGAATTTTTCGAATAAGATAGATTTTGAATTCCTAGACAGAAAGTATGATTCAACGCCATCGAAATTTTAGAGTAGCTGTTACATTCTTTTTTTTGTCGCCAGGTACGGATTGATCTGCTTGATCAAAATTCAACTTATCGCATTTTCCCAGATATTCGCAGAGCTTCGCGTAAATTTTTGAATATTTGACCTCACTCCAGGCTTTCTCAATCAGCAATTCTGCAAGCCTCTTGGATGCAAAGAGACTAAAGCACAGATTGTTAACAAAATTTGCTATATATTGCATTGAGAGTATACCTTGTTTGAGCTGCGTCTCTTATATCTACTTTCACCTTTTCGTAGTTATCCGGCGTTAAGAGATTCAGCAAAAATCGAATTTTCTTCTCCAATGCCTCATCATCGCTCTTGCTAACGATTTGAGAAGACCATTTGCCGAGACTGGCTTCAATTTTCGCTCTCGCAGCTTTCTGTTTTAAAAAAGTAGGGTGGGTCATGCAATAGATAGATCTGATATTGATACCTCTTCTTCTGTAATTTCTTTCCTAACGAAATTATCCTTTTCTTCTCTATGCTCACTGTATTTTTTATTTATTTTTGTAGGCGAAGCTGATTCATCATTTCGATTCAATTTGCTCGCACTATCTCCGTTCCTTTTTGCACTGAAGTCCTGAGTATAAGCCTTTTTCGCAGAGCGCGTGATAACTTCCTCACATTTCCTTCGCATTAAGGCGCTAACCTCCAAAGATGGCGAAACGCTGCTTTGCTTCTAACGCAAATTTAGTACCCATTCCCTCAAAATGATTACTTTGATATATTCAAGGAGAAATTGGCGATCATATTGGTATGAGATTGCGGTTTCAGACTTTTTCTCTTCTTCAAATGCGGCTTTTTTCTCCTTTTCAGCATTTTCGCATTTAGAATTTGACGATTCATGGATCTTTTTGGCCTCCAGTTCTTCTGCTCTTAACTCCTGGATAGAGCTTGGTTTTTTAGAGTCCTCGGTTTGTCTGATTTTTCCGTTTTCTATTTCCAAATATCATAACGTAAACGATAAATGCGATAAATGCTAACCTCCGAACACGCAATCAACGCTCCCAATCTTCTCTCTCTTTATGAAATTGCCCTCATTAGAAGCTGCTTGTTGAGGCCCCTCTTTCGGTTTTTCGGTTATGATCTTTTCTGAATACACACGAACCCGGGTTTTGCTGCTGGTTGGAGTGTAGTCGGAGTCTTTTCGAATGTATTTCTTTGTTGGTGACTTTGGAGTAGTGACGGAAGCATCTTTTCTGGTATAGGACAGCATCGACAGTCAAGTTCTGAAAAAAGCAAATTCTAAGCGCTGTCTGCTTGGCTAAGTAATTAAATTAATTTTTGCTGAGTGTTGAGCGATTTTGCTCAGGAGCGTGGGAAAACGTTGTAAAAGAGAGGGATAAGATTTAATTTATATGATAGTAGTAAGAGCGAAATCGTAATAAAGTTGGAGAAGCTCAAATTGAAGGCAAAGCAAAAGGATGATTCTTTAAGTTTATTTAGATATTAAAGAGCGGTCAATCACAGGGACTCGTCTTGCTTTTGTATTCTCATAACAAAGCTGCCAAACTCAAATTGTGGGGTTTTGTTAAGTAATTTCCTTTAAATAGATGCTGACACAGGAGATGACGAAGAAAATCCTGCTCCTCAACAGCAAATTAACGCTAAATTCACACCATTCCAAGGAAAAGGAGTAAGTTTGATGTGAGAAATGTTTATTTTGGAAATTTCTGAGAAAAGTGTTGGAAAGATATGCATGCACGAGCAGAAGCTTTATGGTTATTGAATTAATCAACTTCATGGTATGCATAATTGTTGTTTATTTCTCAATAACTGAAAAAATTTTATTCAATTAAAAATCTCTGCTTCCATTAATGATTTAGTCAAAAAAAAGGTTTGTTATGCTTTGAAGTAGATTCTAACTAAGCATACTTCGATATCAGCTACCTAATTCATAGCATTCGGCTGCTGTTTACAAGGCAAATTTCCCTCTTCGTCCGTCTCCAATTATAACAACTTCAAAGTCTAAATTTCCCATGAATTCTATCATATCTAAGCTCAGACATTTTAAGAGTACATAAGCCCTGTATTATAACCCCTTCAATATGCTAAAATGAACAATCATGATAATAGAATTCCATCGATTGCAGCAAGTACTGCGTGTTCTGCTCTTTAATCTCAATCGAGGCTTACAGAGTACTCAATGTATTTGAATACACACTCCTATTTGAAATTCCTCGTTGGTTTTGTTCAATTGCAGATTCAAGAATCTTAAGTTGTATTTAGGAAGAAAGCTAAAGCAGAATTCTTAAAGAAATTGTGCATTATAGCTTTGCTTTGAGTCCATATCAGAAGCT
>ENA-UOTZ01000593-UOTZ01000593.1-compost-metagenome-genome-assembly--contig:-NODE-593-length-30287-cov-8.765641_pt1 | contig 30287 bp, 20 predicted proteins | sample MGYA00238144_ERZ746983 | MGnify/ENA primary metagenome ERZ746983 (study PRJEB28759, sample SAMN06268863) | compost metagenome | isolation source: single cell | place: USA: California, Emeryville, Joint... | reverse complement strand
TTGACCCTTTTCTTGGCTGGATCATGCTTTTTTGCTGATCTATACATGATTAAAGGTCGAGAGGCATTTGTTGCTACCTTTACTGAAACGAAGAAACTCATCTTTTTGGCAGGTTATGTTGGCAGTATTATTGGCACTTTGATTTGCTCTTTTGTCTTTCACAGCTACTTGCTCTCTTTTATCTTTGCTTGCGGACAGGTAAAACCCAGAAATTATTTTCCTCCTTGCCTAAAACATATTCACTAGGTGGCAACATTAGGATGGTTGATTGCTTCATCTATTCCTGGAGGCCTTGCGTTCGTGGGACAATGCTGTGCCGGTATGAAAAATTGTTTAATGGGATTATTTAGACGATAATAATTTCATTTTCTTGCTGTTCCTGGTAAGATGTGGCATTTATATATCTTTGTAATGAAGAGTATATAAATGAGAGGTAGGTATATACACAATGATATTGCTGAACTAAAAAGAGATTAATAATTTTCCCCATCCAATCCGAACTGAGTTGAATGATGTTTGGCTGGATATATAGCTAGCAAACATTTATTTGCTTGATTTCTCAATTGTGTATGCCTGAGGGAGCTGTAGACTAAAAATAGTCAATGATTCGTACGGAAATTATTCTCAAAAGCAGCAGAGTCTGTAGAGAATATTAAAATTCAAGTCTTAGTTATTTATATCTTAAAATGTTTTCTATGGTGAGCTCCCTAACTGTCATTCACTTTTGCAGCCATTAGTCAGCACAAATTCGATATCGATATGGCATTACATCAAATTCTTACAATTATTTATTTACAAATGTTTTACAAATGGATTAGAACCCAACACGAAGTCAATATCTGTCAATATGTACTTTGAAACTTTCTGATAATTACGCTCATTCTCAATCTGCAGTAAGTGAGATTCATACGCAAACTCCTTGGGCCCATATAAATACTTCTTGTCTTTATTCTCTTTGGAAACCAATACTAACCTTTGATTCGTTTCAATCTCAACTAGATACTGATTCAGTGTGGTCTTACCGCTGCCACCGAAAAGTTTTTGAATGAAGCCACTTGAACCACTTGACCCCTTCTTTTCTTTATGATCATAATTTTCTTTGCTCTCAGTGGTAACAATATTATATTTATCGGCCGTGTCATTCTCTAAGCGATTCAACGACACCCCAGTAATGATTTTATGATGAGTCAGCTCGGTATTATAGTGAGGAGGTTCTCCTTTTTCTTCTGATTTATGGATTTCAAACCCTAACTTCAACCTTTCGGCCTCTGCAAGAAAATTTTTCATCTTTTCTACAAGCCGCTTCTCTACATATTCTTCAATCCCTGTCAAATCCCCAGTTACCAAAGCCAGCTGATATTTTTGAAAAATAGACTTCCACTTAGCGACCTCATCAGGCATAAAAGCATTCAGATAGAAAGCTCTTGATATCGGGGACAGTGTCTTCTGAGAATTCGTAAAGCCTCTTCCTGTCTCGACTGGAGCGCTTGCGATAATATTTTTGAGAGCTGATTTATCATAGGAGGGATCCAAAACGAGTTCTTGTTTTAGTTCAGAATTAAACACTTTCTTTTGAGAAGAATAGGCTTTAACTTGCGAAGAGATTAGTCTCACTGTTGCTTCTTTTCTCACCGCTATCATGAGCATCTTTGAAAGGATTTGTGTTCAAAAATAAATTAATAAACGAAATAACGATGACGTAAAGTTTATTTCGTTTCGGCTTTGTAGCCAAAGACTCCCATGTCAGAAGGGTGAATTTTACAGGGTGATAAAGAAATTTTGCTGATCATGTAATGTTTCATTCAGATTATATCTATCCCCCAGTTGAAAAGATACCCCATTGAATAACTTATGCCAAGGCTAAGTTTGAGCTAACACATGAACAGTAATCTAGTTTGCTGTATGATTTTAGTGGGTTTAACAGCTGACTCTTTATAACTTTCATTTCATTTGAATGCAGCAAGGATTCATAAATTCTATCTAAGATATATCTCAAAAAATTCATTTCATAGAGCAAGTAGAGAATCATAGACAGGTGTTCATTGCCTAACTAATTGTCATCGCACTTCTGAGATCAACAAACAATTTCTTCTAGTGCTTTTAGCATCCGAAAGCATTGATTTCTGAATACGTAATATACAAGAATCCATCTTCATCTTTGCTTTTCGCGTAAATCTCTTTCATCAAACTGTCTATAAAGCACATGCAATCAGAGCCAATGATCAAGTCGACTGCTTACCTGGTCTATCGATTCGTTTCTTAGCGGTAAAGAAAAAAAGAGCTTCTTCTTTCTTCAATTGCAACTTTTTTCTGATAGTTTTCTGTAAGTCTGTAAATCTCATATCCCCATCGATGAGAAACCTAGGGTTGACAAAAACGGTGAGTTTGATCTCTTTCGGTTTTCTTGAATGTTGTTTACTTCGTCTTATCAAGATCAGGAAGGCGAGTCTTTTGATGATGTTTTTCAATTATGACTGGGATGAGGTTGGGATTATCTGCTAGCTTAGCCTGAGACTCTTTTAATCTTTCTTCAAAAGTAAGCTTTTCTTTGAAAGTCAGTGGTTTTGTTTTCTGCTCTGCCATCAAATCCGCAATTTATTGCTTATGTATATTCTTTCTAAATCTCTCGATATCAAATTCAAATAGAATGACAGCCCGTAAGTTAATTTAATAGGAAGAGGTTTCAACAATATTCGGAAATCTAGTTACAACAATCGAAATAGGTTGGATTTAACTGAACATCAGAAATTGAATTAAGTTGTCTAGAAGTACAAGCCTAAAATAATTCATTTTAGTTCAGTCAAAGTGGATATTATCCTCTCAATGGTAACCTAACCCCCCCACCCCCCCAAAAAAAAAAAAACAACACATCTTATTTTTTGCTTTTCATGGTAACCTTTTCATGCTTCCATTCTCTCAGTCGATTTTATGTTTAGTATGGGAAAAATTCTAGAAAGTAGAAGTTTTAATCTACAGTTTATATGATAGACTTGATAAGATATTTAATATTGATTTTATTACATAACATCTATATTCTATTTATTAATTCTCCAAACAAGGTAGCATGTGTAAAAAAAAGAGCAAATTTTGGCAATATGGGAAAGAAGTAATCTTTCAGCTTATTATTATGTTTCAGGATATCTTCAAACTGAAAAATTCATACACAATTTACAAATGAAAAAGTTTAAAAAAGTAGTGGGGTTATTATGACTCAAGATAAAACAGAACTGCGAAATCTAAGAAAACCATTACCAAGCAATAATTAGTTACGAAAATTTTTGCTCAGCTATCTTGAGAGCTAACGCGATAAATTAACAATTACTTTTTAGACTGAACAATTTACTAAATGAGAGGGAGGAACTACATTGACAGAAAAAGTATTTACTTACCAGTCAGTTATCATTAGTAATATGAAGGAACTATTTAGTTTCTAAGTCAGCGAAGTATAAGATGTGTAATAGGCCTAGCACAACCACAAACTAAAAAATACTATAAACATAAACTAAGTAATTATCAGTCCCTAATGATTAGTTCGAGCTGATTATGTTGTAGTAATTGCATACAAAAAACACAGTCACACTATTTTAAGTGTTAGGATTCACTTTGTGTCACTCTTAAAGAAAAAACTACTAAAATAATACATCATGATATTTGACAGCGAGCTAATTGTAGTTTATTGAGCATTTAAGAGCTTAGAACCCAAACTATTTGCGTAAAAAGCAGATTATTTGCAATAGCACAATAAATATTATTTACACGGCTTTACATTAATGACCCTTTTCAATTGTTCATTATGGAAGACGCATCATTACAAATTATTTAGGTTGAGAGGAAAGAATATCCTCTTCATTTGGAACTACAACATTTTTCAGCGTATCCTTGTTGGCATGCTCTGTCCAAAAAGCAAGATTCTAAAGGACGATTTCGTGTGAATCGAAGATAAGTAAAAGCATAGTTACTTGTTGGCTCAGAGCTTGTTCATTTAGGCACATTTGCTTTGCCATCTTCAGGTAGGTATCCACTTTTTCAGCCTGGAAATTATTATGATTATCAGTCACTGATACGGTAATTTACTTTGAATTTATCAATCTCTATGTGAGCAATGATGAGTGTAATCATATCGAAGAGTAGAGTCACGTTATCAATATTTTTTTGAGTCTATGAGTTCATGAGAAAGATGATTGAGCTAGTGACTCTTTACTTGCACAATCTCTTTATCGATATCAACAGCATGCTGATCTCGAGATTTCCTTGAGAAAATTGTTTTTAATGTTATCTTTCCTGCAAGAATTCTGTGCTTCTCGTCTGCATCAGATTTTACTTTGTTCTGTAATCGATATCTGAGCGCTTGGTAATTGTCTCGAGTCTCTAGAACTTCCAAGAAAGCCTAGTGTGATCCATGAATCAAAACATCAAAGACTGGACACTTTCGCTGTGCTATACTTCGATTTCTTGCTTTTCTGCTTTAAGCATGCTATAATAAGCATTATAACTCTTCTTCGATGCTGTTTCAACCTAGCAAGGAAAATCAAGTCACTCTGTTGGGCTGATAATTTTACTATAGCGGCTATTTCTGGATTTGAAATTGTATTAGAGTCAGTGAGGAATACGTAAGGCGTCTGAGAGCCTTTGGAATATTCGGTAAGGCATTGCTGTTCATAGTCGGTGAGAACATTTTTGTGAAACAAAGCTGTTTGAAAAGCAACTTAGATTGCTATTCCGAGGAAGATACAATACCGAGCCGATTATAGTATTCACGTTTGGCTGTTGCGAGGCTCTTAGTTATTTCTTTATATTCCTAAGCAAAAGTTCTGTGGGCAAACAATGCCTCTGAAAAATTTTACATTGAAGGTGTCTTTCATTTTTCTAAGAAAGGCTTGGAAGCTTCCAATTTTCAAAGCCACGTCGCTCGTTAATTCTAACTATGATGAGACGTCAGTGCTAACAGATGATAGCCGACATTGTTACGCCTGACAGATGGCTGAAAACACCAGCATATTTATTTACAATATCTTCGTATTTCGGTTTTGGAAGCGACAAAAGCGCCTAGAATTAACGTTTAAAATTGAATCAATTAAGAAGAAACAGTACAGTTTTAGTGTCTGGCAATTGACTCCTAAGAAACAATTGGACTTCCTCTGTACGACGAAGCAACAGCAAATCTGTTAGATGATGTTTCACAGAGATGTCGAAATACCTGAGTTGTAAAGATAAGGGATTGTTTGAATTTTTACGAGGAAATTTGCAAGGGATTTCCGACGCTGCTCAATAAATTCAGGTTCAAGATTTCCCTTCATAAGATATTTCAAGGATTTGCTCGAGAAATATTTTTTTTACTATTATCTTCTTCTCAGGCAAAGCAGGGATGTAAACTCCAGGCCAATTGCTTCTCATTATTTTTCTGAGGGTTCGGAAAGCACTATATCTCCGCACGCATTCAAAGCTTCCAAGCTCATCGTTGCCCTTTAGAAGCAAATTCATTATGTGATTAGTGAAGATAGTTTACTCTTATTGTATAAACAATATATTTTGTAAGGTTTTCCTCTCTGGTGACTGGATTTAAGACTTCAATCCAAAGTCCCTGAAACTAGTGCTAAGATGATGCGATGTCTGAGTTTGATTACCTCAGGAGATTTCTTTTTTGATGCAATTAGACCTTCTACGCGACCTGTAAGAGAAGTTTTAACTTAATAACTACCTGTAGGACTTCTTAGGTTTGAAAACGAATCCAGTTTAACATGTTCTGAATAATAGATTTTGTGTTATCAATGGTGTGCTTTCATTATTTAGGGTCATACCTTGCCGTGAGTCATCTGTTCCGAGTCTGATTTGTCCATCAGTGAGATTCCTCTAATTCAAAGTGAGATAGATATGAGCAAAAGATGTACATCAGCAGAAAATGGGTTTGAGTTGTAATTCATAGTTTCTTTCCAAAACTTCGCAGATTTATTAAATATTATTTCCTTCTGATTCAGTTTAAATAGGCAATATCTTCTAGCTCTTCCCAAATTGATCTATCCCAGAATCAAGAAGAATAATTCATCATATTGAGACAGCACAAATCAACTGTATGTGCTGCAACTATCACTGGAAATCCATTATATTCGTTAAGGACATTGAAATTTATGTATCGTTATTGGACACTATGCCCATATGGTTCTGTATTATTCATTATGGGAGTCAAAACAAGCTGATTCTACATTCTGAAAAGATTTCTGCTGTTTGCAAGGAAAATAATCATTGCAGATCCTGATAGGTAGCTACTCTTACAGTTCTAGTTTGCAGAAGGAGTCGTGAGACCAACTTACATATGAGAGAATAGCAGAACGGAGGAAATCATTGCTGGAGCTATGATAACCTTTGAAGAGAGGATGCATACTGATAATCTGATTTCAGAATCAGAATATTGATATTATTCGAACTACTGACTTGCTTTTGAGAAAATACGTGATCGAATAATGACTCATTTGAGAAAAGCCGTTAGGCAATCGGAATCGAAGATTCTCGTACGGTGGGATAAGCTGCTACTCTAAAGAAATATACCAACCAGATCTTCTACAACATTTTACATATTAACCAAATTTTGAGCCTGTACATGCTGTTTTATGATTTGGAGAAATGGCCCGCAGTTTTGGCGAATATTAAAAATGCTGGAGTCAATAGTTCGAGAAAGTTGGGAATGGACTTTCATAAAGTTAGGACCCTATTTTCACTGACTGTTAGAGTTTACTTGCCTGGCATTCATTTGAAATGATAAGTTTGTTTTCATCTTTCACGATCCGAAGAGTCGTTGCATTAAAATATTATCCGACTGTTCCCTCTTCAATGAGTCTGAATATGAATTGAGAATTTGCTTGAGTGATCTAGAAACTCCTATTTTATTATTTTTTTATCCATGCTCCCTTTCTTGAAAAATGAAGCCAAAAAAAGGTTGAAAAATATGTTTGGAGTCAGTAATTGATCATCTCAATTGAGTCTGGCTTTCGCTTGGTCTGCCAATATTGCAAAATTTGAATTAAACGCTTTCTTTGTGAGTGATCAGCTCACACTGTTTCACTGGCTCATTTTACACATACGCTGATCAATACATTATGAAAATTTGATCCCGACGAGCTAAATAAGAATTTTAACTCGTAAAGCTATATATTGTCAGAGCAATTATTGAAAATGAGCAATTACCTCGATATCACAGATCTTAATAAGAAGGAGACCCGATCTTTCTGGTCAAAATTATTCGTCAGAGCCGCTAAGGATCCAGAGGCTCGGCAGGCAGCCGTGCAAAACGCTGGACTTATCGCAAAACTTTCAAGCAAAATGGCTTCGGAGGATGAAGAGGAAAAAACTGGTTTTTTCGCTCAAGCTCAGCAACAAGCTCAACAAGGGAGCAATTTCTCCAAATATTGGCAATATATCCTTGGTTTGACTGGTGTTGGATTCGTTTTCATGATGTTATCTCTGTTCGCGCTTCCTTTCATCGTCATCTCACCTGAGAAATTCAGCATCTTGTTCGCTCTCGGATGCATTTGCTTCTTGTCTGCCATTGCACTTTGGAAAGATCCTGCTACTTTCGTACGATCTCTCATGAAAAAAGATAAACTCCCATATACTGGAGGCTACTTCTTGAGCTTGATTGGAACTTTCTGGGCTGCCTACAGTCTTGATAGTTACATCTTTTCGATGATATTCGCTATTGCGCAGGTACTTTATCTCGGCTAACTTTAATTTCTCATTTTTTTTTTTTAAGATCATCACTATCATGTGGGTCATTGGAACAGCTGTTCCAGGAGGTGTCGAAAAGGTCAAAAGCTGCCAACTATTTTGCTGGGATATGATCAAAGGCTGCTGCTTGAGAAAAAAGTAATTCGCTCAAGTCTCAATCAATGTAACGAGAAGCCTCTTTTATGAAATCTGTGTTGTTTTTTCTCATTCATTTTCAGTTAATGACTCTCACGAGGAGCTCTTCTGACTACATATTACGAAATAATGCGCTTAAAAATCTTGTTTATCTCTTTCATCGTTCATAATCGAGGTTATTATTCTTGTCAACCTAAAAAAAAAAGGTCCACGAGTGCAGAAAGAAAAAGAAATCAATTTTTTTTTAATGAATTAGAGAAATCACCTAAGAATTATAGCCTGGATCTCGAGGCAAGCGTTGTTACTTTTTGATTAAGAGAGTAAAAGCAAGGATTAAAATACAATTAGCAACATATTAATACTGAATGAACTACAGAAATTTAATTTGTTTGTATGAAATAATTTTTTTTTTTTGATTGTGGAATTTTCTAACTTTTCAACTCATGAGAACAACATATATATATAACTCGGTATGTAATGGACTCAACTCTAAAATATATAATTTGAATGAATTCCAATGAAGATGAATTAAATGTGTTCATTGTTAAAGATTCAAGATTTCTGCTAATTCTGTTAAATAACCTGCAGCATATAGATAGTTTGTTTTTAGGCTGATTAAACTGTATGAAATATAATTATTTAGAGTGGAGGCGCCACCCGAGTATAGTTAGTTAGTTTAATTATATAGACACATTTTAGGTCAGAAATTGTATATCCGTTGCTTTTCGGCTCCGGTTATACTTGCCGATATACTCCATGCAATTAAACGAGAGTCGGATTGAATTGCCAAATTTAGACGATTTGAGGAATTCTTTGTTGATGTTCGCCTTGTGGAGGTCATCGTAGTGGACGAAGATATCACTTCCGTCGTCATCCATAACGATGAAGCCATAGTTCTTTCCCTCATCGAAGAATTTTAGTCTTCCTGTGTAGCGATGTTGGCTCTCGTCGATGATAACGGGTTTCTTCTTCTCTGAACCTGTCGACACCCGCTGACTCTGAGCTCGAGTTAGCGGAGGGTTTGCCTCAAGTCCTTGATTCGCGTTTCCAATGTTCATGGGAGGCTTATTAAATTCTTCAGAGTGTGTTGACAAGGAGAGAGTGCGTCCCGTAGTCTTTGGTTTATTTGACGAAGTTGGATGAGCACCATTGACCTGCTGACTCAGATCACCACTTAAATTAAGGCTGTGGCTTTCTGACAGCCTGTGCCTGATAGGCTGGGTTTCCGTTGCCTGTGTGAAACTCTAGGAAATAAACATTAATTAGCTTTCTTCGCCTTGAGAGATATATATTAAATACCTCAGTTCCATAAGTCTTTGTTGAGTAGCGATTGGGAGTTAGACCTGGAGGTGCAAAATTGCTGAAATGCGTCGGCGATTGTTGTTGCTGATGCCTCGTCGGATCAATGTAGGACTTACTCTTCTCGAATTTCAGCATCTCTGGAGACAATATGTCCTCTTCAGCCTCCTCAAGGATCACTCTCCTCTCATTGGGGAAAGATCTCACTTGACCTAGTCCTAGGTTGGGCTGCTGTTGTTGGCCTTCAGAGGAGACGCTTTTTTCGCCTAAGCTCAGTCTCGGCTCTTGAATTAAACTGATATCGGGGGACTGGCCGAGTTTCGAAATATCTTGCTCAATCAGTTTCGAGAATTCGTCTGAGGGCTTCAGGTCAACAAACATGTTGTAACAACCGAATTGATCAATGCATTTCAGATCGGAATCTGATTTTGACTTTTTGAGATGTCTTCGAGTGCCTTTAGTTTGAGGTTCCTTTTTCGATTCGTCAAGCTTCAATTCATTTGAAGCTTTTGCACTAGTCTCTGCCTATGAAAATTAACAAGGAAACAAAGGCGTTAGTAGAGCTTTTGTTGATAGATAAAGTGTACTGTAACAATTTTTTTGGTGTTGAAATCTTTCCACTCAGCATCTTGAGAACAATGCTTTCCTTCAATAACGCTATCTTGGCAATGTCCGCTAGTTTGCACGGTGCCTTTGGTGTACACAGCATCGAGGTGCGCGCCGTATGGGTTGATAAATTGGACAGTTTTATCAAACTTATTGTTAAAGATCTTGGCATTCAAAATGCCATCTGTCGTGACGGTATAAACAACCACTCGAACTTTAAACGCGAGTGAAAAGAGTTCAAGATTAATCTAGTTAGCATTAGTAAGCAAATATCGATATGTTATCAAAGTTACTGTGAAAAAGTCGGTAGAACTTGGATTCTTTGAGTAGTCATTCCATAGCACTGAATTTCCTCGAAAGACTCCAAGTTTAGCAGGTAGTGTCTAATATTTATGAAAATGTTGTTTAGAGGGAGTTGAAGCAGCTTGAAGGTACATTAGTAGTTATCAGATTAGAGAGGGTTCTGATTAACAGTTCTTTAATCTGGTGATAGTAGTTAGCAGTAGAATAGAGCCCTTCACTGAATGCTCTGAAAAGAGAATCTTGCCCCTAAAATTGAAAAACGATGAAAATCGAATTTATTTGCGAGAACAACTTACCTCGGAGACGTGTTTTTGAACTAGGTTCTCATTCTCGAGCACTTGTTGTATCTGATTAGACAGCGTTCGGCTGTCCCTCTTCTCATGGGATTCATGGGATTCATGGGACTCAGTAGCAGATTTCACTAGGGTGCAGAGGAAGTTAAATGTTGATTGAGCTTTTCGCGTATTCGCTTACAAATCTGGCCTCTCATGGATGCGGAATTCTAATTTTCGAATAGAACAAGGAGATATTGAATTTTTCAGTAATTAATCAAAGATTATATACTTTGGATTCGCTTAATTAAATAGATTTAACGATGGAACAGTCAGTATAACAAGCTGACTCTTTGGAACAAACAGTAATTTTAAGCGATTTAGATATGTTTTTGGCCTTCGGAAGAAGGACTTTTGATTTAAATATTCCACATTTGCTGAGGCGAAAATAGATCTTTATGTTCATCATGATCTGCTCGAAGTGCCTTTAAGTGTGAAGGACTTTCTTGAGGAGGACCATTTAGTGTTTCAGAAATAAAATCATTAGAGTTGCTGAAGAGGAGTTCGCAACTGACGAAGCTGAATTCTCAAAGTTCGAATTATACTGGTTATTGCGTCAATATAAGACCTCTGTAAATCTTTTTCTACCAGCCGGCTTGCCCTAACTCTTCCAGCTCTCTGGCAGTAGTTACAGCTCTTTGACTGGATGTACATAATAATTTTTGGATTAGCTTTGATACGTTTGTGTGAGGACGCAAAAAAAATAAACATACCAAATGACGAGTGGGTAGGGCGTAGGATTTCTAATAAGGTTTTGACAGCCTGAAAAATGCATGGACCTATTCCATACCAAATTAAATCGTGTATTTATTTATTTTAGGAAAAAGTTTTGGGCCCTACTCCGGTAGCAAAAAATGCGTCGCTTTTTTGGTGGTCACAAAACTTTTTGAGGTGAAAACCAATAATAATTCTTCCTCTCGGATTCGAAAGTGTATATCAGAACTTCCATAGCTGAAAATAATTTGATTAAAGAGCGGACTCTTTTTTGGGACAGTTATTCATTAAAACCAAAGAAGATAAATCATTTTCTCCTCTGCTGACTTCCCTTGAAAAGGGTCAAAAAGTTTCATTCCTGTTTTGATCATAGCACACATTGTAATGAGTCTGTAATAACATCATTATTTCCCATCTTGCCAACGTTTTTAATGCATGCGATATCATTCCATAACAAGGCAAGATCATATCTTATGCAAAGTATCCTCTTGCATGGAATGAGGATCCAAGGCTTGAATTTGAAGCAAAGATACCTGCATAATTAATTCTATCAATTCCCAAAAGCTACTTAATATTCTTACCTTGTTTTGGGATCATGTAGTGGGACAAAGTAAGTAATTTATTGACTCTTAGACATATGCAGCGACTATTTATTGTATTAAGTGAACTGTTCATCTAAATTGAAATAAAAAATAACTCGACTAGAGAAGTGCCTGATACAAATCGGACGTACAAATGGAAGGCAATAACAACTCGAATGAAATGACTTTCAAGACGATTGTGGTTGGAGATGTTGGTAAGAGGTTATTTTCTGTCCTTTACTCACTACTTTTAAAAGGAGTCGGCAAATCAGCAATTTCACTCAGATTCTGCAAGGACGCCTTTCTTGAATCTTATACATCAACTATTGGCATAGAGTTCTATCTCCGAACCATCAAGATCGATGATGATACAACAATTAAATTACAGCTTTGGGACACTGTATGAATTGAATGATAACTATACCCATATTGGGGATAATACTTAAACCAAAGGCTGGACAAGAATCTTTTCGATCCATAATCAAGACATATTATCGCAATTCCTCAGCTGTTTTTATTGTTTATGACATTACATGGTAAATTCAATCGAAAAACTCAAAGCCTTCAACAAAAAATAAAATTAGTCGAGAGACCTTTGAGCATGTGTCAGAATGGGTTGAAGCAGCGAGGATGAATTGCTCTGAAGACGCTGTCTTTGTGCTTGTCGGGAACCAGATCGATAGGGAAACAGAGTAAATTTAAGCCAGTCTCGAAATAAAGCCTTTATTGTGATATTAGGAGGGAAGTTACATATGAAGAAGGAAAAGAAATCATGGAAAAATATCGTTTTAACTTTTTTTTCGAAACGTCGGCAAAAGATGGTACCTCGGTGGAACAGGTAATCATGATGATGATAATAATAAGTGTTGTGAGCTAACCTGTTCTAATACTTGCTCTTTAGGCATTTACAGAATGTGGGAAATTTGTATTCATGAACTATATAATGAAGCCGGCATCCCCGACGAAATCAAGTCCACAGAGGATTGTTTTCGGCGCCCAAGATCTTAAAAATGGGGCGGAAACTCCTCAACCCAAGAAAAATTGTTCATGTTAAATCAGGCCTTCAGATGTCATTTAGGACATAATTATAAAATTTGACCCTTGAACTCACATATAATAAATTTTTAGAATCATGTTGAAAATGGTAAATACATTTTTAAAAGAATGTAATAGGAAGTTTATTGATATATTGAAGTTAATTTGCTCTTCACATCGTAGCATTTTATTATCGTATTATTTGAAATCAATCACATTCAGACGGTAAATTTTTGTTGTTCTAAATAAATTGCTATCGTGAAAATTATAATAGGATATTGAAACGCCAAAGTTTCATACACTTATCCATAAAAACTGTGCTCATCAGAAGGTTAATAAGTAAACTTAGTCTCAATTTTAAGAGCGAATACATAAAATCTCGAAAGAAGAGCTCGGAAGGTCAGCAATTTCCAGATGATTCGATTCTCCAAACAAGTGAAAATTTTCATCTAAAAGAAACTGATCGATCGTTTACAGTATTAAAACCAGGCGTTATCACACTAATTTCATGGGTCTCAATTGGGTCCTAATTTAATTCCTTGAGTTTTGTTGACTGCTACGCAAAAACTCAAATAGCCTTAGCTTCTCTAAATCATAATTCGAAATAATTATTTTTGAAAAAAAATTGAACAGTACAACGATGCAGAACGATTTATCTAAGGAAAGCTCAGATGAGCAAGTCTTGAACGACACCATGATGAAGGACTCGAAGCCCATTGCCGAGGAAGACAATTCAAACCTAGTTGATTTATATAAGAAGCTCATTGAGTACAAAAACAATTTATTCAAAATTGACACCCTTCTTTCTCTTGATCAAGATGAAGCCACGAAAGAGGAACTTAGCACCCTTAGAAACGATCTTGTCCAAGCTATCTCCTACCAAGAGGATGTGATTAAATTCAATCAAAACTCCGACGATTTTATTTTCTCTGTGGAATTACTGACTGACGACCTCGTTGGTAGAATTTGCAAAGCATACCTTAAGCCAGAAGGGAAATGGTTCAATTCGAGGATCGAAGCTGTTGATGTCGATACGCAAGAAGCAGAGGTAGCGTTCTTCAGTTTTCCGGATAAAGTTAAGCTCGAATCGATCTTTATCAAAGTCCTTCCAATACCAAACCCAGCCAACTTTGAAGCAGGAACCTATTGTGAGGCAATTTACTCAGGGGATGGGAAATTCTATCCTTGCGTTATCGAAAAGGTCTCAGAGGCAGGATATCATCTTAAGTTCAAGCGTTATAACAACAAAGAGATTGTGCCTCTGACTCATCTGCGAGAAACTAGACGCACAGAGGCATCTGCAAATGCTCTTGTGGAAAATATGACGGAGCTTAAGATCCCTGATCACTTGAAAATTCTGCCGAATGACTCTGAAGCAGAACGTATGCGCAAGAAAAAGAAAGTGAAGGCGTTGAAAAAAGCTTGGAAGATTGGTCAAATAGAGAAGGATTCCAATGAAAAGCAATCTAAATGGAGCGATTTCACAGATAAAGCAGCCAAACAGAAGAAAGGATACTTCTCGTTTGCCAAAAATAAGGAGAGTATATTTAGATCACCAGATACGGTTGAAGGAAAGGTCGGAGTTACTGGTAGTGGAAAAGGCATGACCAACTTTTCTAATAAGCAAAAAACGAATGCTGCTGATGCTTCTCATTTGTCGAAGCTGTTCTAAAAAAAAAAATTGTATTTATGCGTATTGATTTGTATGTCGAGTCTATCGGATTATATGCTTACTTTTGCAATTGGTCTTTTCTGAAAGAAAAAACATATTGGTTTTAGGTTAATGAAATCTCATCAAATAACGCAATCATTCTCCACATGAAATTATAAGGGAAAGTAGGTGAAATCCTAATTATAATTATATTTACAAAAAAAAAGAGCCTATTTGAGAAAAGTACTACAACGATATCCTTTGTTAAGCCTCGACTATGTGCGTATGTTTATTTCGGTCATCTACATAATGAAAATGCAACTTAATTCAGGGGGAGTTCAAATTTCGAGAGCTTTACAAATTCTGCGACCGAAATAATAACGTACATTTTTTTTTCTTTTAGAATAATCTCTTGTTATTGATGTAAAATAATTGGGCTGCTGAGTCCGTGTCGCTTTTGATGACTCCTCTCTTTTTATTGCATTTTATTGACATTAAATTTATTTTCTAGCTGGAAGAACAATGGATACAAAAAACTGTAACCAAGTAAATCAAGCCAATATAGAGTTGACTTTGTTGATGATAGGATCATCGTAAGATAAATATTTCGTTTCTTTGGGATGACTTCTTTTCAATATTAAAAGAACAACTTCTGTCAAATGAAATAGAATATATTTGCTAATTTTTTGTTTTTTAAGAAATATGGCACCAAAAAGTGATAGTGATATCTGAGCGGTTGTATCGAAAAGGAGATACCTGACGGTTAATTCTCAAAAAAGATCTCCTTACTTTGTTCCTTGATGATTTCTTGTGATGTGAGATACTAATCCCCTGCAATAAAGCCTTGAAAATCAGTTCAAAATTGAAAATTTGATTCATCCTTTTCAAATTTTAAACTGTCAATCGATGCCCTTCTCCAATTCTTGGTTAAACAGCATTTCGTTTCTTCAATTGCCTGATTGATATGTAATTTTCGAACTATAGCAAGGTAGGCCCTTTAAGTTTTTCTAATATTTGAAAGTTTTTATTCAATCCTCCTCAAGGCCTAAAATCTGATTTCAAAATATTAGCGAAACCAACCCGATGAAGATGATGATGAGTTTTGGTGTAGGCTTATATTTTTTAATTGATGAACAACTGATGACTAATCTTTGCTCTTGCCTATAGTTGAGTCCGGCAAGCTTGAGATACTTACTAGGATTATATGACTCTGTAGCTCTCAAGGCAAGGAAAATTCTGAAGATCTTTGTCTTCACAAATCTGACAGTAAAAAAATTGAGAGGGCTCGAGTAGCCTAGAGTCTACCTCCATCGGACTTGGAGTGAATTTTTGGCTTTCAACGTTTACTTCCCTGCCTCAAACATTAATAATGATAGTGAAAATGATGAAATGTTAATCTGTTTTCAATTCGTAAACACAACAGACTTCCCTCTATTTGTGGGCTTGGAGCTAAGAATCAAGCCCTTGAAGCAAGAAGCTTTCGTTGCTTGGGTTTAAGGCGCTAATTTTAGTTTGAATTTTTAGAGGCAAAAGATTTGAATTAGCTAATAAGCGTGTTTTCTACATTTAATTAATATTCTAAATCTCATCTATTTGATCCAGAAAAATGCCGCCTAAGAAAAAAGCCGCACCTATGAGCAAGAAGGCTGAAAAGAAAGACGAGGAAGAAGTTAAAAAAGGCGAAGAAGAAGAAGGTGACGACAATAAGGAAGAAGAAAAAGTTGAAGGCGGAGCTGAAGGTGAAGGAGAAGGCGAAGGTGAAGGTGAAGATAAAGGTGAAGGTGAAGGTGAAGATAAAGGTGAAAAGAAAACTGAGAAAGTCTCTGCTAGTAAAAAAATTAAGAAAGAGGGAGGTAAGAAAGAACCCACCGGTGCGAGCTACAAAGGATTGACTTCTGAAGAATATAAAAAGTACAAGGAAAACATTGCTGCACTTTCCGGCAAGTCCCAGAACGATCTGAAGGAGATGTGCAGAAAGAATGACCAGAAGGTTACGGGAACCAAGAAGGAACTCATTGAGCGTGTTGCCGAAGGCAAAGTCCTTGGAAAACTCCCAAAATGCTCAAAATGCGGTGGAGGACGCCTTAAATACGATATTAAAAAAGGACAATACAACTGCCCCGGATACATGGAGGACACCAAGTTTGTACACTGCCACGCGAAGTATACCAAAGAAGAAATCAAAAGAGAGCCTTGGGAAGAATAACTTACTCTATACTCCCATTTTATATAAAGAAAAGGAGGGATACATATCTACAGAAATGTTCAATTCATATATTTTGACATCTTTCATATCATCAAAGCAACAATAGAATTTATCATAACAGTAAACAATTTTCAGTGAATTGACAAACTTTACCTCCTAATTAAATCAATTAGCTCGACAACTTGGAATGCATGGTGATCTATAGGTGAGGAGCACAATGCCATAATGAAATATCTTCAAAATTCTATTTCTTCCTAAGAAAGATACTCCAAGCAAGAAATTTTGAAACAGAGAATTAGTAGCTCATTTTATATCAGTTTTACAATCAATTGTCATCAACTCGTATAGAAAAATAAATTATTCGAGAATCCACAGAGTCTATACTAATTTTAGCCATAGTTCGAGCAAGGTTATTTTCTTAAAACAAAAAAAATATCATTAGAGATTATATAATTTAGAGTAGTTCTGATTCATTTTCTTCAAATATTGAGAAAGAGCAATTTTTTACTCTCTGTTTTTCTCACTCATCACTGAATTTATCCAGGCCGAGGAATTCACTTTAAAGAACCAGTTTTAATTTACTTGGAGAGTTTGAGGCACTTCTAAACCCTGCATGAGGTTCTCTGGTCCTTCGCAGTTTAAAATTAGCATTTAAGTCCACGATAGTCGGAAACTGAAAGGAATTCTCTTTCAATCCTTTGAGAATAGCAGAATTATTATTATTTGATGTATCTTCGAATGGGCTTTTATTCCCGACTGATAAATTTGAGTTGTGTCGCCCCATCTTTCTCAGAGACATTGATACCTCATTCAACTGGAGTTGGAGTTTTTCTTTCGGCTCGTCTTTTGAGAGCCGAGATCCTGATGCTCTCCGAGAATCAATAGGTTGTAAAATGTGTTCTAATTTAGTTGCGCTCTGACTTGAAATAAATGATCCTTCCCCACAATAAGGAGAGTGCTGGTCTTTTGGCAAAGGAACAGGGACCTTGGGAGTCATTTGGCTTATTATCAGTGTCGTTTCATCAGCATCGTGTCCAATACTACTTCTATGAAAGGTATCTTTTTCAGAGTACGATCTATTTCTGCGATGAGTTCCTCCGGGGTTATTCACCATGCTCTTAAGCACAGAGGATAGCTTTTCCTGTAAGAGGCTAGATTCTTCCATAGTCATTGAAGAGAGCTGAGAGCCAGCAGTTGCAAAAACACTCTGGTGTAACGGACTGATATATGCATTATACGCAGTGTCTTTGCCATTCCCTAATTTGGCCATTCTCCTCGCTGCATCATAATGATTCTTTAACTTTTTATCCATCAAAGCAAAAGGATCAACTACATGGTTGAAAGGGCTAGAACGTGTTTCATTATCAATATTAGAACTTTTTATTAAGTCATTATTTTCATTGATGAGATCAGGTTTTTCTTTCTGTTCGCGGTCATGCTTGTGGATCAGAGCGTCGACCGAATTTTTCATGTACGCATTGAAGGCTGCTGATGATTCATCTCTACTATTTCTCACGGAGGCAGCTTTTTGAGGCATTTTTCCTGCCTTTTCTTTATCTTTTTTCCATTTGTCTGCGGCATCATTATACGCCTTGAGAATGTCGAATTTGTGATAAAGGTGTTCTGCTTTCAAACCTATCAACCTAGCGTCGTAAGTGGGATTCGCCTTGAATTCTTTCATTGACTTATCTACTCGTTCCATCCATTCTCTTTCGCTCTCTCTTTCGATCCTGTCCTGTTTGATATTATACATTGCCTTGCTTGTATGCCGCAAGCTGGCTTCAAGGTCATCTCTCCAAATTCGCTTCGGATTTTCTAGCACAATCTCCCGATAGAAGAGGTCGGGATCTTTTGAGCAGTCGAAAAATTCCTAATGAATCATCACATTAACTCTTCATCGAGGAACTTCAAACTACCTTTGTTAAGATTTTATAAGCCTCGCAGTGATCAGAAATACAAGTGGCAGTATATTCCCTTGTATTTATATATTTGCTGTTGTCAAGGTCTCCAACAATCTCACCAACACCGAGAAAAGCAATCTAAAGTAAAACATTGGTGATTTAAGTTCCATCTATAGAGTCTCTTACCTTAAGCGTCTGATTTTTTATGCTTTGGTCCTTCCAGATTCTATTCAGCTCAATCAAGCGACTCTTCCGAAATTGTTTGATTTTAAAATCGCCTGTTGCTGAATTTAAACCAGTCTCTTCAGGGCATTTCAATGTGATGTCCTTGGTAAGTTGAACCTCGCCTTGTTTTATTATATAGAGATGCTTTGCGTCGTCACCTTGGGCGAATAAATTTTGTCCTTTTTCGAACGTTACTAGTTCAGCTTGCTTAGCCAGCGCGGAGAGACTCCACACCGGCCAGCCCCTCGTTAGAGGTAAATTCTTCAATAATTTCAGTATTTCCTTGTTCTGATTCTCGAAATATTCCTCTAAAATTGTGGGGTAAATACTGATACATATCAATAACTATTCTTTACTGAGCGCGGTGTGATACTGAAGAGAAGGGAGCAAAATCATGAAACAATACTCCTTTGCAATTGCTGTTGCTTGTCTATGAGCCAAAAGATGTTATTCATGAAAATAATCAACTGTTTGAAGATACCTCATAGTCGAGTCCTGGAAACCAATTTCACCAAAATAATCTGGCGCATTTATTTTTGCAAGTTGTTTGTAATGGGGGAATACTTCTTTAAGCATTTGATCCGTCAATCCTGGTTGGTTTTCGTCTTCCTCAGCTATATTATCGTCTTCTGACTCAGCAGCATGGAGATCTTCAATATTCGTTGATTTCACCTTTTGCATTTTCATCTTGGAGAACAAAGGTAAATATTGCTTTTTCAAGGGTTTTGGTCGATTCAAACGCTTCATCATCCGAATCTTTTTCAATGCCTCTTTATCTTCTTCCTCCTCTTTTTTCTTCTTTCTCTCTTCTTCAGAGTCTTCACTCAGCACTTCGGCAATGGATGCCTGCTTAACTTCTTTTCGCATCAACTCGGGATTTGATCCCTGATCTTTTGTGCTTACCTGCGCTTGAGAGTCTTCAGTTTCAGAATCCAGTAGGTCTTTAGTTTGAATCGAAGGTCTCAGAATCTGGCCTCCTTCATCAATGTTGCCAAGAGCTCTTATTGGCTCTATTGAATTTGTTGTCAGTGCCATTCTCCGATTCCTCTTGAGAGGATCTACTGCTCCTAAGGTCAATGGCATTGAGGACTTTCTTTTTCTTTCTTTCATAGTTTCCATTTTCGACATTGATGCAACCCCAGAAATAAGCTTCGGTAGAAAATGCAGCTTCAGTGGATGGGTTGCTAGCTTTTCTTCGTCTCCAAGCAAAAAATCGGTAGATTCTCTTCCAATAATTGTATTTTTCTTTGTTGGAGAGCGAATTGGATCTTCTAAATCTTTTTCTTGCTTTCTAATTAAATAAACTGAGCCTTTCAACACAACATACAGGTATTTTCCAATGTGGTCTATTAGTCGGAAGGTGCTTTAGATGAGTTGGGGGCATCGAAAGATACCTTCTTCAAAGATGATTTTTCCAGAATTGAATTCTTTCAGCTGGGCTTGTCGAAGCAGAGTGTAGTGGATATGCTCGCTCTCGATCGAATCTAACATACGCTTGAGAAACGGAATCTGCATCAGCGCTGATTTTATGTAAAGGAGCTCTTCATCAGTTCTCTGGCTCTTTTTCTTTTTTAAAACAAGCCGTAAAACCTGGACCATTCGGATGAAATGGGAATTGCTATTGTATCAGTACCTCGAAATCTAATGCTCGTTTGAGCGAAAATTTATGACTTTTCACGTAGCCTTGAAGATCGAATAAATGATCTGCCATTGTTTGTGACTCAAGCACGGTTTATGAGATTAATTAATACCGAATATAAATTTTTAAAGAGGTAAGATGTGCAACAAACAACTCTCTTGAGCCTCAGTTCAGTCCAACAACGTTCATGAGAAAGATAGGCTCAATGAAGATGGGTTAACTGGAGATAGTCAGAGACTATATCATAAATCACTGGAAACGCGTCTAATCAAGAAATTTAAGTACGATAGAATTCCTTTTTCAGAAATAAGACAGTTTCATTTTTGGAAAGGTTAAATATTGGGAAGAAAACTTAATTTTCTTGAGCGGATTATGAAATAAACACTGAATAATATACACATGAGAAGATGATGTCGTTTTTTATTGCCACAGTTAGAAAAGACTTCTGGTAAAAATTTGAAAAAATTCGCAGAATTAAATTAATTAGAACCAGCACTAAAATAAAAAAAATTATTTCTTTTGGTCTTCTTCTTCAAAATATTGACAGAACCTTAAAAGAAGGTAATTAAAATTGAATCTCGGAAAAATGTATGAGGATGAGCTAAATGTGCAAGTAGAGATAGAATTTTGCACTTTCAGTTAGTTAATTGCTCTATGTTAGAAAATGTCACCGTAAAATTTGAGAATTCTTATTTAGATATGCAACAAGAAGTTAAAATGTTTCATACTCGCGTTTTGATCGTGCTGTCAGCACTCTTTCAAATAGCTCTAGTTTGAGATCTATTTGATGCCCATTAATGAAATTTCAGGAAACATTGATTTTTTATTGCCATTAGCAAAAATTTCTTACACTATTTCACAAAGTTGAGGAATAGTAATAACAATATCTTTGAAGCAAAAAAGGAGAAAAAATGGTTTAGGTAAGAAAAAGGACTCAAAGGCAGACCCCTTTCTCTCTAATATCAAAATTGGAAATTGGAATTAATTCCAAGGCAAAGAACTGAACATGGATAGCACATGAAAATTTTTTTTGACTTATTTCATGGCTAACTGAAAAACATTTATTGCACCGTCTCTTTGTACCTCCAATAAAAATTTATCATCTTCAAATGAGCTCCAGATATTGTTTTGGGTCCCATCAGAATCATCATCTCGCGAAATAGAATATGAAGGAAGTTCCTTTTCGCCATACTTCCTGAGGTTTCTGAATTCAAGCCACGTTTTTGTTTCTCCCTTTGAAGTGTTATTCCATAGCATCATATATCCGATTTTGCTCAGCACGAATGCTCGGCTTGGATCTAAATACAAATCTGATTCCAACCTCTTCAGATCCGTAGTGATAAGGTCAGTGTCAAGTCTCTTGATATCGTAACATCTAAAACAAACGTCATTGGTCTGATTGAGAAAGTCTTTGCAGAAGAGCGATAAGACAGTATTTCCAAATACTTGATTCAAGCAAGGGGCTTCAACAAGCGGTTTCGATATCAAGATCGTGGCCAACGGGATGTTTCTCTCGGAACATGTGAGATAAATCTTATAGCTGCTGCACAGTGCTGTAATTTTCAGATCTTTAGAAACAGCGACGCTAACGAGGTCTGAATCCACGGTATTCAGCAATTTACTTGTCTCTGTTATATAGTTGTAACTAAAGAGGCTTTTTGCGGAAATTAGCAAAAAGGAATCTTGCTGGCAAGGGCAAAGAGTTACATCGCCAATCAAAAAAGGGAGATTTAAGTTCTTAAAACTGAAATTTTCGGTCGTGTATACAATTTCGATCTTCGATGTACCTCTTTTGAAATAAAAAATCAGGTCATTCTTGGCTGTTGTCAAGACTCGAGTTGGATCCACTGTCAAATTCCTGAATACTTTTACAAGCGCCATACGCTTCTTATTGAGGAGCAGGTTGATAGTGTTCTCTTTCCAGTCAAAATTTGAATAATAGATCTCTTTGGCAGTAATTAGTATCATTCCTTTCTTTTCGAGAGAGTTTAGCTTCTGAAATTCAATGTTTCCGATTGATGTGGAATCATCAAGGAGATTCGCGAAGTTCAGCTGACGATAAGGTCTAACAGAGAAATTCATGATGGCAATTTTTTAGAATATGGTTTGCATAATAAAAAGCTCTCTTTATTAAAATTATACGAAATGATGTATTTGGGAGGATATTTTAGTTAAATAAGAATTTGTTCCAATTTCAGAAGGATGAGTCGACTTGCCTTAAAACATTACGTTTATTTTAAGAATCTAATGCCGACAAAACAATTAGAACGTTTTTGTTAAACGTGATTCAAGTATTCTCCAAAGAAGAATTTTAAAAAGATCCGAATTAGCCTTCCAGAATGACTTTTTAATGCTTAAAAGGCAATTTAAAGAGTCTGTTTTTCGGTCCTAATTAAAATTTTTTTGAAACCTCACGCTCACACTGAAATTTTTTGTAATTGTCGGCTGTAAAAATTATTTATTTTTTTATTACCTTGCTTCGGCTCCACCCGAGTGCATGGCTCGTTTATTTAAAAAATTTAAATAAGTTCGGTTCGAGTCGAGGTTGAAAATAAGAGAGCCCCTTTCAGAGGGAATGAACCAACCAGAACCGCTTGGAGTTTTCGAAGTAGTTAATGGTCAGTTTACAAAGAAAAAGCATGATAGGGCCAAAGTAAAAGGTAGCAGCCATCATCTAAAACACCAATTTTAAACAGAAGCAGGGCTGCTAGGGCCTTTCATGAGAAGGTCAGCCATTGTTGTTGTAGAGGAACTTGGTAGTGATTTAATTTTTGAGTATAGCATATCTTAATGAATTCATCTGATTTAGGGCCAGCTATTTGAGAAAAACACTCGAACTGCTTCATGTATGCAAATCCAGCACCTAGAGCTTCTTTTCTGAAGAATTGTTCCTCAAAGGAAGATAAAACTCGACTCTTTTTGAAGTTTTGAATTAATAATCTTGGAAAATTAATAATTTGCTCTCAATAAATTTTGTACTTCTCTACAATTAATTTGAAAGAGGCAATTTTTGCAAAAAAAAAAAGATAATTAAGTTCGATTTAAAATTTGAAGGCAAGCGTGGGCTGAATAGTTCTTTTTTTGTAAATTCTCTTCAGAACTCTCGTTATCACCAATGATAACTGAATTATCTTCGTTAGCTGGCTTGCCAGTTCATTGACCTAATTGAAATGAGTTAATTCTTGATAAGAGTCATTCCCAAGATTGGTATTTTTTTTCATTTGATTTATTATTTTTTTGTTTCATGGAGCACTCTTCGTTACCAACATTTATTTAAGAGCACCAACAAAACGTACTCTTTTATAATCTTTTGATAAGATGTTAATGCATCCCTTTAAGCGAGGCAGAGATAAAAACATAATTTGCCTTTTAGGTGAGGTTTTCTGATAAGAGGTTTGTGCCAAGCAGATTGGATTGGATTTATATACGATAATTGAATCTGTCGAAGAATTTGATTTCATGCTAGGACCACCAATGGGCGCTAATCTGACTTTCATGGTTTAAATCATTGAGAAAAATTTTTTGGTTTTTGATTCTTGAAAGAGCATGAGATCGTACCACCTAATTTTTCTCCTTCATACAAAACTTCTTTTTTTCGGCTAAGATACGAGTTATTATTGGTTATGAATCACATCACTACAAATTCCATGAGAGAAATTAAAGTAAGTAAGCAGAACGCAGAAATCAAGGTCACTGTCTGAAGAGAGGGAGAGCTTAGTAACTTAAAAGTTGCGCATCTAAATTTTAAATATCAGTACTACCTGAAAATCATTTAATTATTTGCTTTTCTTTCTTGAGAATGAGATAAAGAGAACCATGCATGGAAATCCACATCACAAACAACAAATACAACCTTGATACTTATGACGAATCATAAATTTGATTTCCAAATTGCACAAGCAAATCAACTTAGAAATTAGAAATTTTTTTCTAAATTCTCGCTTCTCATACCAATAAATAAGAAATATATGCACTATTTAGAGTCTTCAAGGTTGATAGATCAAATGCCTTTTACTTTTTTTTTCTTTAGCCAGAGTAACATTATTTTGTTTTTTTGGATTCATCTTCGCTTTTCTTTTTTCTCTTCCCACTGAAATCAGTCATTTCGAGCACTTTCTTGCGATCATTGGCTTTAACGTCAGCTTTTTCATTCATTTGATGCAAGCTATCGTCCAGGGCATCAAGAGCCTTTATGTACCTATAATAGACAATTGTGGCTAATGACGATACTCCGACGCATACTTGAATTCCACTTCCAAAATCTTTGTGACTCGTAAATATCATCAAATACACGGCATGAACAATCGTCGTAAAAGCGACGTACATTAGCTGTACCAAGTATAAGAGATTTTCTGTTTTAGCGGTCCCTCCGTAAATCAGATATTTTGTATTTGATGATTTGAATACAGCCCCTGTTAGAATACATTGCACCATCGATGTAGCTAATGTTAACTTCCGGGCTTTGTCGAGCATCGTCTGAGAATAATTCGGAGAAACAGCAAAGAACACAAGATAGAAGAAAGCCAATGCGATTTGAGTGCCTATAAATCGGTAGCCAATGCCATTTATCACTGTTTGTGCTACAAATCTCCTTGCCAGTCGATGTGGAATCAATTTAGCGATTAGAAAGAGCGTGTGAAAAACGAAAAAGAAAGTTTCGAAAAGAATTCCAAACACGACTACGTAAAGTTCGTACACCACAAAGGTTTCCCTCAGCATAATGTCGAACCCTCCTTGTTGTTGACCAAATGATCTTGTTGACATATATCAATAATGAGATTAAGACGAGGCAAATAAGTTTTTGTTAAAATGATTTGTGTCGAATTCGAAGCATTGCATTGAGACTAGTTTAATCAACAATCGATGGAAAAGCTAATTACTTATGCCAGTAAGATTTGTAATACTGAGGATGGAGCGAGAAGGGCGAGTCTGAAATTTATCACTTCCTTCTATTTCTGCTTATGGATATAGAAATCTCGGAGGTTGTTGGGCATTTAAATTATGAAGTTTGGCAATTCGCTGGAGTGCTTGGACTTGGGTATACGTCTTAAAACATCATTTCTTTCATGAAGAGAGAGTGAAGCAGCATCATTGAAGCGAATTAATTCCAATTCTACAAGTAGTGATCTAAAAAAACCAGCGATAAGGCTTATTTTCTTTTCACTTCTAAACAAGCCGATGTCTAGGGTATATGCTCGACTAGACCTCCTTAGACATCATTTATGAATCGAAGTTTTAGGAAGATTTAACCTATATCACTTTCAAGAGGATGTTATTTTTTGAACTACCAGGAGCTGTCTTTGTTTCAATGAAGAAGAATATTCGGAGTTTGGATGCTTCTGAGTCGATAAATTAATGTGTAAATTTTAATTTCATCAAGATGGAAATTGTGCAGCAATCAGTGTTGCAATTCCATGGTAACAATTTTGTTATTATTGTATTTCTCACTAGCCTACAGATTCCGTTGGCAGCATTTTTCCGCTTTCAAAATCACAGAGTTTGCTCCTAGTTTTCAATGACCGCAGAAAACTGATAATATTCCACCCTCAAACTAACCAGATTACGAGAATAGTGCCGCTTGATCAAGAAGAAGGTTCTGCTTTCTCTTCTTCATTTATTTTTACAGGCCATTAGTTGCAGCCTCCTTCATATGCATCGGTAGCCACGATGAACGAATGTTCGTCATTATTCCACAAAGCAAAGGGATTATCAAGCTATTCAATCTCGAAAAAGGCACATTTACTTCAACCTGTCCTTGTAAGTATTACTAAATAATCTCAATTATTCTCACTAGTTTAGTACCAAAGAGATCTTCCATTGCAATCGCGAAACTTCATTACAATGATCGCGTTTTGTTAACTTATTCGATAATTAACGAATTCACTCTCTCTGATTTAATTACGCGAAAGACAATTTTGTCTCAAACAAAATTGTCTAATTCTCTTAAACTCAGTTATTCCAGTATTTCTCAGCTTCCTTTCTCCTTCATTAATACACTTGCATACTAACTTCAAAAGAAGGAAAGCTTCCTCTCTTGGAATTCAAACCGAATACTTGGAATTTTTTCCTTTGTGGAACTGATGACTACCTTTACGAATGCAATTTAGCTTCATCAATGCCCATTAAAAAGGTTGAATTGGTAAGACCCGCCTTAAGCATCGTGGTATCTCCCGATAAAAAATATTTGGCGATTGGGACTATAGACATACGTTTGCTCGATCTTGAGACTCTGGAAACCTACAAGTCTTTTCAAATTGAGTCCGATAATCGCTTATGTACGACGCTTGCTCGAATTTAACGCGTAATTACATTTATTTAGATCTCAATGTGACTTCGGGGATAACGTTCTCCAAAGATAATCGATATCTGGCAAGTGTGGGAGTTTTTAACAATTCAATCAATGTGATTGACCTAGTCACCATGAGGAGGATTGCCGCAAAATCCAATTCCTTTGAAAGTAACTCTTGATCTAAATTTCTAGTAATTAAAGTTTGATGAAAGAGCGCGCCACAGCATTAATCCTAGCAGAGGACCGAATTTTTGTAGCAGACACATCCAAATATTTAAGAATCTTGAGTGTTAAAGCACGTCAGCATCAAAAACGCTCATTTTGCACGATTTTTTAAGCAAGGACTCTGAACTTCGAACTTTACGTAATATCGTAATTAGATGTTAGTATAATTTATCTCTGTTATATCACGTAATATGTACTTGAAAATAAGCAAGAGCTACCTTCTTCAAAATTCAATATGAATATAGCCTTTTCTACAATTCAGATATTGAAACCGTTGACAGTTTTTTGTTCAAGGCGATGAATTATACAGAGTTTCTGAATTCTTAGATTCTCTATTGTGGAGTGATGAATATCGTTTTGCCTCAATAATTGTATTGCACTGAACTAATGCGCATTGTTTGACCATCAGAAATTTGAAAAATTCAGAGAGAACACCCTGTTTTTGCATTAGGGTTTTTTGTTTGAATTTTGATGATTTAAATTTATTGTTTTCACCACTCAGCAGCACGGGTTTTTTATAAACCTGCAATATAAATGGGTTCACGTTTCTTATCCCTCCAAAACAACACTGTAAGCTCCTTTTATCGAAAAAGAGGATCAAAAGATGAGAAAAGTCTGAGCCTTGTTCATGAACGTAATAACTCAGAAAATTCAACGATATCTCCAGCGAATCGGAGCTTGGATCAACCTCGACAAAATTCATTCTTACAAATAAACGCTGGAGATCGGCAGTCACAAAATAAACAGAGACTTCTTCGAAGAAAATCTACGTTTGAGTCTAGCGAAGCTGAGCTATTAAATCAGAGTAAAAACGAATCACGGGTTAATCTCGAAAACATGGCAGATACGAAGAAAGATAGAAGCAAACAAACAGTTTCCACTAATAGTCGTGTTAACACAAATGCAGATTTCAATAGAACTCCTAGCAACCTAAAAAGCAATTTCCATCGTGATGAATCTAGGAAGTCATCTTTAAAAATTTTTTCCGATGCTGTTAAGACACCTAAAAAAACTCCTCAAATAAAGCAGCCTGCTATCGATTTGACTTACAACAACATATATTCATCAGCGAATTTCTCGTCACTTATCTATGTTCCAGAACACTACCTCAAAGTAACTCCAACTAACAAAAAATCAGGGTTTACCTCATTTAATGAGCTGTCGAGGAAGGAAAAATCACAAGATATGGAAAGACTCGAAAAGATTCTCCAAGCTGAGAATGATGATCAATATTTCCATGACGACCATCCTCGTGATCGCAGTAAAATCGAGTTAATGTGCGAAAAGCTTGAGTTCAATCGGCAGCAAAAATATGCATACAAAAAGGCAATAGATGAAAAAATGCGGAGAACATTCCTGCCGTTGATTAATCACGAGCAGGAGGCTAAAGCCAGAATTTCTAAAATGCCAAAAATTAAAACATATCCAAGCAAGCGCTTGATAATGCAGCAAATAACCGACCATCCCGAAATAAATACGAATCAAGATGATCTACCAGAGGTGGTAGATTTACAGGATCACAAGGCTGATTTCTATAAAACGGCCTCAAGTGGTGCGAATTTGCTTTATAGCTATCGCTTCTTTTGGTATTTCCAAGAGAGAGATTCTTTAAGCTGGAAGCCCTCTGGAAGAGAGAGCTGCACTATGACAACAGTAGGGAAATACATTGTACTTTATGGTGGACTATCAAATAGTGAGAATGATGAAATCGTCGTTTACGATCCGATGAAGAAAGTCTGGAGCAGGCCAAAATTAACTGGAGAAATGCCTTTCTATGGAAGACACGGACATACAGCTCTTGAGTATAAGAGGAATGTTATCTTCTTTGGAGGGGAAAAAAAATACAATCAAGTAATGGCACTTCGCGAATGTCTCAATGATACAAGAAGTTACAACCCAGAAAAAAACGAATGGAGATTTTATAAATGCGTTGGTCAAGTCATAGAGCCAAGGAGAAATCACGCTGCAGCTATTTACGATCGAATGATGTATGTATATGGCGGAATCAGCTCACATGGACGTTATCTGCAAGATGTATGGTCCTTAAACTTAAGTAAATATCTCTTCGATGCAGCAAAAAAGTGTTTATTTTTCACTTTTACTAGGAAATAACACCTGGAATGAAGTGTTGTGTGAAAGTGACGAGCAGGAACAAGGGATAGCATTCCATGCAATGTGTCCAGTTTTCAATATGAGACTGGGCGAAAATGATAAGGTGGTGGGTTCAGTGGGAAATGTAAACATTTGTGCCTTTGAGCTCTTTATGCAATGATATTAGGTGGTTTTAGAAGGAATGTATGTTTTCGGTGGGAAGATGGCGGACGGCCGGCTATCTAATCGACTGAAAGTTTTGGTTTTTATGGATCAGAAACCTTACAAATGGATGTATCCGAATGTTAAAGGAAATACTCCGATTGCGAGGTTCAAGCATACTATGCTGTATTACCAACCGCTGAATATACTCATTATGTACGCTGGTCGAAACGACTCACTTTACGAACGACAGGGAAGCTTCTGTCTTCAGGACATTAGAGTGCTCAACCTGGAGCTAATGAGCTGGTGTCCATCTGCAAGTTTTGGTGATAGCCCATCCGAACCGCGCTGTGCACATAGTGCTTGTCTTTTTGGCAACTCGATGATGATTTTTGGAGGAATGAGTGATTCAAAGATTTCTGAGTCTGTCACTTATGCGGTGGAATTAAGTAAGTCCCAATCGATTTATATCATTTTGTAATAATTTTATCGCAATCAATCAAGATCAAGGAACAACGAGACGACTGATTCGAGATGTGCAGTATGATTCTCATCAAAATGAGCTTGAGAGAAGAATGATGTTGGAAAGAATTATAATGGATAGGATCAAATTTGGAGATGGGGAATTGGAAGGAGAAAGCTTTTCAGAAAAGAAAAAGGAAAATGAAATCGTTGAGAATACTGTCAATACCACGGAACTAAAAAAAATTGTGAGCTATCTACCTCTTCCTCGGCCACATCAGGAGGATAACAGTTTACATCTGAAGATGAGAGATCAAATAAAAGCAAATATTTCGAGAGTCAAATCTCATGCAATTATGATGAAAATTGCTGCCTTAATTGGAGATTCAAAATCTTATGGAAGATGATCGTGAGAAAGGAAATAGTCGTATTGGTGCTTCTGTCAAGTGGTTGATGGGTGCTTCTGTCAGGTGGTTGATGGATGCATCAGTTATTGCAGCAAAGTTTATCAAGGCATTTATTATTTTATAATAGTGCTTTGGCACTTGAATGAGTATTTTGACATCAGAGGAAATTGTATAATCTTTTTGAAATTGTTTAAACTCTGAGATAAAATTTTGATCCTTCCTATTTCAATTACTTCTAATACGTTCTACGGAGAGCTCCATTGAAGAACCTTTCTTGCTCGAGCCCTTCCAATTCACCATCTCCA